>Ga0105104_10001070_pt1 | contig 20967 bp, 17 predicted proteins | sample PPLLaktember2015_3_FD_87034 | JGI IMG/M metagenome (GOLD analysis project Ga0105104, IMG submission 87034) | Freshwater sediment microbial communities from Prairie Pothole Lake near Jamestown, North Dakota, USA - PPLs Lake P7 Core (6) Depth... | ecosystem: Environmental > Aquatic > Freshwater >... | reverse complement strand
TCGATCACCAAACAGCTTGTGCTGGCACATGAAGGCACGATCAGCGCCGAGAGTGAATTGGGGGTGGGAACGACGTTTACGATTGAATTACCTGCATAATGTTATGTCATGCTGAGCGTAGCGAAGCATCTCCACGTCTGAGAGTGAACCTCTTTAGTCGCAGGGGCCGCCCCCTCAAAATGAGATAGCTTAGCTCATGTATGTGATATTATTTTCTAGTAAGGAGAAAGGATGTCAGAAAAACTTTCCCCCATTCATCCCGGCGAAGTATTGCTGGAAGAATTCATTAAACCAATGAACTTGAGCCAGAACCGTCTGGCGATCGATATCGGTGTGGACACACGCCGCATCAACGAGATCATTCTGGGCAAGCGCAGCGTTACCGCCGATACTGCTTTACGCCTGGCGCGCTATTTCGGTAATTCTCCGCAGTTCTGGATGGGATTACAAACACAATATGATCTCGACGTTACAGAAGATACCCTCGGCAAAAGACTAGAACGTGAAGTGCGTCCTATGGCAACGGCAGTTTGAGCAGAAACTGATTGTGCTTGAAGCATCCAAAATTGTTTCACGGCCACGTGCTACTGCATAAAAGCAAGAATTCCGAGATTTTGAAATCTCGGAGTTTCTCACAGAACATCTTATTTTGCTCTCAAAAATTCTTCCCACTCCAACCCCAGTTGCCTCATAACCGCCCGTAGCGTTCCAAGTTTTAAATCTTTTGCGCCCCAATCAGGCAGAGGAGCAATCTTTCCGTTACTTGGATTATGCCAAACCCGATGTGACCCTCCCCCACGGCGTGATTACTCTTCACAGCCAAGAGATCTCAGTTTCTTCGATGCCTCACGATATTTCATACAGCCAGGACTGTTTCAATCCACAGCGGTGTGCCTTCTTGTGTGGGCTGTAAAGCAGACGGTAATGGACGCTTCAATTCCTTAAATGCTTCTACAATTGCAGCCAGGGCATCATTCGCATTTTGAAGAGCCTCCTGAACATTTTCACCTTCAGTGATCAACTCAGGCAACAATGGACAGGTGACTACATAACCGCCCTCTGGCTGTGGCTCCAAGACAAGGGGCAACTTATAGATCTGGCTCATGTGAGACTCTCCATATATAATTCCGAGTATAGCACAATCTCAATCTTTTCCCCGAGAAACTGTAGGGGTTCTCCAGGATTTGCCGTGAAAGGGGGCCGGATTTGGGGGTGCGAGCGTGCGTACGCACGCTCGCACCCCCAAATCCGGGTATCTACCACGGAATTTCCCAAAGAACCACTGTAGGATAACAAAATGGGCCTTGCGGCCCGTTTTCACTACAATACCACCCACCCCCGCCGCGCGCCCGCACGGATGGCCTCCGTACGGCTGGTCACGCCCAGCTTGGTATACAGCGATGAAAGATGGAATTTGACCGTATGCTCGCTGATCCCCAGCGACAGGGCAATCTGCTTGTTGGCCAGTCCTTCTGCTGCCAGTTGCAGCACCTCGCGCTCGCGGGCGGTCAATGGATCGACGATCGGGTCGCCTTCATCGAACATGGCGACGGGGTGACGCTCGAGCAGGTTTTGCAGCAGCACCGGTGAGCCGGTCCATAATCCCTCGCCCAGAGCGCGCACCGCTGCCGCGAGTTCCTCGGGGCTGGCGTCCAGCGACAGGACACCCCAAACCGGCAGGTCCATCAATTGGACGGCAGCGCTCAGGTCATCGGTCAACAGCAGGACAGCAGGGGAGTATTCATCCAGCCCGGAAAGATAATCCGCGGAGGTCAAGACGAGTACATCCACATCGGGCAATTCTTCCAATATGGATGCATCCGCCACGACCTCCACTTCCTCCAGACCGCGGAAGACCTCCCGCAGGCCGACGCGTAACGCCAGAGCAGGCGCCAGAATCGCAACCCGGATCAAATCACGCCCTCCGGTACAGCATTCGCTGGCACCCTACTCCGCGCCATCCCCAGGAATTTGCGGATAACGCTGGCCGGGATGGCAATCCCCTGGTCGCCGCCGAAGATCATAGCGTTCAACCCGATGACTTCCCCGGCGGCGTTCAACAACGGGCCGCCCGAATTGCCCGGCGCCAGGCGTGCATCAGTGCGCAGGATGGGGATTTCGCCGCGCGGTGTGCGCGCCGTAGTGACCGCCGAAAGCACGCCGCCGGTCAGCACCGCCCGCTCCCCCCAGGGATGCCCGAAGGCGAAGACCAGCTCGCCGGGGCGCGGATCCCGTTCGGAGAAAACGGCTGAAGTGCCCCCATTGGCGGGAATCGACAGCAGGGCCAGGTCCGTTTCGGGGTCATGAGACAGGACGCGGGCTTCGTATGAAGCATCATCGTTCAATGTCACCTTGAACGACCGCCCGCGCGCCACCACATGATTGCTGGTCAGCACCAATCCATCCCCGACTAACACCCCTGCCCCCGCCCCGCGCCGACCGTTGTGCACGATCGCCAGCACCGGGCGCACCTGTGCGAGCAGGTCATCCAGAGCCGTATTGAGCAGGGACGAGAAATTCATTTCCGCGCTCCGATCTTCACGTTGATGCTCTGCGGCTGCCCGCCACGCAGTACCTCCACTGGCGTGGACTTATCGATTACATCGCCGGACAGGCGGGCGAACAGCTCATCGTGGCTGTGAACCGGCTGGCCATCGATGGCGACGATAATGTCCCCGACCATCAAACCGGCTGCTTCGGCGGGACTGTCGCTTTCGACCCCGATCAAGATCAGGCCGGTAGCCTGCTCCCGTTTCAAGGCTTTCTGCGCCGCTGCGGAAATTTCCACGCCCTGGCTGCGCACACCCAGGTACCCGCGCCGGACCGAGCCATGCTTCGCAAGCTGCTCAGCGACCTTCCAAGCCAGGTCAGCGGGGATCGTAATGGCCGCGCCATGCCCAAAACCGGACGTGTTCAGCCCGACCACGCGTCCATCGGCATCTGCCAGCGGGCCGCCGGAGAAACCGGGGAAGGGGGTGGTATCGGTGCGGATGTATTTGTCGATGGCCCCGTGACGTGTATGGACCGGGCCGCCCACCGCGCTGACCACGCCCAGGCTGGCCTCGATACCCGCCTCCGACGGGCGTCCCAGGGCCAGCACAAGCTGCCCAACTTTGGCATCCTGGGCCGTTTCTGCGGGCTTTGCCAGCGGACGCTCCAAACGCAGCAGCGCCAGGTCGGTGCCATGGTCACGCCCGGCGACCGTAGCCGGGACCTCGCTCCCGTCACTCAATGTAACCGTAATGCCTTCCTCGCGTTCCACCACGTGGTTGGCGGTCAGGATCAGGTCAGCGCCATAGGCAATGCCTGTGGCGGGGATTCGCCGTCGCGCATTGACCATTACTGTGGATGTGCCCACTTTCTCGGCCGCTGCCGCCATCGCATTCGATAGTTCTACCAGTACGTTTGACATGTATCTCTCCTTGTGCCGCAATCCCGCCGGGTTGGCGGGGTTGCGGTACTTATTTGATTTATACCAGTATAGCCATCCGCTCGCCAGTTGACATCCGTCAAACGGGTAGGTACGGACTGGAAAAAGGGGTAGGCCTATGCTATAAAGAAAAATGCAGGGTCGATAACCCTGCATGAACAAAACAACGCGTAACCCGGTTAGATTATTTTTTTAGATACCCGCCACCCTTGAGCCTGCTGGCCGGTTTGCGCTGTTGGAAGGCATACCACCCCAGGCCAAGACCACCGAGCAGGAGCAAGCCGCCCATAATCCCAAAGACGGGTGAGGGACCGCTCCCGCCTTCGCCTTCTCCGGGCACCGGCTCACCGCCTGGCTCCGTCTGGGACTGGGCTCCAAACGACACAAATGCGATATCGCCTGCCTTGATGGTGAACGTGTAGGTCAAATCCCTCGTTGGGTTGTAATTAGGGGGCACAGCCAGACTGATGTTGTATTCTCCAGCGGGCACATCGGTGAAGCATGTGTTCACCGGCTCTAGCAGATCGGGGTCGATTTCAGAGATGGTGGTTTTCGTCTCGGAAAACGTGCCAGCCGTATTGCTGACGCTGACTGCGCCACCGGCAACGCCCAGTTCGGTCTCCTGGCGCAGGGCATCGCCGTTGAGGTCGTCATACAGCAGAATACAAATCTCGGTCGTCCCGGCTGGCGGCGTTGGCGTGACCGTGGGTGGCACCAGTGTCGGGGAAGGACCCGGAGTAGGCGAGAGCGCCGCCGGTCCGCCGACTCCGAGCATGAGCTCATTACCCACAATGAGTGTGCAGTTATCATCCAGTTGTGGATTCAAGCCGCGCAATTGGTCTACGGGGATGCCATACAGTGCTTGAATTCGAAAGCAGCTATCCCCGGCCTGTACGATGTAAATGATGCGGCCGTCCGCACCCGGCGTCGGCGAGGGAAACTGCACCTGCGCAGACGGGGACGCCTGGGCCGGCATCATCAGACCGAACAGCAAAAGGGGAGTTAAAAGAAGAAAAACGACAAAAAATCGTTTCAGGTCCATAGGTAGGCGGATTATATCAGGGATTGATTCGGGGAAAACGGTGGTTCTTGAGGAAGGATCTCGGTCATGTTCCATATCTGGTCTGCTTATCCGCTAATCTACGCTACCCCTTCGACAGGCTCACCTGTGCCTGCGCATGGTACAGGCAGGACAGGTCTTCGCCAATGTGAGAGATTTGCGTGAATTCGCGCCGATTAGCGGATTCTTGATAATTTAGGAGAATTTATTGATAGCGCTTCTTGATCTCCGGCAAGAAATACTCGTCGAAGAACCTGTCTACATCGTAATCAGGTTTCCAACCCCATTCCTCGCGCGCCTTAGAATCGTCCAGGGCTTCGGGCCAGGAATCGACGATGCCCTGCCGGCGGACGTTCGGCTCAAACGTGACCTGCGCGCCGGGGAAGGACTTCACAGCCCAATCGCGGAACTCGCCCGCCGTCAGGCTGAACGCAGCGATGTTGTACACCGGGCAGGTCAACTGCTTACGCGGCGCGTCCATCAGCATCAGCAACGACCGGACCGCATCCGGCATGGCCATAAAGGAGATTTTTGTGTCCTCGCGCACGAAGCAGGCATAGGGGCGGCCTTGAGCGGCAGCGTGCAACATTTCGGGGCCATAATCGCTCGTACCACCGCTGGGAACGGTAAACGCGCTGACCAGTCCCGGGAAGCGGATGGCGCGGTAGTCCAGCATCGTGGGCGGGTTCGGATCCAGGTGACGCTGTCCTAAAAATCTGCTGTAGTACACGCCCAGCTTCTCGCAATACAGTTTGTTGCAGCCATACATCGTCTGAGGCGCGTTACACTCGTTCTCTTTGACCCGTCCCGCGGCTATTTTTTCAGCCAGATCCCGGAAACCATACGCCGCGATCGAACTGGGAAACAGGAACTTGACATGTTTTTCATATTTCTCGGAGCGATAGGCTGCCATCGCCAGCATCTGCATTGTCCCCTCTACATTAATGCGATGCGCCATTTCAGGCGATTCCTCAGCCTTAGAAGAAAGCGACGCGGCCAGATGAAAGACCACGTCAAAATCGTAATCGTAAAAAATCTTGACTTTGTTGACCAAATCCCCCTGTACGTGCTCTGCGACCATGGAAGAGATCGCCTCCGGCAATGGCGCCAGATCAGCGGAAACGATACGGTAACCTCCGCGCTGCGCCAACCCTTGTACCAGCGCCTGTCCAATTTCTCCGCAAGCGCCCGTCACAAGGACCTGTGTTTCAGTCATAGTTTTCTCCTTTGTGCTAGAATGGGTGACGAAATGTCCGCAGATAGGACGGATTCTCGCAGTTCTTTACCCTGCGCTCATCCGTACGACCTGCGGACATGACCACCAGCGAGCAAATGTTGCTCCATTGCTGTCTAATTGTACAACATCCCCGCCCGGATTTTTGTCACCAAATGCGCATGACTTTCCCCCGATTCCTCATCATCATATGCGGACTGCTACTCACGGCCTGTTATGGTGCCGGACTGGACGCCGTGACCGCCACGCCCCGTCCGCCCACAGCGACTCCGTTTCAGACTCCGACCATCGTCTGGTTCCCGGCAACAGCCACGCTTACGCCCCAGCCGATGCGCACCCAACCGCCCACCCCGGAGATGATGACCGGCATAGGGACGCTGATCGCCATCGATGATTTCAACGATCCCGGGGAGTGGGATACAGCGGTCTCCGACGAGGGCAGCGCCTCGGTCAGCCGCCAGCGTTTGACCCTGGCGGTCCAGCCCGGCGTGTACATGGTCAGCCTGCAGAGACAGATGGTGCTGGGGAACTTCTACGCCGAGATCATCGCCCGTCCCAGCCTGTGCCGCGGCGCGGACGAATATGGCTTCCTGGTACGCGCCAGCTCCGCCACCTACTACCGCTTTTCTCTGACTTGCGACGGCCAGGCGCACGCTGAGCGCATCAGCTTGCAGGAACGGCACGACCTGCACGAATCCGTCATGAGCGGGGACGTGCCGCCCGGCGCTCCCGGGGAGGTCCGTATCGGTGTGTGGGCTGCCGGATCGGAACTGCGCCTGTTCCTGAATGGCCGCTTCCAGTTCAGCTTTACGGACAAGAACCTTTCGTCCGGCACGCTCGGCGTCTTTGCCAGTGCGGAAGGCGACACGCCCGTCACCATCACCTTCTCGGACCTGAGGGTGCACTCCGTGGAATACAACCCACCGACAAAAACGCCAGCCCCGTAGAAAATCACCGGGGATACACAGAGATAAACACGGATGGGGTCGATAAATATTCATCTCTGTTGATCCCCGGTAAATTAACCCGCGTGTATAATTCATTCATGCCGCGCCCAAACAAACTCAACAACCTCGACCCCAAATCCTGGCTCAAATTCCAGAAATCCTGGTTCATTCACAACCCGCCGCCGCGTAAGAAGGGCGTACTGGTCCATCCGGCCAAATTCCCGGAGACCATGGCGCAGGAGTTCATCGAGTTTTTCACCAGGCAGGGCGAAACCGTGCTCGACCCGATGGCAGGCACCGGCTCCGCTCTGGTGGCGGCATTGCGCTGCGGACGCAACTCCTATGGCATCGAGCTCAACTCCAAATATGCCGAGATCGCCTGCCAGATCATCGCCGAAGAACGTGAAACATTGGGTTCGTCAGTCGTCGATCTAAAATCGGAAATCGTCAACGGCGATGCCGGTTACGCAACTCAATTCGCAATCCCTACTATCGACTACGTTCTAACATCTCCACCTTATTGGGACATGCTGCACGCCAAAGGCGCCGAAACCCAGAAGAAACGCAGAGGCTCTGATGGCCTCGACGTTTTCTACTCCGACGACCCGAATGACCTGGGTAATCTGCACGATTACGAGGAGTTTTTGGAGAAGCTAGTAGGCATTTATAAAGGACTACAATCCTTACTACGGGATAAGGCTTATTTGACGATCATCGTCAAGAATGTAAAAAAAGGCGGGAAGATCTACCCCCTGGCCTGGGACCTCGGCCGGGAACTCGGCAAGACCTATACATTGAAGGATGAAAAAATCTGGCTGCAAGACAACCAGCGCCTGGCTCCCTACGGCCTGGGCAACGCCTGGGTCAGTAATACGTTTCATCATTATTGTTTGCAGTTCAGAAACGAGTAACGTGGACGTGCGTCGCACCTTCTTTGACGGGAAATTCCAACCGAAAGAATCCCTCTCATTTAAACGGAACAAATCTACCCATTTGGTGCGACGCACACGATCTTGCAAAGAGTAGAAGAAACTTACAAAGTTAGCCTAATAACAATTATAAATTTCATGCCCTCCCCCACTCTCGCCGACATCCACCAGGTCGCCGAACGCATCCGGCCTTTTGCCTACTGCCCTCGCTTACATTGCTTTCCATCAAGAAATGCGCTACAATAATTTCGTAATACGATTTGAGTATCGATAGGAGTATTGTATGGAAACCGTGACTGTCTCCCCCAAATACCAGGTGGTCATCCCGAAGAACGTCCGTAAGGCATTAGGGATTCACGCTGGACAAAAGATACAGGTAGTGGTCTATGAAGGCCGCATCGAGCTTCTCCCGGTGACGCCAATCAAGAAATTGCGTGGCTTTGCTAAAGGGATTGACACAGTCGTAGAACGCGAGGACGACCGGGTATGAATGTGGTCGATTCGTCCGGCTGGCTGGAATATTTCGCTGACGGCACCAATGCAGATTTCTTCGCCCCCGCCATTGAAAAAACAAATGAGTTGATCGTTCCAACAGTCAGCATTTTCGAGGTCTTCAAGCGCATGCGCCAGCAAAAAGACAACGAGGCTGCGCTAAAGGCAGTCACCGCAATGATGCAGGGACAGGTAATCGACCTGGATTCCACGCTGGCTCTTAGCGCAGCCAGGCTTTCCGGTGATTTGCGAATCCCAATGGCAGCTAGCATGATCCTGGCTACAGCCAAAGCGTTTGACGCCGATTTATGGACGCAGGACGCGGACTTGAAGGACATCGAAAAAGTCAGGTATATCGAAAAGAAGTAAGAGAACTAAATGCCCGCCCCTACCATCACCGACATCCGCCAGGCCGCCGAGCGCATCCGGCCCTATGCCCACCGCACTCCAGTCCTGACCTGCTTCAGCCTTGACGGGCGGGTCGGCGAGCGGGTTTTTCTAAAATGTGAAAACTTGCAAAAAGTGGGCGCGTTCAAGTTCCGCGGAGCCTGTAATGCCGTCTTTTCGCTTTCGGACGAAGAAGCCGCGCGCGGTGTCGCCACTCACTCTTCCGGCAACCACGCCCAGGCGCTGGCGCTGGCGGCGCGATTGCGCAGTATTCCGGCTTATATCGTGATGCCAAATAACGCCCCGGCAGTCAAGAAAGCGGCGGTGGCTGGTTATGGCGGGCAGATTACCTTCTGTGAACCGACTCTCCATGCGCGCGAGACTACCCTGGCGCAGGTGGTGCAGGAAACAGATGCGAGAGTGGTGCATCCCTACAACAATTACCAGGTCATCGCCGGGCAGGGGACGGCCACACTGGAATTGTTGGAAGAAGTCCCGGACCTGGACGTGGTCATTGCGCCGGTCGGCGGGGGCGGGCTATTGAGCGGCACCGCCATCGCCGCGAAAGGACTTTCCCCTCGCGTCCGCGTGCTGGGAGCCGAACCGGAAATGGCCGATGATGCCTATCGCTCCCTGCAGGCGGGGCATATCCTCCCCCCCGAAAAACCGCGTACAATCGCCGATGGCCTGCTCACCTCGCTCGGCACACTGACATTTCCCATCCTCCAGCAATACGTGGAGCAAATCGTCACGGTCAGCGAAGCGGGCATTATGGAAGCGATGAAATTCATCTGGGAGCGCGCCAAGATCGTTGTCGAGCCATCCGCTGCTGTTCCGGTCGCACTGCTGTGGGAGCGTAAAATCGACCTGGGCGGCCTGCGCGTGGGCGTCATCCTCTCCGGCGGCAACGTGGATCTGGAGCGTTTGCCATGGCAGAAATAAATTGAGCCTCAAAGATTGAACCACTAAATCATTCTGGTGTGTCTTTATTCATGCTATTTTGTCTTCTAATAATTGGGCTAATTCTTTGGTTGGCCAGCAGAGAGAATTCTTTCAAGTAACCGAGATAAAAACCAGTAGGAAATAAACGTTTATCTCCGTTTATCACTGGTGAAATTCTTCCAATGCTCTCCCCCTCCGACTTCCTGCGCATCCCTTTCACGCCTGACCTGACCGAGGGCGGCATCGCTTATGCCATCCGCTCGTTACCTTACACATACAACCGCATGGGCGGCTCGCCTTTCGACCGGCTGCGGCGCATCGTGGCAGGCGTGGCCGTTGAACTGGCCTTCCGCCGCCATCTCAGCCAGCAGGGCATTCCCTTTGACGTTAAAGGTGCCACCCCTTTCACCGACCCGGACCGCTACGACGTTTCACTGGGCGGCCATCGCTGTGACATCAAGTCCTTTCTCATCTCAAACCGGGGCCAGATCAGCTCGATGCGGACTCACCCGGAGTTGCTGCTGAAAGCCCAGGCCCTGGTCCCGCTCGACCAGTACGCTGCCGACGGTCACCTCGAGGATGACCTGTACCTCTTCGCTTTTATGACTTGTCTTATCGCTGCTTCGCAGGCAGATTTGGGCAAGGCGCTGGAAGCAGGCCAGCCCGCATATCTGGTTCACACCATGCCTAAGGAATGGACTCGCCCGCAGGTCTGGCAGCCGCTCGGACCGCTGGCGCTCAAATCCGAATCGGACGAGACTCTGGCCGTCGAAATCGGTGGGCAAGCCGAGGGTCGCGAGTTTTTGACGCGCAGGGTGGAGCTCCCCCCGCGGACGAGAGTCAAAGTGGAGGATCCGTTTTTCGCGTTATCGTCCATCCACGTCCACAAATTACCGGGAGCGCGGGTAGGTATCCATAGCCCGGTCAAGGGTGAACCGTATATTATCGACGCTTTCGATTGGGGCAATATCTGGGTCTACGGCATGGAAATTATCCTGACAGGTTACATCCCGCGCGAAGAATTCCGCCGCAAGAGCAGCCTGATCCAGCCCGGTAGCCGAGTGTTCCAATATAGCAAGACGCGTACCAAAAACCTGGCGGTCCCCGTGGGGGATTTGAAGCCGCTGGGGCGCTTATTCGAGCAAGTCAAAGAGTGGGAAGAAAAAAATAACGCTGAGTAAAGATTTGATTATAGGAAAGGGACGATCACCCGGGAGGCGACTGTCCCTTTATAAAGCGATCGATCCTCTCTATTTGGATGCAAACAAAAGGCCTGTATGCGAGTGAACGGGGCTGGGTTTCGCTATGACTGAAAAATCGTTGCTCTCAAGAAAAGTGACCAGATCGAGATGCGTATATTTTGTGATGCCGTTATGATATTCAAGGCATATTCTTTCGATTCTTTGGAGCGTGGAAGGGCTGGTATAGAAAAGAATCTCATACTCCGCGCCTTCGCAATCTATCTTGATTAGATCGCACTTTTCGACGTGTAAGGTCTCAAAGATGCGGTCGAGGGTAGTTGCCTGGACGATCGCGTCGTGTTTTCCGGTGTGACCATCATCCATAGCGGTGCTATACAAGACGGGAACACCCGCTCCCGTTTTCAATTGCATCGGCCCAAGGCTCCCCGCAACGGCGCATGGATATGCGGTCACGTTCAGAGCATGATTCAATAAAATGTTCTCCTGCATCAATTCAAAAGATTCTCTAAACGGCTCGTAGGCATAAACAACTCCATTGGGGCACTTCTTTGCGGCAGTGATGGAAAACTCGCCCAACCCGGCGCCAATATCGATGATTAGCCAATCGTTTTGGATATCAAAGTTATACTGTTCATACGTGTGTCCAAGATAAGTCTCTATAATAATCCATACATCCATCGCAGTACGCACTCTAAATTGCGTACCATCTCTAAAGCGAAGTAGTATTGGTTTCAAAATTGGCAGCCTAAACAGGAGAGCCAGCATCATAGCCCGGTTCTTAATTGAATAGAAGGAAATAGGGATTAGAGTGAGGTAATATCTTAACCTGGAGAACATTATGGATATTGTATAGCAGTTGATAGCCCTTGATCAGAACGTTATCATCTTCGATCCCTTAAGAAGGGGGCAGCATAAAAGACCGGTAAGCCCTTCGGACTGACGTACAGTTGTGCTGGCAGCCATTGCTGGCATGAAGTGATCTGTGGGGCTGGGACTGGGTCGTGGAAACTCCAAATCAACACTGCCGGCTCGGGCAGCGATGACAACTGATCGCAATTGAGTTCTTGGGGATCAAGAGCATGCATATTCTGTGAACGTGTAGTCATCAATTGTACGAATGGCAACTCCGGCATGCTACTCTCCCAGCAGCATCCCACAACATAGACTTGTGTGTCAGGGGGTAGCGAATCGACATATAGGGCAATCTGACCGCCGATTGAGGTATCGTGGTAGGGAAGTCCATCAATATAAGTCACGAAATAGCGCTGCATATTCAACGCGAAGATTGTTGCAAGAAGGGCTCCCGCGGTCACCAGGCCAATACGCTGCCTTACAATTTTAGTAAAGTACTGTATGAGCCACCATAACCCGCTCGCGACCAAAATATACGCGATTGGCGCCACACCAAGCGTCCGCCCCGCGGACGGTACCTCAGTCGGGTGGCCCAGCACCAGCACAGATGGCAAATGCAGTAGCACAAAGGGCACGAACAACACAGGACTCCATTTGCGTCGTGCAGGTTGCAACCAGAAGACTAAACCTGTCAGAAACAGCAAACCGCTAATTCGATCCAAATGCGGTAGGTAGGCTGGGTTGCTGCGAAAAATATTGTCACCTCGCACATGGTACGCCAGCGCCGCTGAGACGATGTTCTGGATCAAAGCTCTGAGCGGAGCACCTTCAGTGAAAAACTTGCTCCCGATATAGCCATGGATGAAGCTCTCGGGGGATTGATAGACCATCCATAGGAAGGGCAAGGCTACCAGAATGCTCACGAGGATGAAGCGTCTCAGATCGGCCCACGAGATTGGATGGCCGAGAAGGCGCAGGCACACCAAGGTGATGAGGGACACAATGGGTAGTACGAACGACTGTGGATAACTATATAAGCCCATCGCAGATATCGCAGCACACGCGATAACATTTGCAGGTCGTTGATCTTGGGCAATACGCACGATTAGCCAAAGCGCGCAGGTCACCAGCAAAGGCACCAAGATCAACGAGATACCGAGACGACTGAAGACAAGTAGCCATGACGATATACCAGCGATCGTGACTGCCAGCAGAGCGAAGGACTCATTGATTAGTCTACGAGCGAGGGCATAGGTAGCGAGCAGCGCGCCCAGGCTTACGATGATTGCGCTAAGCTTTAAGCCATAATAGTTCAATCCGGTCAACATGATGATCGGCAGGATCACGTAGTGGTATATCGGGCCCACACCCAGAACAAATTGGAACGGCCACGACCCACTGAGGATGCCGTCGACATATTGATAAACAATTTGAATATCCCCATAGAGGTCAGTCTGGATCGTGTTGAGTTTGAACAGGCGGACGCCGATGACAAGCACCGCTGCGAGCAGTGCGAGTCTAAGAAACCAGGTCCGTCTGATAGGCAATGGCAGAGGTGCGACAGATGTTAGCTGTACACTAGGCTGCAACTGCGACTCTAGTTGAAGAAGTTGGGCATCGACCTGTTTAAGTGTGGCGCGGATGGCGCTCAAGGTACCTGACGTATGCGCAGCAGACTTAATCTCATGTGCCTGGACAGCATGGTCATCACTGGGCGACTCGTGTGGCGCTGAGGCTTCATTCGTCAGCGACTCATTGATATCCAGTGAAGCTTTTCCTTGAGGATCTTCCATCATACCAGCGACCCCATTTCAGTCCACCACCAGACGATCAGGTAGCAAAGCCGAAGTTGCTTGATCAATCAGCGCCTTCTTCCAAGTTCGAAGAGGACCTTGTAGGAAGCACTTGATAAATCTGCACATTATTTGCATCATAGACCTCGAGTAAGATACCTGCCTCTGCCATTGCTTCAAATTTTTTCAATCCGTTTGGATCATAGACTGCACGTTCTAAGCCGCCAACAATCACATACGAGAGTTCATAGTGGCTTGCAATTTCCATTGCCCTGCCTTCGTCTACGGTCTCATAGAAATCGCGAACCAATCCAACTCGATAATCAACGATATCTCCTGGTACTAATGAATATTGCTGCTTGGTATGCCAGTCCCAGCCAATGACTGTCGGCAATCCGGTATAAATCGAGTAGCGATTGCCCCAGTGATACAGCCCGGTATTCGCCTCCATAATGACTGGCGACCCTTCGATATTCTGGCGCATCCATTGAATGGCTTCATAGTCCGAATGCAGGGCGAGTTCCTGATTGTTTTCGTTATACGTCGCGTTTTGCATATAATCCATACCGTTCAGCCCGGGTGGCGAGTTTTGGACGTAGCGATCGACCATCTTTGCCCGGGCAGCCGCAACCGGGTATAGCAGCCCCGCAAGCATCAATAGGGCAAATACTCCCCACCATGCCCAACGAATAGGCTGCCAGCCTGCGTTCCGGGATTTTCTTGGAACTACTGCGCTGCGCTGTGTAGGATTCCTTGCCAGTTTCCGGTTCGTTGTGAATGCAAGATGATTGATGATCAAGCCCAGCCCTGTTGCGCCTGCGACGCCGAACATCACCCAGGCTTGCAAATAAAACTTGAAGACGGTATTCATGCGGCCAACATCGCCTTTTAAGACAACCACTTCCACTACTAACGTGAGGAGTACACTTACGATCATCAACACTGCGACCCAAACTACCTCTACGGGCGTCTTACGATGTAGAATGATCCATAGAGCTAGCCACACGAGCGGCAGGGTGAGCGCAAGGATTGCAAGCTTCAACATAACCAACACGATTATGGCAATGACCAAGATGGGCACGAAATAGATCGCCCAGCCGGCGATTTCGAACTCTGGGCGCTGTGCGGCGTTGCCCTCAAGATAATTTGTGAGGATCACTACCAGTAGGAAGGTGGCGCTAATAAACAGAAAGATCCCATGGACCGTGAGATACTCCCCAAAAGTAGTGCGGACATCTTTCCATAATTCAATGCTGACATACCCCGTTGCATAATTGAGGACGTAAGGGAGAAAGAAAACCACGGATAGTACGATGATTGAGAGGAACTGCCAGCCAAACTTTTGTAAGAAATGGTATGGTTCCCAAAATCGGCCAGCGCGGTTCAAGCCCATTAAAATGCCAGCGAGCAAGAGGACCAGGTATAGGACCACCTCAACAGTCATCCGGATGCCAAGAACCTTCAGTGGGATCACGATTAACATGATTTGAAAAAAGACCACAAGCAGGAACCGCAACCATTGCTGAAGCCACTCGTGCCAATGGAATGTTTCTGAACTGCCCTGGTCTTTCGACTCCAAACTGATCCTTAAGACGGTTGCAGCGCCTATCACACCTAAGTAGGTAGGATAATCCCAGGTATTGATAGCCCGTAGCGCTCCCAGTACCAAAGCGATAATGGCCAAGTCCTGCCATTTCAGCGGGCCCCGGCTTAGGACCAGGTGAGCTGCCAGTCCCAATACAACGAGAGTATACGGAATTGCGATCAAGTGGGCATGTAAGTCCCCGTAGGTGAAGGTAAAGAAAGGAAATTCATTAATCGTGTTCGGGATGGCGCGCGTGGCCGTCCAGTACCAATCTCCGGTCCGAACAGGGATCGCTTCTCCGTTAAAGAGCCAGCTTCTCAATCCGCTGAGCAGTCCGATCATGCCGGAGCCGTCGCCCAACTCGGTCAATCCTTTTGCAGCCAGTTTCACCTCTCCCAGGTTGCCAATGATCAAAACCAGAATGATGCCAAAAATCCCCGCCGCGCATGGCAAGAGAATGCCAGAGCGGCCGGCCTCCTGGGTCGCTGGGCGAGGGTTTAGCGCCAGCCGTTGCCTTCCGGCGTAGACAAGATTGAATACAACTCCGAATGTACAACTGGCGGTCAGTGCAAAGAACAAGGGTATGAGCAAGTTATATGAGACTTCCGGTGTAATCCCGCTCAAGCGGACGAGCACTGCGCTGATCAATTGCCCAAAGTAGTAATAGTTAATGTAATTCCCGGCAAACCATGGATTGTATGGCGGGAAGTAGGTCGTCTTAAGGATGGCATTGAGGTAGGCAAAATCCATGGGCTTTTCGCCGCCGAGCCCCGGATGCCACAGGTCCGGATTGTGATAGCGAATGGCAAGATCGATGGCAAAGAAAACGAAAAATATGAGCTCTTCAGCGAGGAGAAGCTTGAAATTTGTCCTTATATACGTGCCAATTTCCTGCTGACGCCTCCTCCAAACCAGGATGCTGGCAAGTAGCATCAGGATTAATCCGACCAGGATAGGGAGGCGACGAAAAGGCAGGACGTGGTAACTGCTCAATGTCCACGCGAACCAGGCGACGAACAAGATTCCCAGGGCCTTGGCAAAGGCATACCCGCGGTCGGCGAACCCGTGGAACAGGATATATGTGAATGGAAAAGTCAGCATCCCGATGAGCCAAACCATCAAAAGCCAGACAGGAAGAGGGAATTGATTCGCCAGGTCATTCGGGTTGAAGAGATCCTTCCACGTTCCACCGGCGCGATTCGCTGCCAAATCAACAGCGGTCATGCGAAATTGTCCACGCGAGGCTGTTGCATCGACCGGCTTAAGGCGAAGGACCTCGGTCAGGTCGACACCGTTAAACAATTTCACTATGTTGTCATGCGAGTACGCAGGCGTCTTTCGAAAAACAATGACTTTTGGATGGTCATAAACTGTGAAGGTTTCTTCGGCGTTGTCATCGACAATCGTAATTCCCATAAATTGAGGATAGGATGTAAACTCCTTCACCGGTTCGAATCCGAGTTGTCCATTGAACAGCCACTCATAATATTTCGTTGTCAAAGGGAAACGCATGGGCAGGCGGGGGATCGAGCCGTACAGGCGATTGGACGAGAGGATGATGTAATCCACCTGGTCCATCCAGGCCACCATTTTTTCCCGTTTTTCTGGAGTATCCTCCCCGTATAGCTCAAGCATCACCCCCTGATGGTCACGGTAATAATCTTTGCCATCCACCCTGAGGGGCAGGCTATCATCCCAGTGTTCGATGCCGATCACTTCTGTGTCGGAAACGTTGGCGTAAATCCAGCGTGAGGCGGCCACACGCGTATTCGTCCGGGTATAGATGGAGGCAGATGCAATTGCCCAAAACAGGGTAACACCAATGACGATGGTGAACAGAGCCCCGGCGAAAAACTGGGCAGTCCTCGCAAACCGCTTGTTGGGCGCGTTCTGTCCGAAGGCTTTTACCCTATCCCAGACTGCAAAGAGGAAGAAGGCGGCAAAAATCGCAAGAAAAGGATAAAGGGGCAGCATGTAACGCATGGTCATTACGAACTGCTGCCCATGGTAAAAGAACATCCCAAGCACCCATAACAACATCAAGAGATGCTCCCAATGCCGATTCCGCATCACCTGGAAGGCAGCCAACCCGAAACCGAGCCAGGCCGCAAAGCCTAATGCGGGGCCAAGCCCCCAAAAAACGAGGTTGTACCAAGGGAACCAGTACGGCGTGCGGTTTGTCCATTGGTGGCCCGGGGGGTAATCATCCTGCCCGGACACCAAACGTTGCACTTTCTCCATGTCCTTGAGGAATTGTGGGTTCAGCTTCAAGAGTCCATCAAAGGCATAGGGCTGTGTGACGCGAAAGGTAATAACTGCGGCCACCGCTACGATCAGAAGCCCGATCGCAATCTGTCGTACATCAGGCCAGATGCGGGCGACGAATTCGGCGCCTTCTTCCCCTGTCGCGCTTAAGCTCGATGCTGTGCGCGCCTCAGGTTTGAACTCGATTTCGATGAGGAGCGGACCAATCCGAAAGGCGCGCATTGGCCTACCTTCCCTTGCCTCTGCAGCTTCTGGCGCTATCGTTTCAGGACTTCTTGTAACCCGAACGTGCTGAACCGTTCTCATGGATTTCAAAAGGTGCAGGAATGCAGCAAGCATGATGATGCCAAGAAACGGCGCTAGATTGATGCGGGAAGCAAGCATCAGACCAAAAGATACGCCTGCCAGGGCAAATGCCCTCCACCCGCGCTTGCCCTCCACAATATCGAGAGTGAACCAAAAAGCAAGCATCAGAGGGACATTCGCAAATGTATCTACTGTGAAAAAGTGCGCTTGCTTAATGGGCAGCACCGACAGCGCATACAGGAATGCTGCCATGAGACCAACCCGTAAGCCATATAAACGCCTGCCTATGGCGAAGGTCATGGCTACCACAAATACATCTGCGAGCGCGGATAGCGCCCGGCCGAGCAGAACCACCCTCGCGTAGTCCGTCAGGCCGATTAACTCCGCAGCCAAACGGACGAAGAACAGGGGAACCGTACCGTAAACGAATGAGCCGAAGTTATTGTTATAAGGGTTAAGAGGCGATCGTGTCGTATCGAAATATTGACCCAACGATACCGGCAACTGAATCGCGCTTTCAACCATCGTGAGAAAGCGCTCGTCGGGATGGATATGCTGACCTTCATCCCAGTTCAATCCTTGCATACGGAGGGCAACGGCGAGCACCAGGATCGCAACCAGTGCAAGCTTCCAGTAACGTTTCATTAACGAGACGGATATGGAGGCTGCACCGGGGATGTCCGGTATGGAAGCAGCGGATTCTGTCTGCGCCGTCATCCCGGTTTGGTAAGGTGGCTGAGCCTCTCCCGGGACCGGTTTGCTTTGCCCTCCCTCAGCAGGGGCGATCAATTCTCCCTTAAGGAGCTTGGTTTGATGGTTGGAATGTGGGTTGTGGTCGAATTCGTCCATGACTTGTCTCTTGGGTAACGGGCCTGGGTGGGTTACAGTGCTTCGATCAGGCTATTCTTTGAATAGAACTTCGCGCACGTGAATGTGGACCTCATCAGGCGGATTTAATTGCTCTATTTCGATATAGATCCGCTTAACCTGCGGCGGTCCGTTGACAAAATTCATCTCTACGTGTGGAATGGGAGGTTGTTGCCGATATTCACTTTCATATAAGGTAGGGCTTCTGCTCTCAGCGCCATATACCTGTACCCGCAGTAAAAAGTCCATGCGTCCAAAGTCCATCACCAGACCTTGGATTGCCCGCGGTTGAGAAAACGCAAAGTCAAGGATAAACGGATTTGCTTCCCGCCCGCGTATGAGAGATTCCAGGTCGGCATCAAAGATGTCTTTCGACTGTCCTATATCGAGCGGCGAATGGGTCATTCGAACCATGCCGTTACCCTGGCTCATTTCATAAACAACGAGGCCGGCCGGGTCAATTTTTTCAACCTCAAAAGCCTGATCTCCATGATTGCCATAAGCAAAGCGCGTAAACCCAAAAACAACCAGCAGCACAGCAAGCAATCCGAAAACCCAGGCGCCGATGTGGTTTCGTGATCTTGATCCCATCCAGCTTACGCGTACCTTCATTTTCGGCAGATCGAAGGTATGTAACACGCGCCCGGGCCTTGCTGTAGGGACATTCCTACCCATTGGTGGGGCTGCCAGCGTCCCGGGTACGGCGGGTTCCAGCGGCCCAAACCCCACCCACTTCAGGCGGACTCGCCAGTTCCACGGATCAAAAATCCAGGAGCGAGGGCGTGACGTCCTGCCTGCTGCCGGCACAGGTTGGTTCGCCAAGCCTGCAACTGGTTCAGGTTGGTCTGGGTCTATCCATCGAATCCGGATGCGGGCAATATGAAACATTGGCTAGAATGAACAAGATCGAGAAGGTTAAAGTAGCCGTATTTTACTTTATGCTGGCTTCTCCTCGCGCCAGGGTTTACGCGCCTTGACCAGGATATTGACAAATGTCGATTGCCGCGCAATGCCAGGCATCTCATTGCGACGATCGAAATAGCGGAATACGCCGACGCCCAGGTTGATTGGATTCAACAGGCTGCCCGTGTTTCGTTCACCACGAAAGCGGTCGGCGCTTGCGCGCAGAGACGAGGGAAGTAGATTCTTTTCGATCAGCGGTTTGCCAATTCCATAAACGATAAAGTGAATGAACGGAAAAGAATAGTGGGTTTGTTCTTCCACAGCTTCGAGTTCGAATCCCGTTTCCTGCATTTTTTGAATCAAGTCACTTGCCTCATACAGCCGCTCGTGATTCGACCAGATCCCCGCGATGGGTCCTTTCCGGATGGGCTGGCCGCCCAGGCGAGTCCAGGTAGCATTCAACGGATCCCACCAGAAGGGATAGTGGGCGTGAGGCACGGAGAGCGCCAGGATGCCGCCCGGTTTCAATATACGGTAGATCTCACACAATCCGCGGCGATCATCGCTGAGATGTTCGAGCACCTCGGTAAACAGCACCTTATCAAACGACTCGTCTGCAATCGGCAAGTCAAAAATATCTCCGCTGAGGAGAGAGGCCGTAACGCGTTCCTGCTGCGCCCAGCGCAGCCGTTCCATATCGCCATCCAGGCCGACGAGCGCCAGGTTGCGTAACCTGCCCAACACCATCAAGAAGAACCCCATCCCGCATCCACAATCGAAGACAGAGTCACCATCCCGCAGTTCCAGATAGTCAAGCAGGATGCGGGCGCGGCGGCGATGGGCCATATCTGCCTCGTTGCGCAGAATGGCATCGAGCATCGAGTGATCCTGGCTTGTCAAGGCCTTCCATTGGGAGCCGTTGCCGCGATAGCGGATGATCTCCACTTGTTTGGCTTGCGTGCCATTCCCTAAATTCATCCCGCCAACAGAGGGGACGGCTGTAGGAGCGACCACGCGTTTGGATGGGGACATCAGTCTTTCCAGCAACGTTTGGTACTGGCGCATGGATGTATCCGTGCTAAAAACCCTGCGGACGCTTTCCCGCTTCGGCTGATACCGGTTCCCGTTTTGGAGGACATGGCCAATGGAATCGGCCAGCGCGTCCGGCTGGCCCGCGGGTGTCAATCTGCCAAAGCCGGTTTCGCGGACCACTACCCGCGCACCCGGGATATCACTGGCAACTACAGGCGTGCCGCACAACATAGCCTCCACCTGGGTCAGCGCAAACATATCGGAGCGACTTGGTTGTACAAAAAGATCGCAAAGCGCATAGAAGTTCGCCATCTTTTGAGGGTCCCGAATTAATCCAAGGCTAGTAAAGTGCTCCTTGATCGGTTCCAGATATGGCACGCACTGGCGATAGAAGTTATCATAAATCACTTCCATGTCGCCTGCAAAAACGAGGTGCGCGTTTGGGAAATTCTCGAGGATCAACGGGAATGCCTGCAACAAAAAATCGAAGCCCTTCTCTTCCACCCAGCGGCCGGCAAACCCGATCAACAATTTGTCATCCAGCCCCAGTTCGTGGCGCCAGGCGTGAGCCGCCTGTGGATCCGGCTCGGGGATCTCCACGGGTGGATAAATGCAGTTTATCTTTTTCCTAAAATGGCGTAGCAGCCGCGAATGTTCAAAATAGTCGCGGCTGTAAGATGTGACCCCGTTTGCCAGCATCCCGGTGATAAGCAGAACGTAATAGCCGATCTTTTGGAGGGC
>Ga0105104_10001069_pt1 | contig 20977 bp, 14 predicted proteins | sample PPLLaktember2015_3_FD_87034 | JGI IMG/M metagenome (GOLD analysis project Ga0105104, IMG submission 87034) | Freshwater sediment microbial communities from Prairie Pothole Lake near Jamestown, North Dakota, USA - PPLs Lake P7 Core (6) Depth... | ecosystem: Environmental > Aquatic > Freshwater >... | reverse complement strand
GGAACGCCCTGTTGAGCCAAATTTTCGAGGACCGAAAATTGGCGAGACGGGTCCCCGGAGCCGATGACCGGCGAAGGGGTGAAGTGGAAGGGGAAACCGACTACAGTCCCCTGGATTTGAATTAAACTCGAATATTAGTCTTAACTTAGCAGCATTCTTGACTGTCCCCTTTTCTTTAATAAAAATAACAAATAATAAATATCGTGAATCGTTGATCGTGAATCGGGGTCAGTCGGCTGCGAAGCAGCCGTAAATCAATACCGCCGCGAAGCGCCACAAAATCCTCTCAACTTCTTACGGGCCGGGCATGCCCGGCCCCTAAAGCAAGGCAATGTCTGCCCGTCCACAAAATCCCCAATTCATCAATCATCGTTTTAAAGGAATCTAAACGTCCCCCAATTCCAAAATTAGAATTAAATCCGTCTATTGACAGATTCACAAATATATTCTATCCTTATTGAAGAGGTTTTTTATAATGAACAAGCATGAAAGCGTAAGTTTTACTATTTCCCCGGAAGATTACCAAAAAATAAAAACCCTGGCGACTCTTCATGGGAACACCATCAGGCAATACATTCTTGAGTCCATTTATTACCGAATTCAGCATGAAAATGAAGAAAAAAACTTACTGGATCTAACAACCTCGATTAGCCCGGTTTTGAAAGAACTCTGGGATAATGATAAAGATGCTGCTTATGACCAAATATAAATACGGCGATATTATCCTGGCAAAAGTCGTTTTCTCTGAAGGTGAGGGATTCAAAAAACGCCCTGCGATCATTGTAAGCAGCAATGAATATAACAATAATAGGCAGGAAATAATTATTGCCGCTATCACCAGTAATATAACCAGGTCCCTTCCTGGAGATACGCTAATAGTCCAATGGGAGAAAGCCGGGCTCTTAGCTCCCTCGGTTGTTACAGGAATCTTTCAGACAATTAAAAAAGGTTTAATCGATAGAAAATTAGGCATTCTTGCGAACGAAGATTTCCTCAAGGTTAGAGAGAACCTTAAACTGGCATTGGGCTTTTATTGAGAATATGGTTAACTGTGAATTGATAATTTGGTATTGTGAGACGCAAAATTTTGCATCTCTATATTGTCAATGAGAAACCAGCAACCTGCAGCCTCTCATTTTAAACCATCAATCATCATTTCTTTTCCAGCCATTCCATGATTAATTCCGGGGTGTACCATATTTTCGCTGTTCCGTCTTTGGAAGCCGTGACCATTCGTTTTCCATCCGGTGAGAATGCCGCAGTATAAACCACGTCCGTATGTTTGTTCAGGTCTGCCAGCAGGTTTCCGTCCAGGTCCCACAGTTTCGCCGTGCGGTCTTTGGAAGCGGTCAGCATCCGTTTTCCATCCCTTGAAAATACCGCACACGTGACCGCAGCCTCATGTCGAACTGTAGTCAGTACTTTGCCCTCCAGGTCGATCCGCCGGGCAGCGCCATCATCGAAACCGAGGAGAATGGATTCCCCGTCTGGGGAGAATACCACGGAGGTGGGCACGCCATCCAATGGGAACCGGTCCAGATTCTTCCCCGTGAGGTCGAAGAACCGGGCGGTTTTGTCCCAGGAAACGACGAAAATCTGACGGCCACCGGGTGAAAATATGGCCCTAAAAACCGATTGGGCATCGAGGTTCATCTCTTTATTTTCTTCCGGTGTCCAGAGTTTCGCCGTGCGGTCGTCCGACGTGAGCAAAACCTGTCGGCCATCCGGTGAAAACTGGCCATATATAAACACCCTCTTGGTATTCTGTAACTTATATTTTAAATTGCCTTGAAGATCCCAGAGGCGGGCATACCCGTCGTCGGAAATGGTGAGGATTTGTCTGCCATCCCTGGAAAACACCGCAGAAGATACCGGTCCCTGGTGGGGAAACACTACGGGTTCGCTTTCCGATTCGCCTTCCAGGTTCCACAACCTCGCTTTGTAGTCCATGGATGCGGTCAGGACCTGTTTCCCGTCGGGTGAGAATACCGCAGAGGAGAGGAATCCCATGTGTCTGACCAGGTTGAATTTTACTTCCCCCGTTAAGTCCCAGACTTTGGCGGAATAGTCGTTGGACGATGTCAGTACCCGCTTGCCGTCGGGAGAAAATAGGGCGGTATTGACTTGCGACTTGTGTTTGCCGAGGTTGACCAGGAGATGGGTTTCCAACGTCCATACGGTTGCGGTACCGTCTTCGCACCCCGTAATAAACCGGCGGCTGTCGGGTGAGAACACGGCGGAGTTCACGAAACCGTCGAATTTACGGATATCCCACAGGAGCATGCCGTCGAGGTCCCACACTTTGACGGTTTTATCGCGCGAAGCGGTGATAATGGTTTGTCCATCGGGTGAAAACCGGGCCATGGTGATTTTATCCGTATGCCCCCTCAGCTCTGCTACTTGCTGCCCCTCCAGGCTCCACAATTTAACAATATTCGAATTGGAAACCGTGAGAATGGTTTGTCCATCGGGTGAAAAGAGGCCGGAAATAACGGGTTCATCCATATTGAATTCTTTAAGTAATTTTCCTCCAATCTCCCAGAGTGCTGCGCCCCTGTCGGATGAAGCCACTGTCAGTATTTTGGTCCCATCCGGGGAAAAGGAGGCGGAAGAGAGGGCTGTACCCGGGTTAAAAACCTGGATTTGGGTTCCATCCAGGTTCCACAGGATCGCGCGTCTATCCCATGAGGCGGTGAGTATCTTCCGGCCATCCGGCGAAAATACGGCTGAAACGACTGCAGCGGAATGTTTAAATTGTTGTTTAGGCCGGGGATTTTTATCGGCTTTTGCATCCCACAATTTCGCGGTATTATCGCGGGATGCCGTGAGAACGAGTTTCCCATCCGATGAAAATAAAGCGGATACGACTCCCGCGTAGTGCTTAAATACAGCCAGCTTTTTCCCCTCGATACTCCATAATATGGCGGTTTTGTCATCCGAAGCCGTGAGTACCTGTTTCCCATCGGGTGAAAAAATCGCAGAATTAACCCTGTTCCTATGATCGAACTTATTGATTAATCCCCCTCGTATGTTCCATAGTCGGGCCGTTTTGTCGTCCGAAGCGGTGAGGAAAGTTTGTCTATCTTTCGAAAATGCCGTCCACGATACGGCTTGTTCATGTTTTACCGATGTAATGTAAAATGGGTCCTCCAAGGATGAATAACCGGCAGCGCACAAGGCCTGGTATGTGCGAGGCTGTGGAACAGGTAAACCCATGCGAAAAGCATCGCCTGCAATTTGAATAGCCTGGGTATTGTCCCTGGGAAGAGTCAACAGTGATTCTGCGGCCACATTCAATTCGATTACCTTTTTATTCTGGACGTCCGTTTGGTGTTTTAGATAAAATGCCCATATCATTAATACTAGAAATATTAACGAAAGTGAAATCGAAGAAACCGTAATCCAATTTCTTACTTTTTTCATCCTGCGGCTCCTTTTTTCTGCGATAATAGGAGCCAATACGTCGTGGATAATTTCGATGTATTCAGTTTCTTCCAGGTAAATTTTCCTTAAAATTCTCCGATCGATCAATCGCTCGATATCTTTTTTAAGCGGATCAGTTTGCTCTAATGGGGCTGGTTTTCGAAACCCTCCGGACGCTAATAGATTTTTCTCGATGAACTTCTCGATTTTATCGGAAGATTTTTTCATTTCGGAATCGTAAAAATTTTCCAATATTTTGTTCTGTTCTTTTTTTGAGATGGATTTTAGTTCTTTTTTTTCAAACTTTTCAAAAAATTGATAGCACAAGAGGCTTAATAAGGCGGGTTCGACTTCCAACTTATCGTCCGGTATGGTTTTATTTTCCGCTGTTCCTGTGGGGTAAAAACACTTTAATATATCATCGACTTTTTCTTCTTCAAACCCGGTGCGGATGACTTCCCTGGCCTGGCTGCCATTCAACGGGGATACCCGGAATAAAATGCGATCCAACGAGGGTATCCGTGCCTTTAATTGGACGAGGTCCGGGAGATAATCCTCTCGCAGCGAAAAAATCACCCGGACATCCGGCCCCATAGAAGAAAAAAATGGATCATTTTTATCGAAGGTTGGTGGAAATTGGTTTTCAATTAGCCAGTATAATTCATCGATCAGCACATCTTTATCGGGGTGATTTTTTCCAATGGTGAAGAGCTCTTCGAATTGGTCGAAAACCAGGACCGGCGTGATTTCGGTTTGTTTTTCACCAGTATAAAAATGTTTCGCTCGTTTGAAATATTCCCACAATGTCTCTTTTTCCCGGATATAACCGGCGCCGCTGCTATTTGACCGGCTTTCGATACCGATACGTTGTTTCTCCAGGTCCTGTTTGATTAGCGTATGGATTTGTTCGATTAAGGAAGGGGCATCATTGGAATAGTTTAGCCGGATCCGGATGGGGATAAAATGGTTCTCCCTCAGTTGGGGAAACAACCCTGCGTTCAGCAGCGATGTTTTGCCGATACCGGATTTTCCCAGGACTATGGTGAGTAAATTGAACTTAACCAGGCGAAATAGTTCGTCTTTTTCAGCTTCTCTGCCCCGAAAGAATTGGGAATCGTTTTCTCCATATGAATCCAGTAGCTTAAAGGGATTTTTTATCCCGATAGTGGAACCAGGCGCTTTATTTTTTAATAATGCGCTTTCTACCTCGATGCCGTAGAGTTCTTCCCGGATCATTTTCAACTGATTTATTAACATTTCGTAATCCCCTGTCTTTTCACCACCGGGGATGTTTAAATGAAAGAAATCCTTGAAACCGTTGTATATCCATTTTGTGTCATCGATAATTACCGGGATAATGGAGGGTGTATTTTTTTTGTCCCTCTCCTTGCAAGCCCACTCCCATTCCTTAATGTGGTAATTCTCTTTTCCCGGTTCATTTACGGTTTGTAATGAATTTTTAGAAATGATGGGAATAAAAACGCGGCAGTTATCGATGACTCGAACAATTTCATCATCGACTCGATCGCCTCCTTTTAGCTCTTTGTCATCGAACCATACGTTAATATCGTCGCTCTTGAGGTTGTCGGCTAAATTCCCGGCAGCATCTCTATCGCTGCTTACAAAACCGATTGCACCGATAGGGGGATATTCCAGGGGTTGAACGATATTGCCCGGGCTAATCGCATTGATTTTTTCGAACAGCAAATCGACAAAATCCGTTCCACCGATAGAAGAGTCGAAAAGCTCTATCTCATATTTTGATGAAACACCCGGTAATCCTTTTAACGGATATTTTTCACCGGTAGAACGGTCGACAATATAATACGACATCGTGGATTTTGTATGTCCTTCGGACATGAGGTGATTTAAAATATAAAGAAGAAAGAAATAGTAAATACTATCCTCAAAACTACACCCGATAAAAAGCAAACTTTTACCTTCCAGGAAGGAGTATATTTTATTGTGGTGCTGGGATTGCTTATTTTCGAGAAAGTGAAGAAGGTTCCGGGTTATATCCGGTCCGGATAAAGCGGGTTCCCGGTTGAATAAATTTCCCAGGATATGGTAAACGACTGCTGCTTGATAGGCCTCTTCCATGCGGTAATATAACCGGGTATCCATATTCCCCAAATCTTTTTGGGATGCTGTAAAAGATAATTGAGTGGCATCGATGGACCTATAGGTTTTGATGGTATGAAATAATAAGTCGTCATAGGCGGTATCGATGAAAAAATTAAACCCTTTTATTCGGGCCAACTTTTCCAAAGCACTATTGTGTGGAACGCGGATATTTTTTAATTTTTCATTCAAGAGTGCGGTCAACCGGTAATACTTGTTTTCGTTCTTATTCAAATACTCTGCGCATGCTTTGTTGAACCGGTTGGTTTCATTGGAATCCAGGGAAACGCCGCATTCGTTTAACACCTCGTCTGCCAGGAAATGGTACAACAAGCCCTGGTTTTGCATGGGGGGATTACCCCTTACTACATATTTAAGTCCCGGTCCGATGATGGGTATAACCCTTCTTTCTTCGATTTCTTTAACCAATTGTTCCCATGGGAAGTTTTCATTAGAAAAATGGTACTTCCGTTTACTTTTGACAGAGTTGGCAGCTTTGATCGAATCCCCATCCCTGCGAATAATGGTTTTGAGTTCGTTGAAAATACTAACGAAGGCTTCTTCCCGGTTACTCCAGGCCTCTTTGTTGTCTATGGCTTTTCGGTTTTTGGGAAAAACCATCGAGAAGTGTTCTTTAAAACGGTCTTGCCACCCGCACTCTTCCAGGATAACCGGGATTACCTTCCATTGGTTTGTTTGAACGAGCTGGAGGATATATGACCATTTCGCCGGGTTGTCCTCCATGTGTTCCAGTAATTGGGAATTAACCAGCATTAAACCCATATCCGAGCTTTCAAGCCCCGTTATGGATTTTCGGTCCCATTCTTTGCCCGGGTTGATTTGCCGGTCTAACCATATGTCGATGAGTCCCTGTTTTTTTAATATAGTCAGGTATACTTCGAGTCGCTGCTTAAATGGCTCACCTGTTTGAGAGTATAAAATAAAAAGCTTCATATCGCCTCGTTCAGTATATCCACATTATACCAAAATATTTAAAAAAAGTCTTTATTCCCCCGGTTTGCTTTTATAAAATAGTTGATATGCTCTCCTGACAAGATACCTGGTTTGATCGTTCTCCGGGAGTTGGCTGACGATAAAACATTCGAAATCTTTTTCCATATACGTTCCCAGGAGAGTGAAGGTGCTCGGGCATGCGGGGTTGGAAAGCTCCATCAAATCATCAAGCGGGATTTTATAGAACGACAGCAGGTGGTCCACCTTATCCAGCTTTATACCGGGAAATTGGTTTAAGATATCGATTATTCTTTCCGTGCATTTTTTTATTGTGAGGACAATATCGTCTATTTGTTTCTTTCTTCTATTTCGCAGGCGGCTCCTATTTAACTTGCACACCTTGATCGTTGTGTTTCCCCGATTCTCATTATCTTTTCCAATAATGGACCCGTCTGTTTCAAATTTAAAAAAATCGTAGGGATTATCCAACTCAGGGTTCACAATGAGCGGTTTTTCCGATAAAAGTGCGGGAGAGTCGGCCCGGCAGTCGGAATTTGCAGGAATGCCGGATGTGATGCGTTTACTTTCGTCAGGAATGGGGAATTGATCGCTTTTGTGGGTATTGCAGCGCTCGCACGAGCATACCAGGTTGCTCCATTCGAATATCAACCATTTGTATTTGCTTTTGGGCCTGTAATGATCGATTCGAGTAAAACCGGTATCCTGGTAATCAGCTTCGCAGTAACCGCATTTTCCATTGTAAATGGATTCCAGGGATTTCTTGGCGCATTGATATCTTTTATTATTCACATCAAGATCGTCTATGCCTTTGGCCAGTTTATTCCTGTAATCTTCTGCTGCTTTGGCTAAATGTGGCGGCGGGTTTCCGTAATCTTTTGTTATGCGTCTCATTGGGGTTTTCCAGGTTCTACCCGTTGTACTATGAGAGGAATTGTGAATCGAAAGCGAGTATAAAAAGTCATCAAGTTATGGAGTGGGCTAATCGATGGGTATATCATTGTTTTGAACGGTCATATTCTTTTTTCAGGGCTTTGGGCAAAATAAATTTTTTTGCAAGTTCTTCCAATTTTTCATCCAATTTTTTATTCTTCTCGTATTCCGAGTAGAGGTATTCGGTACGGAAATTATTCACATCGCCCCGGATAAAATCTTCAATTCCAAACAATGGGGAGCTGATAATCGTATTGGGGAGCAGCCGTTTGATATCGATGTCCAGTCTCTTTATTTCAGTTCCCTTTTCAGGAGTTCTACTGGCAGTAAGGAAAACGGAATTTCCCGGTGCTCCTAAAAAAGGTACGATGCTATGCGTGGTAGCCCAGAATTGGATACGCGGAAATATTTCCGATAATAACCCGGGTAATTCTTTTTGCCATTTGGGGTGAAGGTGTAAATCCAGTTCGTCGATCAAAACAACGCCTTGAAAATCCGCGACTTTTTTTGCATAGGGTTGGGCTTTAAAGAAGTTACGGATCATATCGCCGATCATGGCAATAATCATTTTTCCTCCTGCGGATATCTGGAGGTAACTCGCTTCGAATCCTTTTTCATGGTATATAATATCCTTTCCCCTCAACTCAACTCGGCTGATATTAGGAATTAAGCGCTTTAAAGTATTTTTAACATCCTGCAATATAGGTGTTTCTTCGGATTGGTTATCCAGGAAATGGTCTTTTATCCAGTTCTCAATATTTCGAAAATTGCCTTCCGTTTCATTATAGAGGCTTATGACCGGGTTTGTATCGGCCTGGGCTGCTTCGGCCTCACTGGTCATGATATTCAAGCGGGTAACGCCATAACCGAGGAGGTTTTTTAACGGGAAATAATCGACATTGCCTAAAGCACCGCCCGTTTCATCCTTTTTAAAGGTAAAGCGGCGGATCATATTGTGAAAGCAGTGTTTATATTCCACTTCGATTTCGGTATTTTCGGATAGTAAGCGGTTTGCCTCCTTATCTTTATTATCCAGGAGCCCGACAGCCAGGGCCTGGAGGAGTGCGGTTTTTCCATCGCCGTTCTCACCCGTGATAAATATCCATGAACTATCTACAGGTATATTTTGGAGTGAGGAATCCCGGATACATTGGAAGTTTTTTATGGAAAATCCTTTAATACAAAAAGGAAGGGGAGGTTTGGGATGTGTTTGCTGTGAGAAAAAAGCGTCTTGCGAAATTTTTTCCCTGTTTTGTAATATCCATTCGATACCGTTGACGATATTTTTATAGGCCTCTTGTTCAGTGTTCCATTCTTTGCCGGTAACAGGGCGATCCCCGGATGGCAATTTCGGTAGATTTTCAAAGACAGTATCTTCCAGTGTGAGTTTTGTGATTAATATGGGGATTAATCGAGTTGCTCCTTTTTTATGGAGTTCCATGGCGTATTGAGCTTCCCTGCTTGCGGGATAATCGCTGGCAAGAAGATCGGCACTAATCAGCATTAAAATTATATCCGCTTTCTCCATGAGGGATAGGGGCTGGAAAGAGGAATCAACCGGCATCGACGACACTTCCCTGCTCCCGGTGATCTCGATGGAAATCCCCGATTGGCTTAAATAATCCTTGATTTTGTCAAAAAATTCTCTATCTTCGTAGGAATAGACGACAAATAGATGAATGGTTTTTTCTTTATTTATGGGTGACATTGTTCAATTATAGGAGAAAAAGTGGATGTAGTCAAGGCAATACCCAAAGTCAAAAATAAAATACCCTCCATTAGCCGAAATTTTTCCCCGGGGCCATTTGCCCGTATTCTCGACATGCTACCCCTGGGTTTTACCCATAATATATTGGATCATATTCAAGAGCGTTTTGGCATCCTTGGAAGATTTGGATAAAACATGGTTAGCGGGTATTCCCATAGACGATACCTGATCCACTAATTCATGCACATTCACAGCGGAAAATACAATGACTTTTTTTGGGTCGATATGAATGGACGGTTTGAGTTTAACCCTGGTTTGCTCTTGCTTAAACAATGAATACAATAACTCAAGCCCCAGGTAGGAGTCGGAATCCGGGTTTTCCTCCCGTTTCGTTTTGTCCAGATCGACCCATTGTTTGTTTTTCCCAGGGCGTACTTTAATATCGAAGATAAAGGCAATATAGGAATTTTTACCCTCTTTCAGTTTTGTAATTGCCTCAGATATCGATTTGACGATATCCAATTGCATACCCTCTCTAAACAATGTACTGCGGTATAAGTCCAGGTCTTCGCACTGGTCTTCCAACCAGAACACTTTTTTTAATCCCATTTTCCTCCTCCTATTTACCTTTTTTTGGGGATTCGAATCTCCACCCTTGTTAAATAGGGCACTTTATATTCCGGCGGGTTTCCGTCATATCTCACTGGCCTGCTGATAATGGTTATTTTTCCATTATGCTTTTTTATGACTTCTTTGGCGTCTGCAAGTCCCATGCCTGTGCCGTCTCTATCCACTGCATAGACCATTTCGCCCCGGTATCCAAACTCAAAAATTTTACCTTGTTCTAATTCTCCTCTTTTTATGGGGACACCGAAACTTTCGATTGATAACTCCACCAAATCTCCGGGTTGGACTTCATGCAGTCGTATTCGCAAAAACCTATATTTCCCTGATCCGGTATACGAATATTTGAGGGCATTGTGGAGAAGATTGCTGATGACGCGGTCGATTTCATTTTGGAGCACTTCAGCACTCAAATTTCCGGAGCTCTTATAATCAATCTCGATATTTTTTGCCAGTAGTGCCGCTCGAAAATGATCGATGTTTTCTTCCACCATTTTGCCGATATTGTGTTTAAAAAATTGCACATTGGGTCTTTCTTTTTTTACATCCAGGTTGGCTCGTAGCGCTTCCACTTCCCGTTTCATGATTTCTGTTTCATAACCCAACGTTTTCACACCATGCATTAAATTCGTAAAAAGGATATTCTGGAGAAACTCAACAAAATCTTCTTTTACTACTGATTTCAGTTTTCCCTGGTCGAAATGCCCGATTGAAATTAACCCATCCATGACAACCAAAGCGGTATCCCGGATGATGCTTCCCAATAAAATAGTACTCTTTTCTGTGCTTAAGCTGTTGTCGAAATTGGAAATAACATCTTCCAACTTTTCTTTAAAGTTTTTAATTTTAAGAGCATCCTGTTGATTGCTTTTTTGAATATTTTCCCGGTATTGAGTATACGATACTTCTTTATCGATATCCCGGAGATTGTTTTTTAGAGCATTGAGTTTGAAAAGGAGTTCCTTTCCCAACTCTTTCACTGCGGGGAGTGGAGAAGCTTTGGGTTGGATAGATTTAAAGAGAGCTGCGGCTACCTGGTGAAACAACTCCGAATTGCCGGAGAACTTCATAACCGGGTGGAGAAAGGTATGGATCAAATTATTGATATCCGCAGTGGTTTTTTGGAGACGCATTTCAGCTTCTTCTTTCTGCTGTTGAAGCTTTACTTCCTCCGAAATATCCCGGATGGTTCCTTCTCTTCCGACAAGCACACCGTTTCGTTTGACCAGGCGGGCATCGATGGCCACGTGAACAATTTCGCCATTTTCTTTCCTAATTTTAAACGGGTAATTCAAAACCGGCAATCCGTTTTGATCTGCTATATCGAGAAGTTTATAAAATTTTTCGCTTTCTTCCGGGTTTAAATGGAATCTTTCGACATTATGTCCAATGAGTTGCTCTTTTGAAACGCCATGAATTTTTGCGAATTGCTCGTTGCATTGAATAATCCTTCCCCTGTGCTTATCAACCGAATCTTTGTCATATTCGATATAAAAATAGCCGGTGGGCATTTTATCCAGGGCCCTGAAATACCGTTCCCGTTTGGTTACGTCATGGATCATCCCCCATTGGGCATTGGTCAGTTCATTAATTTTCGAGGTAAAACACTCCAACTCCATGATTTGATCATCTGCTTTTTTGAACTCCAATACTTCTTGAGCAGCACTTTCTATTTTAATTCTTTCTCTGAATCTCAGCATATCTGCTTTTCTTACAAAGTATTCAGCAATATTTTTGAATAGTATTTCTTTTTTTTGACTTTCAGTATATCCGAATATATTCAATGCTTTTCTATTGTAATATACTATTTTGCCTTCATCATCCAATTCATAGACTCCCATGGGAAAATCATCGAACAATTTAGGGAATAGGACCCGGTCTTCGATAGGTTTGATCAATCCGGCGACACACTCTCCCTCATTACTCCGGCACCTCCAGCAAAAATTGAAGATCAACTTCTCTTCTCCATGAATACGAAGGGATAAAATACTGCTGATGGGTTTCCCTCCCGATTCGTCAAGCATCTTGATTTTACGTTCTCTATCGGCAGGTAAAATATATAATTCGGCAATGGAATGTTTCGACAAATCCTCTTCCAAATTTTGGGGAATTCCTAAAATATCCCTGGCAATCGAATCTGCGAAAATAAACTCACCCGTTTCCTTCACCTGGTAAAATCCCATCCCGAAAAAATCGGCAGCTTTTAAAATATCATCTATTTCCATGTTCTACCTGTGTGCAACCGTGAGCTCATCTTCAGTCTTCCTTATTTAATAAAATAGAATAAAGAATTTATTTTACTTGAATTCGGCTTTAAAAACAAGATACCTCGATTCTTAAAAATATTCCGGGGCATAAGCAAGCTTTTTAAGAATTTCAGGGCTTTACCTGAAGAAAAAAGGCTCATTTCCTTTAATCCACTTCCCAAATATAGTATAATAACTTTCTGAGGCAAGAGGATAACCTGATGAATTTTTATATCGATGATCATTGTTACGAGGGCGATGTGTGCGAAACAAATAAATTAAACGTTTTAAAAAGAAAACCTTTCCTGGCAGGTTGTTCTATTCTGTGCGTGGGACTTTTTTTTCTATTTTTCTTTTCCATTTCGATTTGGTGCTCTCCATCGATACCGAAAGAAATTGTGGTAGGGTATTTTGAAGATTTTCCCCCCTACACTTTTGAAAAAAATGGGAAGGTGACCGGGATATTCCCGGACATGCTGGCAGAAGTCAATAAATTAACCGGGATAAAGATCAAGTACACAAAGCTGCCCTGGAAAAGACTGCTGGCCAACGCAAAAAATGGGGAGATCGATGCCGTCATGCCGTTGTTCAAAACAAGGGAGAGGGAAGCTTATTATTACTATCCTTCCAGGGGTTGTGCTGTTGCAGAAGTTCTTTTTTTTACCTGGAAAGATTTTAACATCGATTATACGGGGAATTTCCAGGAATTAATACCATATAATATAGGTATAGTAGAAGAGTACTTTTATGGGGATGATTTCGATAATGCCAACTACCTCCTCAAAGATGTATCTCCTTCGGACGAAGCCTTGATGGAAAAGTTCTCGAAAGGAAGGTTTAAAATCGGTGTAGGCACAAGGCGGGTGATCGAATTTTATGCCCAGAAGTTCGGTATTAGGGACAAAATCAAGTTCCTGGAACCGCCGCTGGTGATCAAATCTCTTTACATCGCCTTTTCGAAAAAAAAGATACCTCAAGAATTTGTAAATACCTTCTCTTCCGCGCTCGAAAAAATGGAAAAACAAGGGAAATACAGCGAGATTTTATCGAAATACGGATGCAGCGACGATATCCCTTTTTTCAAACCCATCATCATCGGGTGCGATCAGGAAGATTACCCTCCTTATTCCTACTGGGAAAAAGATAAACTAGTCGGTAAAGATAACTTGAAAGGTATTTGCGTGGAAATCATCGAAAAAGCGTCCCAAATCGTCGATGTAAAGATCTCATATGAAAAAATAACCTGGAGCAATCTACGCAACCTGGTTAACAAAAAAAAAATCGATGCGGTTATGCCGCTTTTTAAAAATAAGGAGAGAGAGAAAATTTTATATTTTCCCGGGAATGGCTTAATTGCAGAAAAAAACCACTTTTACTCCTTAAAAAAGCCGGAACTTCGCTATTTTAGTACGCTGCGGGACTTGAAAGGGATTCCCCTGGGTGTAGTAGATGGGTATTCGTATGGCGATGAGCTGGATTCGGCTTCATTTATTCCTCGAAAAAAATTCCCAACTGTGAAATCATTGGTGCAAGGCTTAATAAATGGAGAGGTACGGGCGATTGTGGGCAATGACCGGGTAATCGTTCATTACGCGAATCAACTGGAGGTCGGTGATAAAATCAAGTCGTTGGAATTCCCGCTATTACCCACTGAATTTATTTTCCTGGCATTTTCCAGGTTAAAAGGACCTGGCTATGATAAATTGGGGTGGAGCTTCTCCCAGGCCATCGAGGAGCTCCGAAAAACCGGGCAATACCAGGATATTGCAAGAAAATACGGGATGGAGAAGCAAACCGTACTGTTAGCCGCTGACAACTGGCAGCCGTACCAGGGGGAGAATCTCCCCAATGGGGGACCGATTTCTGAAATCATTGTAGAAGCCTTTAAACGGGTGGGTTACAATTTAAGAATCGAATTTATGCCCTGGGCTAGCGTCCTTGAAAAAGTAAAAAAAGGAAAGTATGATGGAGGGTTTTCTGCTGCTTATGAAAAGCAACGAGCCGGCGATTTTTTTTTCTCCAACCCGGTTGCCGAGAGCCCGGGCTTTCGTTTCTACACGAGAAAAGATACAACTATTGCCTGTAACAAATTGGAAGATTTAAAAGGCTATCGCATCGGTGTGGTAAGAGGATATATTTATGGACCGAAATTCGATGAAATGCCGGGGTTAAAGAAAATCGCAGGCAACAGCGAGGAAACAAATCTCATTAACCTGGTTAACGGGAACCTCGATGTGGTCATTATGGATCAACTGCACGCCCAGTACCTTTTAAATAAGATGCCGGAAAAAAAGGAGAAAATATCCCAATTGCCGTTATTGCCGAATCAAAAGGGGGCCAGGGATATCCTCTACCTCATCATTTCAAAGGCCGCTGCTGCGTCAGCCCAGGTTAAAATAGATTTTAACCATGGACTGAAGCTTATAATAAATGACGGCACTTTTGATATGATTTTAAAAAAATATGGAGTGGGCCATGCCATATATAAAAAGTAAACCCACTCTCAGCAAAAAGTTTAGCCTTTTAACCATCGGGGTTATCTCTGCAATTGTCCTGGTTTTTTGTATTATTGCTATCTATTACAGTACCAACAAAATCAATGAACAGTTAAGACAACGGGTAAATAGCATTTCAAATATAGCCACTGCCGGGTTGAAATCCGCGCTGTGGAGCCTGGAGAAAAATACCATCGACGATATTATCCGGTCGCTTTTTCAAGAGGAAGAAGTGGTCTATTTGCGTGTCGTGGATTCGACTGGAGCTCAATATGAACAAATCGCCGGTAAATACAAAAAAAACACTTTTGAATTTTTCACCAAATCATCCCAATTTAAAACCGAAATTGCCGCTATTAAATATGAAGGAACAGAGATTGGAAAAGTGTATGTGGCCATCTCCAACGAAAAATACCGGCACGAACTGACTACCAACATTGCGAGTATAGTCGTATTGACGTTGATTATTCTCCTGATTATCCCGCTCACATCCATTATTATTACAAAAAAATATATTTTCAAGCCATTAAAACGATTGGAAGACTCTGCCACTCAGATTGCAGAAGGTAACCTGGCAACTCCCATCGATACAAGCAGCCTTGATGAAATCGGTAACCTGGCAGGAGTTTTTGATGAAATGAGAAAATCCCTTGAACAGTCCTTCAAGGAAATGGAAAACGCAAATAAAGCAAAAGACCAATTCCTGGCTAAAGTCAGCCACGAAATCCGCAATCCCATGAACAGTATTAGCGGGTTTATCGAATTGATCCAGGGTTCTAATTTAAACCAGGATCAGCAACAATACTTGAGAATTATAAATTCTTCTGCACATGATCTCCTGAGAATCATCAATGATATCCTCGATTTTTCCAGGATGGTGTCCGGGAAATTGGAAATCGGGAATTATGGTTTTCGATTGAGTGATATTTTGGAGGATATAGAAAGCAGTTTTAAACCGCAAGCTTGCACAAAAAATATAAAATTTACCATAGATATAGAAAAAGGCACACCGGTTTCTTTGCTGGGAGATGGGGGGAGATTGAAACAGGTTTTAAAAAATCTTGTGGATAACGCACTTAAATATACCCAACATGGGGAAGTGACATTAGGGGTTTCATTTCTTAAACAAAACGATGACCGGGTAAAAATTCATTTTTCAGTGAAAGATACAGGCCAAGGAATTCCACTCCAAGACCAGGAAAGAATATTTAATCCTTATGAGCAATTGAAAAGAGATTCTACAAAGGGAATCGGTTTGGGCCTGACGATTTCCAGGCAATTGGTTTCATTGATGGGCGGAGGCGAAATCGAGGTTAAAAGCGAAGTTGGAAAGGGGAGTACCTTTTCTTTTTCGATTCCGTTTACCATTCAACCTGACGGCGCGGATTCAATGGTAACTCTTAAAAACAAATCAATGAATATTGCTGCATTTGAGGATTTGGAAATCCTTGTAGTGGAAGACGAAGAAACCAACCGGCTACTGGTTGAAGCTTATCTTTCCAATGCCGGGATAAAGAAAGTGGACTTCGCTTGTAATGGAAACGAAGCCATTCAAAAAATCTCCAGCCACCATTATGATATTGTACTCATGGATATGTTGATGCCGGAGCTCAATGGGTATGATGCGATGAAGATTATCCGGGAAAATCCTCAATTTAAAAATCTCCCCATCATTGCATTAACAGCCTTTGCGGTAGTCGGAGATGAGAAAAAATGCCTGGATGCCGGTGCCAGCGATTATATTTCCAAACCCATTAGCTCTGAAAACCTGTTGATAACGATCAATAAATATATTCAACCTGCGAAGATAATTCCGTTTGAAGAAAAGGAAAAGCAAAACCCGCAAATGCTGTTATCTTTATCTGATGAAAGTTCCGATAAACCTATGGAAGTATTGAATATCGACTGCGCATTAAAACGGAATGGCCAGGATACTTATATTAAATGCCTCAATGCTTTTATGAAAAAAAATGAAAACATCATGGATGAGATAAAGAGTGCATTTGCCCACAAAAACAAGGAGAAAATTTTATTCTTGATTCACACTCTCATTGGAGCTGCTGCTAACCTCGAAGCAAATAAATTGCAAGACGCCGCTAAAAAATTAAACCAGGCTGTCCATGAAGGGAAAAATAACCTGGATCAGTCGGTTATAGATTTGGATATTGCTTTTAAAGAAACTTTGGAAATGATTCGCAATTACTGCGAATCAATTCCCACTTCAAAATATTTGATACCTGGAAATGAAAAAACAAAAGACAAAAGCGACTTAAAATCAGCCATGATGAAGTTGGCACGATTATTGGAAGAGCTGGATGTCGATGCGACAGATATTATCGATAAGGAAATGACGCAATTCACGCACCTAATCGCCGAATCGGAGGTTATGAATTTAAAAGACCGGATGATCACGTTCGATTTCACAGGAGCATTGGAAATATTAAAAAAAATTGCTAACGATAAAGGAATTTCCCTGGAGGAGGAAAATAAATGATTGAAGATACCCGGAAAACAGTGCTGATTGTCGACGACGAGCCGTCTACAATTCATCTGCTGGTGGAAGTATTAAAAACAGAGTATAGGATTCTTGCAGCAACCGATGGTGCGCAAGCCCTCGACCTGGTTGAAAGAGTTAAAAGAAAGCCGGACATTATTCTATTGGATGTGATCATGCCAAATGGAATGAATGGGTATGACGTGTGTAAGCGATTAAAAAGCAACCCACAAACAAAGAATATACCGGTTATTTTTATCACTACTGCGGATAAGCCGGAGTTAGAAGCTCATGGGCTTCTTATTGGCGCCGTAGACTATATTCACAAACCCTTCAATATAGATATCGTTCAGGTCCGGATTAAAACTCACCTGGAGTTGAAGTCTTACCGGGATGATCTCGAGAGACAAGTCGATGAACGAACCCGTGAAGTACTGGCATTAAACCGGGAGATCATAGACACCCAGAAGGAGGTCATTTTCACATTGGGAGATGTCGTAGAAACCCGTTCCAAAGAAACCGCCAACCATGTTCAGCGGGTCAGCGAATATATCTATATCCTGGCCAAAATGAAGGGGATTCAAGAAGAAGAGGCAAAAATTCTAAAAGCTGGCGCACCGATGCATGATGTGGGAAAAATAGGTATACCTGAAGCTATACTCAATAAACCTGCCAGGTTAACTCCTGGAGAACATGATGAAATAAAAAAACACGCTCAAATCGGTTATGAAATTTTAAATAAATCGGATCGACCGATTTTAAAAGCTGCTGCGATTGTATCCTACCAACACCATGAGCGCTGGGACGGTAACGGCTACCCCCAGGGGCTGAAAGGTGAAGAAATACATCTATATGGCCGTATTGCGGCGATAGCCGATGTGTTCGATGCCCTGGCTGCGGAAAGATGCTATAAACCGGCATGGATCATAGATGAAATCATTAAAGAGTTCGAGGTGCAACGAGGAAAACAATTCGACCCGGATTTAACCGATTTGTTCCTTCAACACTTCAAGGAATTTGTGGATATCCTCAAAAAATTCCCGGAAAAAAATTAAAGAGAAGAGAAATTTTTTTTCCATTTTTTTTAGCGAAAGTTATGAGTAAAAAAAAATTTTTTTTTACTTGACAAATAAATACTTCCCTCATATACTAGTAAAGTACTCATTTGTTATCGATAGAGAAATTAAAATGAGAAAATTTGAAAATAACTCTGATGGGATGAAATCAATGGTATATAGCATTCAATGTGCAAGTGTGCGATGAGCAATCCCAGTAGAGACAAAAAAACAAAAAGAAATTTGGATAGGTGTATTCTTCAGCTTTACGAAAAGAGTAACCCTATTTGGCCGGAGGAAAATCATGAAAGCAGTAACAATCGTTATAACCATTGCGGTATTGGTTTTAATAACGTGCAGCCCCAGCATTTTGCAGGGGGAGAATTTTTTTAGATCGGTTGAAACGATTCCATTCAGCACAAAAGCGGAGATACCCGATAGGGTATATTCATTTAGCTTAACCGATGATGAACTCATCATTACCCCAGATATGGGAAAAAAGATTCTTAATATCTACGAACAGAAGGGAAAGTATCTTGAATTGGTAGGCAAAATCGGCGAGAAGGATGATTTGATAGCCCCTGTTTACTGTTCATACAGCCAACCGGAAAGCAGACTGGTTGTGTACGATTTTGGTTTGAAAAAGGTACTTATCTATAAACGGGATGACCGGATTGAATTCACTCGCATAGAGAAAGAAGAGTTTTACTGCCCGCTGGGTGGCAGTGATTTTAAATTGACCGGGACCAAAGTGTTGATTTCAGGTGCTGTGACCGAAAATGGAGAAGAGTATTCCCTTTATTATGTGGATACAGTGACCAAGCAGACGGTTACACTTCTTCCTGCTTTTTATAAATTCGGGTTCAATAGAAAAAGTGAAACTCCTGAATTGGGTGAATATAAGGGAAGAGGTGTGAGTGGATGGATCGATATTCGCGATAATAATTTTTTAAACTTTATTTGGGAGGGCAATACCCGGGTTATCACTTTGGATATTGAGAAGGGAGTAAAGAGCCTCCGCTTTTTTGGTAAAGAACCAAGGGGTTATGTAAAACCTTTTGTATCCGATAAATTACGTGAAGCACGAAAAAATGATGATGTTCGAGTCATTCGTGAAGAAAAAGCCAGGATGTCATACGTTCGGAATACCTTTTCTAACGCGCAGTATATTTTTGTTGTTGTCGAAGGGGATGGTAAATTTATTTTGCAGGTATACGATTTGAACGGCAATTGGATTAATGACGTTGAATTTCCCGGTCAACCCGACTATAAAATGGTTTTTATTAGTAATAATGATGGCATGTTTATTTATTCATTGAATTTGCCCAAAAGAAAACAATTGATAAAGTATAGGGCCGGTATTGAAATAGAATTGCAATCAAAAACAAGACCGAACCCGATATCCGGTAATAAGGAGGTTTCAAAAAAATGAAATTTTTCAATAGAGGCACACAAAATGAAGAGGTTGACTAAATACGTTAAAATTCTACTCGTTATGATCACACTGGTATGCGTGTTTTTTTCTATTTTGAATTTTTTCCCACAGGAAGAGGCAAAAGCAGGCGGAATGCGAGGTGTAAAAGTCTATTGGCCGGATGGGACATACAAAGGGTGTGAAGATGTCGGCACTGAGTGTGATATTAAAGGAGTAGGAGTTTTTGATCCCATTGAATGATTTTTTCTCTGTGGCTCTTACGTTTTCAAGGAGATAGTCAAAGAACCATGATGTACTTAGACAATAAAATAAGCGAGCATGAAAAATATAAAAAATTATGTAATCATAACTCTATGTGCAATAATCCTGCTTTTATGCAGTGTTATTTATAAGAACACGGGGGAGCAGACTCTACCTGCTGTTTTTCCTCTCCCGGAAGAGGTAAAAAGTATCAAGGAAAAAGTTCCGCTGTTTTTATTTGTTTTCTTCTCAAAGACCAATTGCACGGACTGTTTGGAAGTGATGGAAACCCTGAACCGCTTGCCGCCCTACTTCCCGGTTTTTGGAATCGTACCGGATCATGAATTGGAAGATGAAAAGGAATTGCGCGGCATCACAGGGGCGGCGTTTCCACTATTGCCCGGATCAAGGTTTAGAAAGTTCATCCCGTGGTATGCACCAACAATTGTAGCTGTCTCGCCAAAAGGCGAGAGAATTTTCGAGTTACCGGGAGTACCGGGAGAAAAAGAGTACCTGCTTCAATTCCTGGATGCGTTGTATGGAAAGGTTTTGCCGGTGTTCTTAGAAGAAGCCAGTGAAAAAAAATAGCGGGTTTCGTTCACCGGGATTCGTGATCCTCAGGTACTTTTGGGAGAAATCCGGGTAGAGGGGAAAAGTCCTTTCCGAAAGGCTTCATCGCAAAACCAAAACGGGCTCCATAAACTATTCGAGAAATAATAATCCTGCTCGATACATGAAGCACGGCAAACCCGTTTCCTGTGGCACCTGCCGCAAATTCCTTCAAAACGCGACGGGATCCCTTCTCTTAATTTCAGCGAGATTATCTTTTTGGGCGTTTCCAAAGACCAGTTCCTGGATTTGAGTTCCGATCCCACACAAAGCGTAAGACCCATCGGCCAGGACTCCCAATATTTTAAGTATGGAACAAGAAGCGCACCCATCGCCGCCTTCGCCATACATCCCGGACAAAGAACGAAATGCAGCAGGTAGATCGAAAAACAATTTTAATTTCGCAGACCTGGACAAGGTGAAATATCCAATGGGGTGGATACTTAATCGCTTGAAATACCTCACGTATTAATTATTGTAATAACACCCACGCAGTGGAGCCCCTGTGGCTAAAATGATTTCCCGGCAGCCGAGAAATTTTTTAAAGCTTTTCTATATCGGAGATGGAAAGGCCTGTAATAGTAGAAATTTTCTCCAGTGGGTCGCCGGCGGTTTTCAATCG
>Ga0105104_10001068_pt1 | contig 20985 bp, 18 predicted proteins | sample PPLLaktember2015_3_FD_87034 | JGI IMG/M metagenome (GOLD analysis project Ga0105104, IMG submission 87034) | Freshwater sediment microbial communities from Prairie Pothole Lake near Jamestown, North Dakota, USA - PPLs Lake P7 Core (6) Depth... | ecosystem: Environmental > Aquatic > Freshwater >... | reverse complement strand
TCACTTCCCCTTCCAACTCGGGCAATTGCGCCTCATCCAGATATTCGTCCACCAGGCGCGCCAGTATTTTGGGATCCCCCTCATACCATTTGCCTGCAATGGGCGAAGGCCGAACGTCGAGAGCCATCGCTTTTATTTTAACACTTTCAGGCGATCATGATGAAACTTGTCCAAGCCGCGCCGAGCCAGATAATTTTTCTTATTGATGAGATGAAGAATTGAAACCGCGCGACAGGGCGATCTGTGTGGCACGGAAGGCGAGTGATGGGAGGTTGCCGCGCCCAAACCATTCCACGGCGTCGACGTCATCATCAGGCTTCAATTCACCGCCAACAACGGAGGCTTGGTAGATGATGATGAAATCCGCGCCGCGCGGATGCTCTTTCCCCGAGATGATATCCAGCACACGCGTCACCTGGACCGTCAAGCCTGTCTCTTCCAAACATTCGCGGGCAGCCGCCTCGGCGGGATCCTCACCGCCATTGATAAAACCTGCAGGCAATGTCCACAAGCCGCGGAAGGGCTCGTTGACGCGTCGCACCAACAGGACGCGTCCGTCCTGTTCGACCAGCACCGCCGCCGCGACCTTCGGGTCAACGAAATGGATCCATCCGCACTGCGGGCAAACAGGTCGTACCTGTCCAAAACGCTCCTCGTGCTGTACGGGTGTGCCACAGCGCGAACAATAGTTGATTTCGGTATTTGCCATCAGCTTAATTATGACACTTAAATAAAAAAGGTGACAGTCATTTTGAAAATGACTGTCACCTGATACCTTGCACGATTATTTTCTTCGCCAGCGAGCGACTGCCAGTTGGCGCATCAAAAGCATGGTCACGGCACCCAGCAAAGCAATACCTGCCAGCAGTACCTGCCAGATCGGTCGCACAGGCTGCTGCACCTCCACCGGTGCCGACGGTGGATTCTCGAGTCCACCTTCTCCGGTCACGCCATTCTTCTCCGAAGGGATCTCCGCAGTGCGGGCGCTGTCTTCGGCAACAGACGCTGTCGCGGTTGACAGGGGAGCCAACTGAACGGGCGGCTCCGACTCCTCCGCGGGGGCTTCGGTCGCAGCGGCTTCAGGTGCCTGGGCAGAATACACTTCCGGCGCTCCGCCTCCACCCATCCCAAAAGCCGGAGGCTGGGAAGCGAGCTGTGGGACCAGGTAATTCGCCCCGAGTGTGAAGAAGAGCAGCAGCGTCGCGAGAGACGTTACAAATTTGAAAGCTGGATAGCTGCGCGGCAGTGGCGGGTTCTTTCCGACCATCTTTGGCGTAAGCGTGAAGTTACGCGGCGCCTTGCGCATCGGGAGTTGGCGGAGCAGGCCCCGGGCGGCGCGCAAATCATCCAAAACGGCACGCAGGTCCGGGTCCGAAGAGAGACGGCGTTCCAGGCGCGCCGAATCAGACAGTTTTAGCTGTCCGTCCAAATAAGAAGAGAGGAGTTCAAGATCACGTTGATTCATTAGGCGCTACTTCCTTCTTCCAGACGAAAAGAAGCAGGCAAAAGTTCCGTAAAGCCCTGTAAACACTCACGTAATCTTAATCGGGCACGCGCCAGACGGCTCTTGATAGTGCCCAGCGGCACCCGCACGGCGATGGCAACTTCGCTGTAATCCATGCCCTGGACATCTGCCATGACCACAACCGTTTTGAACTCCAGCGGGAGGTTATCGAGACAGTGCTGGAGGGCATGTTCGAGTTCGTCCGCTTCGAATTCCTGCTCGGGAGACATGCCCGGGTCTGCCAGCCAGCGCGGCGAATCCATTTCCTCGCCATCCTCGGTGTCCGGCTCAAGCGGAGTGGTGGGACGCCGCTTCTGGCGGCGCAGCTCGTCGTAGCAGGCATTCGTGACCGTGCGCATCAGCCAGGCTTTGAATGACCCGCCGCGAAAGGAAGAGATGCTTTTGAAGGCGGAAAGGAAAGCTTCCTGGGTCGCATCCGCGGCAAGATCATCATCGCTGAGAATGCGGAGCGCAGTATTGAAAATACTGTCCTGATAGTGAAGGATGAGCGTATTGAAGGCGTCGAGACTGCCTCCCTGCGCGTCGTGAATGAGGGCTTGTTCGTCCATTGGAGTTATTTTATCACTGTGGGAATTTTTTAACCACGAAGAACACAAAGGAACACTAAGGTTTTGCTTTACGGCTCAAAAGAAAATACAAGCTCCGCCAAATGACCATTCCCAACGCGAAGGTCCCGGCAAGGATGGCAGCAAAAATGGGAATGATCGGCGCGTTGAGGAGGAACCCGCGCAGCACCACTGCCAGCGGTCCCGCAAACAGCCCGGCCCAGGCGGGACGCCACAATTGTTTCGGGCTGGAGGTCATCTCCCGTTGAAACAGCCCAAGTGCGGGCGCAAGCAGGAACCAGGAAACGACAAGTGGAAAGAACAGCGCAGCCATGCGCGGGAGAAAATCCAGAGCCACTTCTCCGTGGGTGGCAAAGCCGATCACCGTCACAAGGGCAATGGCGAGGATATCGCCGAGGATCAGGATGTATTTTTTCATAGGAAGTAGGGGCGGATCACGATCCGCCCCTACAAAATCACTATTTTGTTTCAGCGAACTCTTCGTTCCGCAGTGCCGGGAACAACAACACCTCGCGGATGGAATGCTTATCCAGCAGCAACATGGCGAGACGGTCCACGCCCATGCCGAAGCCGCCATTGGGAGGCATGCCGTAGCGCATGGCGCGCAGGTAATCATCATCCATGGGGTGCTTTTCCTCATCGTCGGCGGCGTAATCACGCCCCATTTCGAGGAAACGCTGTTCCTGATCGAGCGGATCGTTCAATTCGGTAAAGGCATTGCATAGTTCAAAACCAGCCATATACGCTTCGAAGCGCTCCACCGTTAATGGATCGCCGGGAAGGGACTTCGCCAGCGGCGAAATATCGCGTGGATAGTTGTAAAGGAACGTTGGCTGGATCAGCGTCGGTTCGAGGAATTCACTGAGCAGGAAGTCGATCAATTTGCCGCGCGTGAGCCCTGCATCCGGAGCCTTGTTCGGGTGCTTTGCCTTGATGGCTTTGAACAGCTCATCCGCCGTTCGAAATACGTCGATGTCAATACCCGTTGTGTCCAGAATGCCCTGACGCATCTCCAGTCGCTTCCAGGGTGGCGTCAGGTCAATTTCATTATGTTTGTAGGTAATCTTCTGTGTGCCCAGCACCTGCTGCGCGGTGTACGCGACCATTTGCTCGGTCAATTCCATGACCTGCAAATAATCGGCATATGCCCAGTAGAACTCCAGTTGTGTGAACTCAGGGTTGTGCTTGAACGAGACGCCTTCATTACGGAAGTCCCGGCCGATCTCATACACTTTTTCGAGATTGCCAACCAGCAAGCGTTTCAGGTACAACTCGAAGGAGATGCGCAAATACATCTGCTGTTCGAGTTCGTTATGGTAGGTCACAAACGGACGCGCCGCCGCCCCGCCATAGATCGGCTGCAGAATGGGCGTCTCCACTTCCAGAAAGCCATGATCGTCGAGGAAGGTCCGTAATGCCCGGATGATCGCGGCGCGCTTGCGGAAGACCTCGCGCACTTCCGGGTTGACCGCCAGGTCCGCGTAGCGCTGTCGGGCGCGCAGCTCGGGGTCCTCCAGCGCCGCGTGGCGGACGACGGTCCCGTCTTCGAGCGTCTCATCCTTCGCGGCGGGGAGCGGGCTGACGGATTTGGCGAGCAGCTTGAAGTCGCGGACGTGCAGCGTCACCTCGCCGGTCTTGGTGCGGAACATCACTCCCTCCGCCTGGATAAAATCACCAATGTCAAACACCCTGGTTAAAAATTCCAGACGTTCCTTGCCAACTTCATTCAGGCGGAAGAACAATTGGATCTTGCCTGCGCCATCCTCAATGTGTGCAAAAGCGAGTTTGCCCATCGGGCGCATCGCGCGGATACGTCCGGCAAGCGTAAGTTTGACTTCCCGGCCTTCTTTTTCAGCGGCTTCGAATTCCGCAATGGCTTCCGCGCTGGTATGTGTGCGTTGGGCACGAGTGGGATAGGCTTCGATCCCTTCGGCACGCAATTCTTCCAGTTTCTGTAAACGGATCTGTTCGAGTGAAGTGAATTCTGTCATGAGTCCTTCCAGCCCCTGCCCTCACTCATGTTGCGGAGGGTACAGAAGGCAGGGGGTCAAAATAAAAACCCCGCGCACTGTCACAGGCGCGGGGTAAAATACGTTCCTGTGGCTAACTGATTTTCAGAATTTTAACATTATATGTGCCGCCCGGGGTCTCGACTTTTACGGTATCACCAACTTTGTGGTTCAAAATTGCCTTCCCGATGGGCGACTCATTTGAGATCTTGCCCTCGCGCGGGTTGGCTTCTGCTACGCCGACGATCACAAAGGTTTCGGGGTCAAAGTTACCTTCTTTAATGGTCACCTTGGCACCGATCTGAACAGAGTCGCTTTTCTTCCTGCCGTTCTCATCGATAATTTTCGCGGTCGCGAGGAGCATCTCCAATTCCTGGATGCGCCCTTCCACAAAAGCCTGCTCGTTCTTGGCGGCTTCATATTCAGCATTTTCGATCAGTTCTCCACCCTCCATGGCTTCGTGCAGGCGGTTGGCAACTTCCTGACGCTTGGCGGTGCGCAGGTAGTCCAGCTCATCCTGAAGCTTTTGGTAACCCTCTTTTGTCAAAAAATTGTTTGGCATGCTTGTTGTCCTACTATAAGAATTTTGCATCTCTAAACAGAGATGCAAATGATAAGGGAAATAAAGCAATAATGAAAACCCAGTGTCCTCTCCCGAAGAGGTGCATAATATATCACGATTTTAGTGTCAATACAAGAGACTTTGAACCTGACTACCCCGTCTGGAGCAAGCGAATGCCGGCCCGCTCCGCCCAGTAGGCTTGAATGGATTCCTGTACTTTTTCCGGGGTGTCAAAGACTTTCCCCAGCCCGGAAATCTGGGATTTGTACGCCAATGCCGCTTCTTTCCAACGGTTCAGGCCCGTTTCAGTGATAAGCGGCACGGATTCCTTCATCCCGGCCGATTTTGCCTCTGCTTCCCGGGGATCATAGAAAATATAGGGCACATCCATAGCGTAGAACAGTGGTTTTCGAACCAGCTCCGCGCCCTGACGCAGGAGAACGTGGTCCACGTGCGAGCCAAGCCCCAGCTGGCAGACCAGCACATCGTCCGTCTGGAGGCGGTCAGCGATATTTTGCGCAATTTTTGGGGGAATCCAGGCATCCTCCGGTTGAGGCGGCACGAACACGGCTGAATACAGCCACTCGCCATCGGCCCCACGGCGGTAAATACAATCCGGAAAATCAAAATGGACCACGCCCGCACCGAGGATCGACGCTGCGTTTTTGTCCTCCGCGCGGCGCAGACGGATCGTCTCCTCCGCGGATGAGAATCCCCATTGCGAGTGAAGGAACTGCGCGAACGGGGATGCATCGCTTTCCGGGACAAAGCCGCACATAAACGTCCAAATTTCGACCGGCAGGCCCGCCCGTGCCTGTTCGTAGATCAAACCACCGGCAGAGAAGACCGCGTCATCGAGATGGGGAGAAAGATAGATCCAGCGCATGGCACCGATTTAACCACAGTCGGCTTTCGGTGGGGTTGATTTTAAGATGTCAATGCAATTGATTTAAGTCGTCAAGTCAAGTACACTAAGGGTGGAGACGAGATGCAGGAACGACGCAAACTCCCGCGCAAGGACTTGATGTCCTACTCACAGGTTTTCGATCTTTACGGGGGTAAACTGATCGGTTATCTTGGGGATCTCAATCTCATTGGCGCAATGGTCATTGGCGACGAGCCGCTGAAGGTGGGTCAGCAGTTGACCATATCCATCCAGTTGCCGGAGCTACCCAAGGTTACTGCCACACGTCTCGCCCTGCCGGTTCGCATCGTACGGTGCCAGCAGGACCTCAGCCCCGAATATTTCAATATCGGGATGGAGTTTGAGCTTGTGACGGACGACCAAAAAAAGATCATAGAAGCGGTGCTGGAAAATTACGAGTTTCGCCGGCAGCATCCTAATTACCCTCCCCGGCCTGCAGAACTGTGACGAATACAGAGCATGGACCCTTACAACCTTCAGACGAATGAGCCTGAAGGTTTTTATATACCTTATTGTTTTTATCCGATCATGTAAACGGGCCAGAAGCGAGGCTGATCATGATGAGCAGATCTTCTTCCCACTTTTTTATGAGGTACAGCCGGGAAGATGCCAACCTGCGCTCAGATGAAGAAGTAATCACTGTTGCATCCCACCGTCAGCTGGACATATTGCACTTCTGCAAGTTGTAGGGAATCAGTAGACTAAAAGTAGTCCATGACCCATGATATTTGTCTGATTTACGGGTATACTCCTGCAAAAACCGGATCTGTGACAACCTTTATTCATTACGATTCCCATTCATCGGAGCATACCCATCAATGAAGAAATACCGTCCTGTCCTTGCTGCTGTCCTGGCTCTCACGTTCTACACATTCACCGATATCCTGATCTGGCAAAGAATTTTTGAGGCAAATCAAATGGTCCAGTACGCAGACATCTACCACACCGGTTGGTTTGTGTCCCTGGCGGGTTATGCGATCCTGGGGGTTGTGCTCATGTGGGATGCCTGGAAGGATATTGCCTACTTTCTCATCTCCCTCCTTGTGGGCGCATTCAGCGGGCTGGAGGACGTACTCTACTACATGTTGGATGGAAAACCGATGCCCGATGCGTTACCCTGGCTGGAAGATAATCCCATGATTTTGCATGTCTCGCGCGAAGGCGTGATCGGATCGGTTGTGTTCTGGCTGATGGCTCTTGTGCTCCTTTATCTTGCGCTTTATCAATGGAGATGGCAGCTCAAAGCCCAGCAAGAATCGTTGGATTGACCGGTTCGCTTTTCCACATGTAAATAGTGTGGAAGCAGCTTTCACGAATCTTCTCAGACGCACAAAACCAACCTTTCCACCTCCTGGCATTGATGAAACAGGAGGTGGAATTTTATTCTTATGGACCAGATTGAATTCCTACTTCCCTCTCAAGCTTCCTGCGCAGACAGAGTGCCCTTAGCAAACTCTAATTTCCGCCTAAGATAACTCTCACGAAAAAGGTAATAACCTTATCCTTTTATCGTTCTTATTAACACAACCACAGGAAGTTGTGGTTGTATTCTGTAATGCAAAAAGGAGGATCCTACTTTGCAAATTCTTACAAGTTTAATAGGAGTTTTTTACCTTATAGTAGTCGTTGTCCTGGCACTGTATGGATTTCACAACCTGATCACCACAATCATGTACTTGCGGATGAAAACGCCGAGAAACCGCAAGGAAGAATTTCCAACGCCGAAGGAATGGCCGCCCGTAACGATCCAACTCCCTATTTTTAATGAAAAGTATACGGTCGAACGCTTGTTACAATCCGTGACCCGCCTGGACTATCCGGCGGATCGTCTTCAAATCCAGGTACTGGATGACTCTACCGACGACACCGTCGATCTGGTTAGCAGGCTGGTGGAAGATTACAAGTCCCAAGGTTTGGATATCGAATGGATCCATCGCGTCGACCGGAAAGGCTATAAAGCTGGCGCCCTGGCGAACGGACTTCTCGCCGCTACCGGTGAATTGATCGCCATCTTCGATGCAGATTTCGTTCCCAAACGGGACTGGCTGAAGCGGACCGTTCCAGCCTTTCAAAACCCGGAGCTTGGATGTCTGCAAACGCGCTGGGGACACACCAACCAGCAATATAACTCGCTGACCCGTGCGGAAGCCATGGGGATCGATGGGCATTTTATCATCGAGCAGACCGTCCGTTCCAAGAACGGTTTTTTTCTCAATTTTAATGGCACTGCGGGTTTATGGCGACGTACCTGCATTGAAGATGCCGGCGGCTGGCAATGGGACACCTTAACTGAAGACCTTGACCTGAGCTATCGCGCCCAAATGCGCGGCTGGAAGTTTGATTATCTGCCGGATGTTGTTGTCCCGGCCGAGCTGCCCCCCCAGGTCGAAGCCTATAAAAAACAGCAGTTTCGTTGGGCAAAAGGCAGCTTTCAAGTGGTTCGCAAGATCCTGCCGAGCGTGTTGAAAGCAAAACTGCCCTTGCGAGTGCGTTTCATGGCTCTTCTGCATCTGACAGGTTATTTTGTGCACCCACTCATGCTGTCCCTGCTCCTGCTGACCCTGCCGGTTGGGCTTTTGATCCCCGGCACGTTTAAGATATTCCCTATTTCGCTCCTGGCCGGCCTGGGTCCTCCACTGCTCTACCTGACCGCGACCGCTACTCAACATTCGGTCTTAAAGCGCTTGCGATCATTTCCCCTGCTTGTCATCGTGGGGTTTGGTTTATCGCTCAGCACATCGATCGCAGTCCTGGAAGGATTATTCAGCCAGGGGGGCGCGTTTATCCGCACGCCGAAGCTGAACGTCGGGAACAAACGAAAAGGCCAGCAAAAAGTGGACCGCGCCTACATGGCTCCGCTTAACTCGATGGTCTGGGTCGAGATCATATTGGGAATTTACGCTCTGGTGACAGGCATCATCCTGGCGCCATATATCGGCTGGGGCATCATCCCCTGGATGGTGATCTACATGCTTGGTTTCTTTTATATCGCAGGGTTGAATCTGATCCAGCACCGCATCGAACCAAGTTAACATGAAATGCATAGTATATAAAAAACATCCGATGGCGTGTGACATCGGATGTTTTTTGTTTTGTATACGTCAGTAAATGCGAGGTTGGCTTTGACCCCGTGCCATTCAGCGCATCAGGATTGCCGGGGAACCCTGGTTACTTGGTTTTCCTGGTAACCTTTTTACTCGCAGGTTTCTTGATCGGTATTTCCTTTTTGGAAGTTGATTTCTTCGTTACTTTCACCTTAATGGCAGGCTTTGATTTTGTCGCAACTTTTTTCTTCACAGCAGGTTTCTTTCGCTTTGCAGGAACGATCTTCACTTCTTTCTTCTTGCTTTTCTCTTCCTTTTTAACAGCCAGCTTTTTTCCACTCTTCGGCTTTACTACAACGCTTCCTGCTTTCTTGCGCGGCTTCTTCACCTTCAGTTCTTCTGCCTTCTCACTTGTTTCTTCTTTCTCCACACCAAATATTTCCTCCCACTTCGCCTGCATGGATTCGACCCCCGCGCCGTTCAGGGCGACAGTTACCTCGCGCCACTGCTCATCATCCACAAACTGCCAGTCCATGAACACGTGGTGCTGGTAGGCGTGCAGATCAAGGTATAGCCCCTTCTGCCAGAGTTCCTCGCACGAGCGGATGTATTCCAGGTGCGTGATGTAATCCTTAAAGATGACGTAGCCTTCAAATGGCAGGCTCAGCCCTTCCGCAAGGGACTTCTGTCGCAAGTCACCGGTGTTTTTATCGAGGTAGGCAGCCGAGGTCTTGATCCAGCCGCGCGTATCGGCGAAGCGGTTGTGATAGATGACGAGCCCGCGTTCGTCGCTGTGGACGTTGGAGTAGGCGAAAACATTCTCGTCCACGCTGCCATCGGAGTGATACAGGTCGTAGAGGAAGAACTGCTCCACGCCTGCGAACAGGTAACGGTGGTGCAGGACCGGGAAGATCTTCCAATCATGTCCGCCGACGAGTCCTTCATTGGGCGTTTCATCCAACTTCGGCTTGCGGAACTCCATCCCGTATTTTTCACGGAAGCCTTCCACCTGTCCATGACCGAACATTGGTAATCCTGGCAGGGTAGCCAGCACGGTCGCAACGCCAAAGTATTTATCGCCGTCCCCAAACTGCTCGATGGCAGTCTTTTCATCAGGGTTGTTCATAAAATTGACGTAACGCTTGAGGATCTGCGGATCGAACTCGAGCGTGTTCTTGATTGCCATCCGATATTTGGCATTGTCCTCATCGCGCAGCATGTGCATGAACGCCGAGTTATAAACACGGTGCATTCCCAGCGTGCGGACGAAGTAGCCTTCGAGCAGCCAGAACGCCTCGGCGAGGAGCAATGTGTCGGGGACTTCCGCCGCGACGCGGTCCACGACCTCGCGCCAGAATTCATTCGGGATCGCGGCGTCGAAATCGGCGCGCGTCATCCCATGCTCCGCCCGGGAGGGGATCGCGCCGCCCGCACCCGGCTCAGGGAACCACAGTCGCTGGATATGCTTTTTGGCGAGAGTCATCGCCGCGTCGAAACGGATAACCGGGAAGTTGCGCGCCACGTGCAGGATGGTCTGGATGACCGCCTCGCGTACCTCGGCTTTCAGGTAATCGAGCTGGGCGGTATCGTTCCACGGGAAGGAGGTGCCATCGTTGCCGTGATAAATATAGCGGATATCGCCCGTGTAATGGTCACGGCGCTGAAAGACCACGGCTGCGTCCGTCTTATCGTAGTAATGGTCTTCGAGATAGATCCCCACACGAATATCATCAGATAGATTCTCAGAGCGGAAGGAGTAGGAAGGATAGGGAGAATAGGGAAGTGACAGGAACCAATCGGGATGTTCGATCACCCATTTTGAGTCGATGCCCATGTGGTTCGGAACCATATCCGCCGAGAGACGGATGCCGCGCTGCCAGGCTCGCGAGCGCAGATTCTCCAACGCGTTCCAGCCGCCCAGGTCCCCGGCAATATCGTAGGAATACAGCGAATACGCCGAAGCGACCGCCTCCGCGTCGCCCATGCGCTGCTTGATCTTCTGGCTGGCATGGGAGCGTTCCCACAGGCCGATCAGCCACAGGCCGGTAAAACCGCGGTCTCGCAATAGATCCAATTCCTCATCAGGGATCTGATCGAGCGTCCTGATCCAACGCTGATATTTTCGCGAAAGTTGTTCCAGCCAGACGTAGGAGTTCTTGGCGATCAGGACAAGGCGCGGCATCCATTCCTTGTCGGGGCTGTAGCGTTCATATTCCTGGTACTCGCCGCCGCCAAAGGTCTGCAGCGGGACATCGGGCGGACCGCCTGGTCCATGCTGGCGGATGACCTCTTCGCGTAAAAAGTCCATACCGCGCACGATACGTGCCACGAATTTCTCGTCCAGCAAATGGCCCCATTTATCGAGGATAAACTGCAACTGACCTTCGAGGGAGTAGGGCGAGGCTTCTGCCGGCGCACGCAGGATCTCAAACAACGACTCAGAAGCACCTTGCAGTTCAGGGTTGTCTTTTGCCCGTTGGGTAAAAAACAGGTCGAGCGCAGAGATCAGGTTTTTATATGCGGTGGGTTCCAGGGGCTCATCGTCCACCAGTTCCACCAATGGATTCACGGCCGGGTTGGCGTTGTGCAAATAAGTAAATAATAATTCCTCAACGGTCGCTGCCCGACCATTTTTCCCAGGGGAAGCGAAAAGCTTTTCGATATATTCATCGGGTTCGAGCTCCCCACGATAGACGTTATCGGGCGGGAATTCTGCAACGAACTTCTTTTGAGTACTCCCAACCGACTCCGCCCCCACGCTCTCATCCACAAAAGAGACCGCGGTGTTCATCACCGCGGGCGGGGCATAATGCCTGACGAGCACGCGCAGCGCCTCGTCAATGAGCTGCATGGCATAGATATCGGAGGCCGGTACCGGCTGAGTCCGATGCGCCGACATTTGGGAGGCAAACCTGCGGGCGGAGGCATAATCCGCAAACGCCACGCCTCCATCCGGGCGGAAGAAATCCGGGCTGAACTGATAGATATCGCGGGAGGTTTTCGTAATGAGCATAGGGCAATGATAACCTATTCCCGCTTTTTCCCAATAGTTATTAAACTTTTTTTTATGACTTATAGGCAGAGCCCAGACTGCGAGTTTGGATAACTATTCGGGACTTCGTAATTGATTTCGAGTATACTTTGTGGCAATGTCAGCACAAAGCCTCACATTGATATTGCACCTGATCCTGGCAGTCCTGTACCTGCCCCTGCTCATATCCCTGATCCAGAAACATGCGGGCCACGAGACCGCCGCGATGTTGCTAAGTGGTTACATATTGGTCGCCTCACTGTTGGCGGTCGCGGAAGGTTTGTGGCGGGGTGGGCAGCTTTACATTGCTTCGCAGCAGGTCGCGAATGATTTCCAAATATACGGGGCGCTGGCACTCGCATTTTTACTTAATCTGACCGTTGCCTCTTTTACGCGACGCGACCTGCGTCTCTGGCTGGGGGTGGGTGCATTCTGGATTTTGGGCTTCATCCTGATCGCACTGAACGTTTTCCGCTTTGGGGCAGTGATTTGGACAACCGGAAATTTTTCTCTGACCTTTGAGCGGCTTCTGCCCGGTTGGGCAATTCTTGGCGGGTTGGTGCTTATGGTGGGTGCGATTTTCAGCGTGCGCACGACCTTTGCACATTCACGCCAGCCATTATTGCGCAACCGATTGAATTATTGGACTCCCGTGTTTTTTCTGATCGCCATTAACGACGTATTGATATTAGGTGGCATTCCGGTTCCTGGCAATCCGATCCGCTTACTTGCGACCGCCCTGGCGACTTTCATTGTTGTCACGCACGACCCGCCTGACCTGGTCGAGGTGTCGCGGCGCGTGGTAACGTATATTATTACGACCCTTGTGATCGGACTGTTTTACGTGGCAGGTGTCACCGCCTCGCAGACTGTGTTCAAAGCACTGCCGAGTTACAGTCCGGTGCTGTTGGGCGCCGGCATCGCGCTGTTGCTATCGTTTATCTTTACACCGTTGCTTTCGCTGGTCCGGCGCTGGGTGAACCGCTGGTTGAACATCCGCGAATTCCACCCCAGCCGTACGCTGCATGCCTATAGCGAGCAGATCAGTAACATCCTCGACATGCAAAGGCTGGCAAATGTCGCGGTGGGGCTCATCATCGAAGCCATGGATATTTCCCGCGGCTTTTTGTTCCTGGTGGACCCGGAACTCTCCAGCGAAGCGCAAAAAACATATCGGCTGCGCGCGGTTCGCAATCAGGGGGAACGCCAGATCAAGATCATCACGCTCGGGAGTGATCATCCCGTCGTCAAACAGCTGACGCAGGAGGGCCGTCCGCTTCTCCAATACGACCTCGACCTGCTCCCGGCATTCCGGTCGGTTTCCTCCGCTGAGCGTGACTGGTTCAACCACCTCGAAGCGGAAGTGTACCTCCCGATTTTTTCGAAACGCGAGTGGATCGGCTTGCTCGCCCTGGGCGCAAAGATCAGCGGCAACCGTTATTCGGAGGAAGATCTTGTCACGCTTGCCGCCCTCGCGAACCAGACGGCGGTCGCGCTCGAAAACGCGCGTCTCGTCGAGAACCTGGTCCAGCTCAATACCGAACTGCGACAAGCCTACCGCGCCCTCGACAAAGCCAACCGCGATCTCGAACGCCTCGACCAGACCAAGTCCGATTTCATCAGCATTGCCTCCCACGAGCTCCGCACACCACTGACGACGATGATCGGTTATACCGAAATGTTGATGGAAGACTCGGCACTTCCGGACACCGCCCACGAAATGCTCAAGGGCATTTCGAAGGGAACCCGCCGTCTGCACGAGATCATGGACTCGATGTTCGACATCGCGCAGATCGACACGCGGACCCTGCAGCTCCATGTAACGCCTGTCGACACGGCACTCCTGATCAAGGAAGTAAGCAGCGGCCTGGAAAAATCAGTTGGTGAACGCAATCAAACTCTGACGATCGATATCCCGACTCTCCCTCTGGCAAAGGCAGATCCCAATCTGCTGAAAAAACTTTTCCAGCATTTGCTGACCAATGCAATCAAGTTTACGCCGAACAATGGCAAGATCGCGATCACCGCGCGGGCATTGCCTACGCGCAGCGCAGAACTGCCTCACGGCGGCGTCGAGATCGTGATCAGCGACACCGGAGTCGGGATCGATCCATCGTCACAGGACATTATCTTCAGCAAGTTCTATCAGCCGGGAGAACTCTCCAAACATTCCACGAGCAAGACGCGCTTCAAAGGCAGCGGCGCGGGCCTGGGGCTGGCTCTCTCCAAAGGGATTGTGGAGGCGCACGGTGGGCGCATCTGGGTGGAAAGCAAAGGCTACGACGATGTGAATTTCCCCGGCAGCAAGTTCCACGTCGTCCTGCCATTAAACGCTCCCAAAAATGGGGAACAACCAAAAACGGGAGCGGAAATCAAAGTTCAATTGGTCTAGGTATAGTATAACAAGTAGACAAGTAAACATGTGTGTACTTGTCTACTTTTGCAGCTATCTACCCAATAACCTTTCGATAAACCCGATGATTCTTGTATTCCACACCGTTTAGATTCTTCAAATCCGCGCGCATCTGGCGCGTAGTCTCAGCAACCTGGGTCATCTCCACATGGGTGAAACGGTTGAAACCAAAAACAGTCTTGCCCATTTCGTAATAAAGCAAAGCATTCCCACCCTTGCCCTGAAACTGCGGCAGGATGCCCATCCCATTCCCTGAAACTGTTTTGGTCCGTCTCATCTCGAGCAGGATATCGATCAGCCCAAACGGAAAGAGACGCCCCCGCGCCCGCTGCAGCGCCGCCGAGGCATCCGGAAAGGCGAACAGGAACCCGACAATGTCGTCTTTGTACATGATCAGCTTGATCATACGTGGATTGGCGATCATAAAAACGTTATCCACTGCATATTGCACATCGCCTTCCGTGAATGGGTAATATTCCCAGTTCTCGATAAACGCCTTGTTATAAAGATAGCCGATGCGCGGAGCCCATTCGACCAACTCCCGTTTGCTCGTAAATTTCTTCACCCAGAGGTCACCACGCTCAATGACACGTGCGGCAATCCGCTCCACCCGCTCTGGAATTTTGAACGCCTCTGCCGGCAGGTAGCAGGAAACGAAATCCACTTCCTTTTCATAGCCGAGCGCTTCCATCAGTTTAGGATAGTAATCATAGTTGTAGTTCATCATCGTCATCATCTGACGATGCTCAAAACCTTCAATCAGGATCCCGTAGCCATCGAATGGCGAGAGCCCCTTCGGACCGATTACGGTATCCAACCCCCGTTCCTTTGCCCACTCACAGACCGCCTCGAAGAGCGCCCGCGCCACATCCAGGTCATCGATCGTTTCGAGGGCGTAAAAATGGGCCTTTTTCGTTTTATGATATTCATTGAAAAGCTTGTTGTTGGCGGCACAGATACGACCCACCACCTCCCCATCGCGCACAGCCAGGTAAAAATCGGCTTCCGAGTGCTCGAAGAACGGGTGCTTCTTCCGGTTGAGCGGCAGGTACGCGTCGATGTATAAGGGCGGTACCCATTGTGGGCAATTCCTGTAGAGCCTGTAAGGCAATTCCACGAAGCGTTTTACCTGCGATTTATTACCGGTGTCGACCTTTTCGATGGTAAGCATAGAGTCTCCTGAGAAAGCGGCTGTAGTGCGTGGTTTATAACACCGATCGGTCATTAGAGGTTCATGCTATACTAGCCAAAATCCACTTATAAGGAAGCTGTAATGCCGTCAAAAAAGGAACATCAGGAGTTGCTTCGGAAGTATGCCGAAGCGGTTGTGCGAGTTGGGCTCAACTTGCGAGCCGGCCAGCGTCTGATCATTACGAATGCGGTTGCCCGCGGGGTCCCGCCCGCCGCCCGCCCGTTTGTCCATGAGGTGGCGAAAGCGGCGTATGCGGCCGGCGCGCGTTTCGTGGATGTGATCTGGGGCGACGAAGAAATGCTGCGCATCCGCCTGCAGAATGCTCCCGCCGATTCCTTCAGCGAGTATCCCAAATGGCACGTCACCGGCATCCTGGACATGATCCAGAACGGGGATGCGCTGCTCTCGATCTACGCCAACGATCCCGATGTTTACACGGGCCTGGACCCGGAGCGCCTCGGCGCGATGCAAAAATCTCACCTGGAAAACTGGCAGGAAATCAGCATCAATGTTACCCGCAACGCGATCAACTGGTGCGTGGTTGCCGCTGCCGCGCCGGCCTGGGCGCTAAAGTTATTCCCCGATCTAAAACCTAAAGAAGCGGAAGAGAAATTATGGCAAGCCATTTTCGAGACGACCCGCGCCGTCGAGCCAGACCCGGTCGCCGCCTGGAAAGAACATGTCATAAATTTGCGGAAACGTGCCTATTACTTACAGGCGAAAAAGTTCTCTGCATTTCATTACAAATCGGACAAGACAGACTTCACCCTCGGTTTGCCGCGCGGGCACAAGTGGATCAGCGCCCAGTCCCTGGCGGAGAATGGCGTCGTCTTCACCGCCAATATGCCGACGGAAGAGGTCTTTACGTTGCCTGACCGGCAGCGCGCAGATGGCACTGTCCATTCGACATTCCCGCTCAATTACGGCGGCAGCCTGATCGAAGATTTCCAGGTGACCTTCGAGAATGGCAGGATCGTCAAAGCCAGTGCCAAAAAGAATGAAGCGATCCTTCAAAAATTGATCGATACCGACGAAGGCTCAACCCGCCTGGGTGAAGTGGCGCTGGTCCCGGTCAGCTCCCCCATTGCTCGGCGCGGGCACCTCTTCTACAACACCCTCTTCGATGAGAATGCGTCCTGCCATATCGCGATCGGGCGCGCCTACCGCTTCACACTGACCGGCGGCGAAGAGTTGACGGAGGAAGAATTCAGTGCCGCCGGCGGGAACACCAGCATGACCCATGTCGACTTTATGATCGGCTCCCCACAAATGGACATTGACGGTCTCAAGGAGGATGGCACGCGTGAGCCTGTCATGCGCTCGGGCGAATGGGCCTTTGACGCTGGATAGCTCAGAACTACTGGTGCAAATCAACGTGGCGTGGATAACGCCACGTTTTTCTTTTGTAGGGTATTCGATTGACCTCTTGCAAAAGTCTTTTCGCCACTGAGAACGCAGAGAAAACGAGTTTTTCTCAAAGGCCTCAATGGGCTCTGTGGCTAGGCAAAGGGGCACTTACGCGAGAGGTCCGATAAAATAAATGCCTGAATTTCGGCGGCATGTTTTTACAGATTTACTATAATGTGATTTGTGAGCAGGGCAGCTTGCCCAATATAGTGCTCCAGTGCATAGGTAAAAATGATAACTGCTGAGACCCAAAAAGAATATTATCAGGCGCTGATCAATAAGAAAACCGAATATGAAGGCGTATTTTTCGTAGGTGTCAAAACAACAGGCGCGTTCTGTCGTCCAACCTGCCCGGCCAGAAAACCGAAATTTGAGAATTGTGAATTTTATGAAACGGCCAAACAAGCCTTGCTGGCTTCCTACAGACCCTGCAAACGCTGTCGGCCCCTCTCTCATCCCAACCAGGTCTCAAAACTGATTCAAACGCTTGTCGAAGCAGTGGAACATGATCCGGGCAAGCGCTGGAAGGAGAAGGACATTCAGGAACTATCGGTGGATGCCTCAACCGCGCGGCGACAGTTCAAAAAACGCTTTGGCATGACATTCATCGAATACGCACGGGCACGGCGCATCGGAGCAGCCATGAAGCAGATCAGGGCCGGACAGGCTGTGATCGAGGCGCAAATTGCCGCCGGCTATGAATCTGGCAGCGGTTTCAGGGATGCATTTTCGCGCATTATGGGGACTGCGCCGGTCAATTCTCAGGAGTGTTCAACTATTTTGAAAGCCTCCTGGCTGGATACCACACTTGGTCCAATGGTTGCCATTGCAGACGAGAAGGCGCTCCATCTTTTGGAATTTGTCGATCGGCGGGGGCTCGAACGCGAGATCGAGCGCCTCCGGCGGAAAACAAAATCAGCCATACTCCCGGGCAAGACGGAACCCATCCTTTCGATTGAACGTGAATTGGGCATGTACTTTGATGGGAACTTAAAGCAATTTAAAACACCGGTATGCTGGCGGGGCAGTGCTTTCCAAAAAGTGATCTGGGAGGCATTGATGAAGATACCTTATGGCGAAATACGGTCTTATTCCGACCTTGCCGTCAGCATTGGAAAGTCCTCTGCCTTTCGAGCCGTTGCCAATGCAAATGGCGCAAACCAGCTTGCCATTGTGGTTCCCTGTCATCGGGTCATAAACACAAACGGTGATCTGGGCGGCTATGGCGGCGGTCTCGCCCGCAAAAAATGGCTGATCAATCACGAAAGACAAGACAGGAATGCAGCGTCCTTATAATCGTCCCGAGCCGTTTATTTTTAGAACATACGTTTTACCGGTAAACTCGCCCAAGGAAAAGTGAAATGAATAAAAAAGGTCTTGCCTCCCTCGTCGAGGGATTGCCTCCCACGTATTGGTTAATCTGGACCGGCACGCTCATCAACCGCCTCGGCGGCTTCGTCATCCCCTTCCTGACACTTTATCTGACAGCACAGCGCGCGATTCCCATCAGCCAGGCTGCGCTGATGGTTTCCTTCTTCGGTGCGGGATCGTTCCTTGCGCAGTTGAGCGGCGGCGAGCTGACCGATCGACTCGGTCGCAGGCCCGTCATGCTGATGAGCTTCTTTATCACACCCATCTTTATGATCCTGCTTGGACTGGCGCGGGATCTTGCCCTCATTTCCATTTCCACATTCATAGTTGGATTCTTTACGGACCTTTACCGCCCCGCCGTCGGCGCGGCGATCGCGGACCTGGTCCCGCCCGAAGCGCGGACCCGCGCCTATGGCTACAACTACTGGGCGATCAACATGGGCGCGGCGGTCGCTCCGATCCTCGCGGGACTGATGGCACAGTACGATTATCTGCTCCTCTTCGTTGCCGACGCGTTGACCACCGCCGTCTTCGGCTTTATTGTGCTCTTCGGCATCCGCGAGACGCGCCCTGCGGAAGCACAGCATACTTCTCACGTATCGTTAGGCGAGCGCATATCTCAACTCAGGCGCGCGCCCATCCTATTGATGTTCTCGTTCATCACGTTGTTCTTTGGAATGATTTACATGCAGGCAAATGTGACACTTCCTTTGGACATGGGGTCTCATGGATTAGGTCCGGGAGATTATGGATGGGCAATTGCTGTGAACGGTCTTCTGATCATTTTTGTTACGATCCCGGTCAGTAACATGGCGAGGAAATGGCCGCGCTTCGAAACCGTTGCGGTGTCGGCCGTCCTGCTGGGGCTTGGCTTTGGGTTCACAGCGCTCGCCACGAATCTGCCTTTGTTTGCTCTCAGCGTCGTCATCTGGACCCTGGGCGAGATCGCCGCGACCTCTGTCGGACCAACCATCATTGCCGATCTATCGCCGGTCGAACTGCGCGGCTTATATCAGGGCATCTTTGGCGCCGCCTGGGGATTGTCATTTTTTCTCGGTCCTCTGGCAGGCGGATGGGTATACGAGAATTTGGGAGCGGATGCACTTTGGATCGGTTGTCTGGTCCTGGGTGTTGTCCTCGCATTTTGTTACTACGCGTTAAGTGCCCCGGCCAAACGGCACAGGGCACAATCCAAGTCTCTCTCCGCAGACTGAGTGGAGGCGGGTTGTTCTAATCTCTTGGAGATTCGACAAGGGAATCTGAAAAAGGTTTTGTAGCCGTAAACTGTTCTTCTTCTGTCGAACCCTTCATCGCCGCGGTGGACACTTCGCCGCCGGTTACCGTCGTTTGGACCTGGTCAAAGTAACCCGCACCGACAAATGACTGGTGCTTGACCGCGCGGAAACCCATCTCGCGCTCCATCTCGAACTCACGTTCCTGCACTTTGACGAAAGCAGACATGCCGTTGCGCGCATAGTTCCACGCCAGGTCGAACATGCTCGCATTCAACGTATGGAAGCCAGCCAGGGTGATGAATTGAAAGCGGTAGCCCAGATCCGCCAGCTGTTCCTGGAAGGCTGCGATCTGCTCGTCATTGAGTTTGCGCTTCCAATTAAAAGACGGCGAACAGTTGTACGCCAGCAGTTTTTCAGGATATTTCTCATGGATGGCATTGGCAAACACACGCGCCTCGTCCAGATCCGGTGTACCGGTCTCGCACCAGATCAAATCCACATAGGGAGCAAAATCAAGCGCACGCGCAATGGCATAGTCAATGCCATTTTTCAGCAGATAAAATCCGTCGGCAGTGCGTTCACCGGTCAGGAATTTCCGGTCGACGCGATCGATGTCGCCGCGGATCAGGGTCGCGCCGAGGGCGTCTGTTCGCCCAATAATGATCGTAGGAACGCCCTGGACATCGGCAGCCAGGCGGGCGGAAATTAATTTTTGAATAAAGTCATGAATGGGGACAAGGACTTTCCCTCCCATGTGCCCACATTTCTTCAACGAAGATAATTGGTCTTCGAGGTGAACGCCAGCTGCACCCGCCTCGATCATCGACTTGATCAGTTCGAACGTATTCAAAGGTCCCCCAAACCCGGCTTCCGCATCCGCCACGATCGGAGCGAAGTAATCCACCTCGCCGTCACGCCCCTCCATGTGCTGGATCTGGTCGGCGCGGATCAGGGCATTATTGATCTTGCGCAAAACCGTCGGCACGCTGGTCACCGGATAGAGACTCTGGTCCGGATACATGGTCAGCGCGTCGTTTGCGTCGCCAGCCACCTGCCAGCCGCTGAGATAGATGGCTTTCAATCCGGCTTGCACCATTTCGACTGCCTGATTCCCGGTCATGGCGCCCAGCGCACGGATGAACTTCTGTTCGTGCAACGCGTCCCATAAATGTTCGGCACCCATGCGGGCGATCGTGTGGTCGTGCTGGAACGTACCCCGCAGCCGGTCGACTTCTTCGGCTGTATAAGGCCGATGAACCTCCTTCCAGCGCGGCGCCGTCGCCCATTCATTCTTCAACTCATCCACTGACTTCGGTTGATACTTTTGATACATACGCTTCTCCTTTCAAACAATAAAAATTAATCGTAGGTCAGGCTTTTCGTAGACTGGCGCCATAGCGACGTGCGTTCGCGGGGCAGCCTGACGATCCTTGAAAACACAAGTTTTAGCGGGTTACCCTTTCAGGACGCTTCGCAGCAAACCCGCCCTGCGATCAACTATGCAGGAAATTTAATCCAGATAATCGTAGGCAACCGTTGTGAGGAATTCAATGAAATCGGAATGGGTAACCAGCCGGTCAAAGATTGCTTTTGCCGTTTCGACCGCGCCGGAACCGTAGTCGGGTTCGCTGGACAAGCCTTTGATCCGCTCCGCCTCCTCGAAAAAGAACTTTCGATAGAGCTCAGATGTGACCTTCCTGCCATC
>Ga0105104_10001067_pt1 | contig 20985 bp, 17 predicted proteins | sample PPLLaktember2015_3_FD_87034 | JGI IMG/M metagenome (GOLD analysis project Ga0105104, IMG submission 87034) | Freshwater sediment microbial communities from Prairie Pothole Lake near Jamestown, North Dakota, USA - PPLs Lake P7 Core (6) Depth... | ecosystem: Environmental > Aquatic > Freshwater >... | reverse complement strand
CAACCGGATTCATATCGATCTCCATATAAGGCCAGGAGCGAACACCTATCTCACAGCAGGTTTATTCCGTGATTTCCTGAATGATCCTGAATCGTATGATCTGGATAGCCAGCCGGTAAATATCCTTCCTCCGGAGAAGTATCTTGTTTACCTGTGCTATCATGGTGCCCTGCACCAGTTCGCACGATTGGCATGGCTGATGGATATCCGCGCTTTCGTGCAGGCGAAAGGACATTCATTGAACTATTCCGACGTCCATTCGCTGGCTGTTAGGATAAATTCAGAAAGAAGTTTGTTCGCAGCCATGCTTCTATTGCAGGACCTATTTGAAGATGAGATCCCCGTTGTGCTTGAACAAGCCATGATGCATAAAAAACGCATAAATCATCTTGTAAATCGATGCAAAAGTATGTTGGTAAAGGACCAGTCTTATGGTCTTTCTCTGCGAGGAAGAGCATCCAGGCTTGTTTACATGATGATTTTGCTGAAAGGCTTTCCCGCAAAACTCGATTTTCTATATGGCATTTTCATGCGCAGCCTATCCAGTTTTATCTCCCGCACCGGAGCTTAACAGTTCCGAAGTACCAGTTCCGAACTGGTACTTCGGAACTGGTATCGTTTCAAATGTAAAGCCGAGAGAGGCAAAATGACTGAGGACGCGGGGTAGGGCATAAAGAGTTTTTTCAGAGGCTTTTGCAGAATCGTGGAAAACGATGATGGAACCGGACTTTGCATACAGGATCACGTTTTCAAGGCATTTTTCGCGTGTGACGCGGGAATGAAAATCATAGCTCATTACATCCCACATTATGATCCTGAACTGCTTTCGCAAATGCATCGCCTGCCGGGGTGTGATCAAGCCGTATGCCGGACGGAATAACGCGGAAGGTACAAACCCGGCCGCAAGTTGTATGTCATTGTAATATTCCCGGTTTTGCGTGTACCATCCTTTCAGATGGCTGTATGTATGGTTACCGGTGGCATGACCGGCGGAAATGATTTGCTGATAAATATCGGGATTGCGTTCTGCATTCCGGCCTATACAAAAGAAGGTTGCCAGGGCATTGTGCTCACGCAATACAGACAAAACTTCCGATGTAATGACAGGGGTGGGACCGTCATCGAATGTGAGGTAAAGCACTTTCCTGTCACCCTGGATATTCCAGGTAAGAACAGGAAATGCCAGCTTAAATATTCGGGGTACATGAACCCAGGGCATAGGTAATCGGTGATCGGTAAAAAGCCTTAAAACCCTAAATTGAGGGCGGTTGAATATTCCTGAATTTTCTGTTCCATTTCCTTTTTTAATTCAGGCTGATTATAAGTTTCAGCCATCTTTCGCAATTCATCAAGGGTGTAGAATGCAATCCTCTTTTCGTAAATAAGATAGGAATTGTATTTCTTTTCCAGGCTGATATAATAATTCAAGTCGCTGTAAACATTGCTTTTTATTGTGTTTGCAATGTTGTTTGCAATTGTGCTGTCCCCCAGTTTAAAATAAGCGTCAACCAGAAGAATATTATATACGTTAAAAGGGACTACCTTGTCGGGTATCACTTCCAGGCACTTTTCGAGTGCCTTGCGCGCGGAATCAGGCTTATTTTCAGCAATGAGCTGGAGAGACAGCCGGGCGAAGGTACTCCTGAAATTGGCAAGCATCCGGAGCACATTTTCATCCAGGTATAAATCGGGATTATTTACTCCACCCCATCTGAATTTATTTACCATGTTGTTATACATGATATCTGAATTTATGGTTCCCCTGCCGAACATATCCCCACCGGAAGAAACGGGAATAATCCGGTATGCCAGTCCTTCCATCTGGAAATAACTGTCGAGGTTCATATAATTATCCTCCGAAACTGTGATGGCAAAATACAACGGCCGTTCCCAATGATTTGCCGCCATGAGATCAAGGATCATCAGGTGGTTTTTGGTGAGGTAATTTCGGCTGGGTTCCAGTTCCCACCTGATCTCAGAGGCCACTTTGGAAGCATCCTTAGAAGCCACCGTACCGTTTTGTAAAACTTTCTGTGAATCCACGGGAACAATAAACCTCCGGGTCGGTATAAAATCGATCTTTTCAGTGGTATACTCAGGCAACTGCTTGGTACGCGGATCATCACTGGCCACAAAGTCAATCACTTCCTTAATATCGCTGTATCCTTTTATCCTGTCAAGCACATATACAATGTCCCGGCTTCCCGTTCGGTATTGATCCGGCGTCAGTGTAAAGGGAACAGGATCTGATTCATATGCCTTCCTTTGCATCTGGCGGATATACCAGTCCGCGCCCAGGTAACTCAGGTTCATCACCCTGATGTCTGTCCTGATACCCTCAACTTCCTGGGCATACCAAAGTGGGAACGTATCATTATCACCATTGGTAAATAATATGGCATCCTTTTCGCATGAATTAAGGTAATTGTAGGCAAAGTCCCTGGCAACATAGCGGCCTGAACGATCGTGATCATCCCAGTTCTCGCTGGCCAACAGCACGGGTACAGCTACTACCGAGATAAGGGTTGCCAGTATTGCACCAGATGCGGAGGGGATATATTTTTTAAGAAAATCATACAAAGCAAGAACACCCAGCCCGATCCAGAATGAGAAAGCATAAAAAGAACCGGCATAAGCGTAATCCCTTTCGCGTGGCTGCAATGGATTCTGGTTAAGGTAAACCACGATGGCCAAGCCGGTCATGATGAACAGGATCATAACTGTCCAGAAATCCTTCCGGTGTTTCCTGCGCTGGTAAAAGAGTCCAATCAGGCCAAGCAGCAAAGGGATCATGAAATAGCGATTATAAGCCTTGTTATTACGCATGGAATTGGGCAGACTTTTCTGATTCCCAAGCCTGAAGCTATCGAGGAATGGTATCCCGGATATCCAGTTCCCCTTGTTGATATCGGATTTGTAATTCGACTGGATATCATTCTGCCGGCCGGCAAAATTCCACATGAAATACCTAAAGTACATGTGTATAACCTGGTAACGCCAGAAGAACGTCAGGTTTTGGGCAAAATTCGGACTTTTCTTTCCTTTTGAATGATCATATGCAACCTGCCCGTCCTGGCCGGTTACCACTTTGCCATCGGGGTCAATTCTTGCCTGGTAAAGGTCCTTTTCCTTCAGATTGGCCCAACGCATATAGGCATCCACATGCCCGCCCTCCACATCACTGCTCCACATACGGGGGAAGAGCGTGGTAAATTTTTTATCATAAATATAATTGATCCTGTACTCGTTTTTCTTGTATCTGCCATTGGCTTTGTAATATGAAGGATTACCGGGCTTTGATCCCAGGATCGGCGCATTGAAATACTGACCATGGAACAAAGGTCTGTCACCATATTGTTCCCTGTTCAGGTAGTACAGTAGTGAAAACAGATCTTCAGGATCGTTCTGATCCATGGGCGTATTGGCAGCAGAACGAACCACAATCATAGCATAAGAGGAGTACCCGATAAGGATCACGGTGATAACCAGGATGATGGTATTGAATACCACTTTCCCGTGCTTTTGGGTATAATACAATCCATATACAATCAGTCCAACCAGGAGAAGGGCATAGAAGAGTATGCCTGATGAAAAGGGCAGGCCAAATGTATTCACAAACAACAGTTCAAAAACCGAAGCCAGCTTCACGGCTCCGGGAATAACAATATACATAATTCCACCCAGTATCAGCAGGGATATCAGCAGGGCTTTGGCCATGCCACGGAAAGTGATGTCATGCTTCCTGAAATAATATACCAGCACAATTGCCGGTATCGCAAGAAGATTAAGCAGGTGGACCCCGATGGACAAACCCATGAGATAAGCAATAAATACAAGCCACCGGTTTGCATAGGGTTCATCAGCAACATTCTCCCATTTTAGTATAGCCCAGAATACAAGGGCTGTAAACAGGGATGATGTTGCATATACCTCACCCTCCACTGCGGAAAACCAGAAAGTATCAGAAAAAGTATAAGCCAATGCACCCACAAGTCCGCTGCCAATGATTGCAATCAGCTGACCGGGTGTCATTTCACCATCTTTTATCAGGATCTTTTTTGCCAGGTGCGTGACGGACCAGAAAAGGAAAAGTATGGTAAGAGCGCTGGAAAGGGCTGACATGGAGTTTACCATTTTGGGCACCATGGTAACATCATTTCCGGCAAACAAAGTGAAAAATCTGCCCATGATCATGAAAAATGGTGCTCCGGGAGGGTGTCCGACTTCGAGTTTAAAGGCTGATGAAATGAATTCCCCGCAGTCCCAGAAGCTGGCGGTGGATTCTATTGTTGAAAGATATACGAATGCGGCAAGGATAAAAACGACCCAACCGGTTATAATGTTGATGATCCTGAAATTTTTCATGAACAGGGATTAATTTGAATATGCGAAATAAGTGAAAAAAGTTTGAGTCCACCTGTAAAAGTGAACAAATTATCTGCATTCATGACTAAATCCTGTCAGCCGCAATGTCAAACAGAGCTTAAATCTTCAGTCTTATCTTTATCTTCTCAAGCAATCCCGTTAATATAATAATGACCAGCGCAAATAACAACGACTTGATGATGCCAGCCAATCCACCCGTAAGTGTATCAGGCAACTGCTTTATCAAGGGATAGAAAATGGGATATATCAGGTAAGGCAGCAGGTAGCAGGTAAGCGTACTTCTGCCTGCCGGCATGATGATTGAACTCCATGATGTGAGCTTATACTTATCGGCAAGGATGTACATAAGTGTGAAAAATGAAAATCCGATCCCGGCACAAATTGCCACCCAGGAAGGTGTGGCCATGATCTTCGAAATTCCCCATAAAGGCCTTGTAATAAATCCATACGCAATATACACCACCGCCAGCATCAGCAGGATCCCTATGAAAAGACCCTCTCTGTTGTCATCTTTTAATTTAAGGTATACAAGTGTGGCCAGTACACCACTTAATACAAGGGCATGATTCGAGGCGCTTACGATGATCCGGAATCCCCCGGAATTTCCGCCAACGGGAAAGAATTCCTGGGCATTCAGTGCGTGCAGGATCAGGAGACTAATCACGATGATCCAGACTTTCTCACCGGACCAAAGGTATATAAGCGAGCAAAGCAGGTAAGCCCAACCGATAAGTCCGAGAATGCCCCACCAGCGGGGACTCATCCATACGGGATTTTCCGCCGTTCCTCCCTTGTAAACAACAGCCAGCGCAATAAGGATGCCAATGCCGATTCCCTGTAACAACCAAACGGGAATTGTCTTAAAAACCTTTTCCTTTTCATATACATTCCAGATCAGAATGATGGCGATGGCCATTAAAACCTGCCATATATCCTTTATAATATCCGGAACATCCTTTCTGAACGATTCCAGGTTTACCATAAAAAAACCCATTACTACCAGGGCCAGGGTTCGCTTGAATATATGCATCAGGATGGTGGACTTTGAATCGCCTTTTTTTATCCGTGCCCGGATAGCCAGCGGGATCGAAAGCCCTACAATAAAAAGAAATGCAGGAAATACAACGTCGGAAAGTCCCATCCCATCCTCATTGGCCCGTGTATGCTCCAGCCATGCCGGCACATCATGCAATGACCACAGGTCATTCACGAAAATCATAAGGAACATCGTCAGCGCCCTGAAAATATCAATTGACGCTAGCCTGTTTTTCATTGCGCCGGTTTTAATGTTTTGAGGTGTTTGTAAAGAACTTTGAAACAATTTACAGGTGTATTATAGGTCACCGGCTTTTCGTTTGAATCGTTATAATAACTCTTAAGAAAGGCAGATGCGGGGGACCATACAGTCTGCACCATTCCTGCATATCTTTCTTTCATTTCGGGAGTTGCGGATTGCCTGTACTTTACCATATCATCGGCTTGAGACACCGCCACATCGGGCTTGCGGTAGGGACATGTAACCACAGTGAGGCCCTTCATGGCGAAATACACCGGGGTCTGGTCAGCTCTTTCGTAATGCCAGTCGCAGATTATGATATCCTTGGGGATCATATCAATAGCACGGTATGTATTGTTATAGCTTGCCTCCCACATTCCAAGGCCGGTATTCTTCCCATCAATAAGCCGATCGCCCCAAATCCACAGTTGTCTTTCCTTTTTCTGGAGGTGGTTGCGGATGGCCCAAACCTCACCTGCAAACAATTCTGCCTTGTCGTGCCCGGAGCACCTTGTACAGCTGTCGTGGCCGATATAAAAAACCTCATCCATGCCTGCATGAAAGGCATCGGCTTTAAAAATGGTGCATATTTCGTCCACCAGGTCAAACACTACCTTGTGCACATCCGGATGGAGCGGGCAGTAACTCTTGCAGTAAAGGCCGTCCTTGTTAGGCCATTCGTATTTCTCAGGCATCGCAATATGAGGTGTCTCATCAAACTCAGGATGCACCCTGAGCAGGTTGTGAACTGTACCTGCCCATGACTGGTGGCCGAGGAGGTTTATCTGGGGAATGATCCGGATGCCATATTTACGACAAACGGTAACCAGTTTCCTGACATCCGTTTCAGTCAGTGCGGAAGAATCCCTCAGTTCCGGATGGCTTTTGAACTGATAATTAAAATCGACCCGTAAAATGAGCGTATTGACCTTGCGGGGGGCTAATTCTTCCTCTATAAAACGGATGAACTCTTTCAAATCAGCGGTGCGTGGAGCTCCTATACAAAAACCACGGATTGGGAATGGCTCGCCTACCGGAGAGACGTCTGCTTGTCCTATTGCATAGGACATGCAGAAAAACAGGGAACAGATCAGGGTAATTTTTTTCATTTATCAGGGGTTATCATGGTTATTAATTATGAATCTTTTGACAGAATATTCTCGTATCAAGTATCACTTTGTGGTATGATAATTGCAGGACTTAAAAATTTAATTATTAAAGTTATACCTTTGGCAATTCTATTTGTGACAGGGATGTCCATTATCCGAATTCATTAATAAAGAAATGAAAATACGAAAAATTTAACATAAATAATCAATCTGAATAAACTATAAACAAAATGAAGACAAGGGAAATTTTGAAAGGGATGCTCGTTATAGGGGCTATTGTAATGTTAGGCGCAGCTTGTAATAAGGCGGATGATGGCCCAACACTTGATTTTGAGATCACGGTACCGGATGAATGGGGCTATTATGTGCTGAGCAGCGACAATATTGTATACTATGCTTCAAGTCCGTTGGAAAATCAGCAGGATTCAATAACTGAGGATGTTCTGATTACAAAAGATGCCCTGACAGGTCAAAACCTCACGAGTTTCTGCCAGGCCGTAATATCATCACTTGATGATGATACCTCTTTCCATGCCGTGTATTTTTCACCGGTTGATACAATGATCAACGGAGAACCATCCAGGAAACTGATACACCTTCAGACTATTGTTGCCGTGAGGGCTCAGACCCAGGATACCGTATTCCTTCCTGCGAAAAAGGTCAGTTATTTCTTTGTAAAGAATGAATATGGCTATGTGGTAACCATGAGCGCGCTGGTAGTCACATATCCCACTTATAAACCCATTTTTGATACGATCATATCTTCCTTCAGATTCAAGGCTGAATAGTTTGGTGTTTTCTTAAGAGTTAACCTGATGGTCAATTGCGGTCATCAGGTTTTTTTTGTCCTCACAGGTAAGAAAAAGAGAATAAAAGAACACGAAAAACACGATTGAATCATATGATTCCAGGGTATCAATTATAACCATGGAAATCAGGATAAGAATCATGAAGAGGTTGAAAAGCAGCTTGCCGGATAATTTCTTTTTTATTGCCGGATACAATAGAGCAAATACGAACCACCCGAATCCAAATATACCTGTCGCCATAAAAACAAAGGCAAACTGGTTGTGTGGTTTGCCTTCCCACTTGTATTCAACGCCAATGTTATTATCCCGCGTGACACGCAGCATGCTGCTGTAGACATCGCCGATGCCAATACCGGTGAACGGATTTTGCCGGATAATACTCAGGGCAGATTGCAGGAATACAATGCGCTGGCTGAAGCTATGCTGCTGCACGTAACCTGTTTTATGCCAAACATGAATTTCCCAAAGTGTTTCATAATATCTTTGGATCAGGCCGGCTCCTGTAAAAAGGTAATTGGTGCACCCCTTTTCAATGGCTGCAATATCTTCAGATTTAAGTTGATGGATTCCCACGGAGTCTTTGCGGAGTCCTTTGGAAGTCAGGTATCGTTTGATGGTATAGCTTATAAATTGCCCCCTGTGATCTATGCTATTATAGGGAATTGTGCTTACGTTGTTCCACTCCCTGGACAATTCCTTTTCACAAATGTAGATTCCAACATAATTCCCATTTTCGAGAATGGAAAGGTCGGTAGGACGATTATATGGGGAACCATTGGCCGTGAGACTGTCAAGACCGGACAGGTTTACCGAAGGAGCTTTAAAAAACCGGGTAATCATAAAAAATGTTACCGAGAAAAGCAAGGTTAAAAAAGCCAGTACCATGAAAAGAAATCCGTACCGGACAAAACGTTTGGGGCTGTGATAAGCAGTCACAACGATAAAAACCAGGATTGTGGAAATGAACAGGGTGATTCCGGTAATGGAACGCAGGAAAATCAGGAATCCGGTGAGCAGAAGCGATGCAATTAAGAGATATATTTGCAATTTACGGAAATAATCGTCAAAGAATGCCAGGTATAGAAGAATCAGTATTGACATTACGATCAGCAGGGAAAACCGAATATGGGACATAAACAGGGAAATCTCGCGAAAATCCCAGTCATTTGACGGATCCGATTTAAAGTAATATATCAGGCATATGATAGCCGCAATGCTAACCGATAGAACAAACAGCAACAGGAGCCGCCTGAAGTTTCTTTCATTCAGGGGAATAGAAGTCGCCATTACAACAGGCAGTATCAGCAGTGGCAATGCGTTTTTTACCCGGCTCAAACCCGCAGCCATATTTTCCGAATTTAACAGACCCAGCAAATAAACCATAAACAGGGATGCAAGTATAAGAATGGCAGGATTCCTTCGCAGCAGAGATATTTTTTCATACATCCTGCCTTCGGCGATCCAATTGATCAAAAGCAAGATCAGGGAAATGCTGCGGAAATACTTGGAAAGTGGAAGGCAGCAAACCAGCAAAAAGAGGGAGAATAAATAAATATTATGGTGAAGAGATTTCCGGGTAATCGTCGTATTCATCCCATAAAAGTAAGCAAAATAAAATTCGGTAAATTGGTTGCATAATTAAAATAAATTGTATTTTTGCACTCCCTATTTTCAGGGTGAAGTACATTTTATCAAGAAATATCTTAACAGCAAAACAAAGTGAATACACTGAGTTATAGAACGGTATCTGCAAACAACGCTACTGTTCAAAAAGAGTGGTTTGTTGTGGATGCCACCAACCAGGTATTGGGGAGGTTCAGTTCGCAGGTAGCCAGCATAATAAGAGGTAAACATAAGACAAATTTCACGCCCCACGTAGATTGTGGTGACAATATCATTGTGATCAACGCGGAGAAGATAAGACTCACAGGGAAGAAATGGACTGACAAGGAATATAAAAGGCACACGGGATACCCGGGAGGACAACGTATCTCCACTCCTGCGTCCGTGGCACTTATTGAGCCGGGCAGGATCATTGAAATGGCGGTGAAGAAAATGCTGCCCCGGAATCGCTTGGGAAATGCAATCTTCGGGAATTTGCATGTGTACAGTGGGCCGGATCATCCGCATGCAGCCCAGCAACCGAAAGAACTAAAATTAAAATACAAATAACCCGTATGGAAGTAGTTAATGCTATTGGACGCAGAAAAAGTGCTGTTGCCAGGATATATCTGAAGGAAGGCAAAGGAAAGATCACCATTAATGACCGTGATTTACAGGACTATTTTCCGCTCCAGCAATTACAGTATATAATTCAGCAACCTCTGAATCTGGCTGAGGTGGCTGATAAATACGATATCAAGGTAAACCTTCAGGGTGGTGGAATCAAGGGACAGGCAGAAGCCCTGCGCCTTGCCATTGCCAGGGCTATGATCATTGTAAAACCCGAAAGTAAGGAAGCCCTGAAAGGCTTTAAGCTGCTGACAAGGGATCCGCGTGAAGTTGAGCGTAAAAAGCCCGGACAACCCGGTGCCAGAAGAAGGTTCCAGTTCAGCAAACGATAATCCCCTTCTTATAGTTTAGTATCTAAATTGGCGGGACTCATTCCCAGGATGGAATGGCTACTCATCAATTGATTTTTATAGAACGTAAACAAATTAATCATGCCAAGAATCACCGTACAGGAATTATTAGAGGCCGGCGTACATTTCGGCCACCTCAGAAGAAAATGGAATCCCGCAATGGCTCCCTATATTTTTATGGAGAAGGAAGGGATACACATCATTGATCTGCAAAAGACCCAGGTAAAGTTGGAGGAGGCTGCATCAGCACTGAAGCAGATAGCCAGGTCAGGACGTAAAGTATTGTTTGTGGCGACCAAAAAACAGGCTAAGGACATTGTCGCCGAACAGGTAAAACAGGTCAACATGCCCTATGTGACTGAAAGATGGCCGGGCGGAATGCTTACCAACTTCCCTACGATCCGGAAAGCGGTAAAGAAAATGTCCTCCATCGATAAAATGGCTACAGATGGCACATATGACAATCTTTCCAAACGGGAAAAGCTGCAAATCGCCCGCCAGCGTGCCAAACTGGAAAAAAACCTGGGCAGTATCGCCGATCTCACCAGGCTGCCGGCCGCCATGTTCATTGTTGATATCCATAAGGAAAAAATTGCTGTTCATGAAGCCAGGCGTCTGAATATTCCCATTTTTGCCATGGTGGATACAAATTCGGATCCCAACCTCGTTGATTTTCCGATTCCGGCAAACGATGATGCCTCAAAATCGATATCCCTTATCCTGGAGCTGATCTGCAAGGCAATGCAGGAAGGCCTGGATGAAAGAAAAATGGAAAGGGAAAAAGAAGCGGATTCCGGTGACAAAAAAGGCAGGAAGGAAGACAGGGCTGAGGATTCCGATGAATCAGATGAGGAACTCGAAGAAAGCCGTGAAAGGCGCACTACAGCTCGTAAGGCATTAACCCTCAAAGCTCCTGCTAAAAAAGGTGTTGCTATAGAAATTGAGGAAGAGGAAGAGGTAGAAGAATCGGAGGACGAAAAAGTTTAACCAGATTAAAAATTAAAGTATGGCTATTACAGCAGCGGATGTCAGCAAACTGAGAAAAATGACCGGTGCAGGCATGATGGACTGCAAACATGCCCTGGAAGAATCCAATGGAAATTTTGACCAGGCAGTTGAAATTATTCGCAAAAGAGGTCAGCTGGTGGCAAGCAAAAGGGCTGATCGTGACGCCTGGGAAGGGGTTGTGATTGCAAAAGCCTCCCCCGATGCCCGCAATGGTGCCCTCATAGTTCTCAACAGTGAAACAGACTTTGTTGCCAAAAACGCAGATTTCATAAAATTTGCCTCCGATATTCTCCAGGTTGCCGTGGATAACATACCGGCCGACCTGGAATCCCTGAAAGCCCTTCTGCTTGGAAACCGCAGTGTCGGGGAACGTGTTACAGAACAAATCGGGATCATCGGTGAAAAACTCGACCTTTCCTACTATGGCTATATTAAAGCCGCCCAGGTTGTTTCCTATATTCATCCGGGAAATAAACTGGCTACACTGATTGGATTGAACAAAGTCATGGATCTCCAGGCTGGCAAAGACATTGCCATGCAGGTGGCTGCCATGAACCCGGTAGCTGTGGATAAGGCAGACGTTCCTCCCGCCATCATCGAAAAGGAGAAAGAAATCGGGAGAGAACAAGCCCGCAACGAAGGTAAACCGGAAAACATGCTGGATAAAATTGCCGAGGGAAAGCTGAATAAATTTTTTAAGGAGAGTACCTTGCTCAACCAGGTATTCACCCGCGACAACAGTAAAACCGTAAGGCAGTACCTGCAGGGATACGACAAAGACCTCACCGTAACAGGTTTTGTCCGGTATACTCTTAACCAGTAAACATTACGGTAAAACCATATCAATATGAAGAGACGCAAATTTTGCGTCTCTTTTTGTTTAATGTCAATTCCATACAGAGTATATTTACGATCATAATCAAACCAAAACTACAATGGCACTTCGTTACAGACGGATCCTTCTAAAACTGAGCGGTGAAGCCCTCATGGGTGAAAAGAAATCACCGGGCATTGATGAGTCCATACTGGATACATATGCACGGCAGATCAGGGAGATCCAGGATATGGGGGTTCAGATCGGGATTGTCATCGGCGGCGGAAATATATTCAGGGGACTTTCGGGCATGAAGAGCGGATTTGATCGGGTTTCGGGGGATTATATGGGTATGCTTGCAACGGTAATAAACGGGCTTGCCCTGCAAACCTTCATAACCCAGGCAGGAGGTAAAGCCCGGATGCTGACTGCCATTGAAATGTTACCGGTGGCTGAACGGTACAGCAAAAACCTGGCGGGTGAATTGTTCGAAAAAGGATATGCCGTGATCTTTACTTTCGGAACAGGGAATCCGTTTTTTACCACCGACACAGCAGCTGCTTTGAGGGCTGTGGAGACCGAAGCTGAAGTGATCCTGAAAGGAACACGGGTGGATGGGGTTTATACAGCGGATCCCGAAAAAGATCCCCTTGCAGTGAAATTCAATGAAATTACCTTCGATGAGGCCTATAACAGGGGATTGAAAATCATGGATCTGACTGCTTTTACAATGTGCCGCGAGAACAATGTCCCCATACTTGTTTTTGATATCAACGTTCCGGGAAACCTTAAAAGAGTTATAGAGGGGGAAAAGGTGGGAACGATTATCCGGAATTAGGCTGTAGGCTATAGGCTCAGACGGTCATAATTTCCTTTTCCTTGCCTGTGACGATTACATCTGTTTTGTGGATGTGATCATCGGTCATGATCTGGACTTCCTCAACAGATTCCTTTTCAATATCCTCGGGTAGCCCATCCTTCAGAAGCTTTTTCAATTCGTCGTTAGCATCCCGCCTGGCATTTCTTATGCTTATCTTGGTGTTTTCACCCATAGCTTTAACCTGTTTTACAAGGTTGCGCCGTCTTTCTTCAGTGAGTGGTGGAATGCTCAAACGGATCAGTTCTCCGTTATTCATGGGAGTAAGTCCGATATTGGCATATAAAATGGCCTTCTCAATTGCATCGATCATTGTCTTATCCCACGGCTGAATCACAATTGTTTTTGCGTCCGGGGTACCGATATTTGAAGTCTGGCTCAGCGGCGTTATTGCGCCATAATAATCGATGGTAATGCCATCAAGTATATTTGGAGTGGCTTTACCTGCCCGTACGTGAGCGAGTTCGTCTTCGAGGTGCCTAAGGGCTTTTTCCATTTTTTCCCTGGCCACATCGATACAAAATCTGGCTTCTTCTTCCATATAGGTTAGGAATTGGATGGTGACTTAAGCAAATTTAGAATATTCAGGTTATAAATCAATTGGGAATATTGTTTATTTTGGGAACAGGTGATTAAGTGATTTCCCCGCAAACTCCACATCCGCGTTATTTATTGATAATATCATACAGTACATCCAGCTTCGGAGAAAGGATGATCTCTGTCCGGCGGTTCTTTTGCCGTGCCTCTGCGGTTTTTTCGGGATCGACAGGCTGATACTGGCTGCGGCCGGCTGTAGACAACCGCTGAGGATTAATGGATGAGCCGTTGAGGAGTATCCGGACGATGGAGGTTGCCCTCAGAACACTGAGGTCCCAGTTGTCTTTATACTGTGAGCCGCTGATGATGGGTACATCATCCGTATGTCCCTCGATCATTACATTGATGTCAGGATTCTGCTCTAAAACCCTCGAAAGGTTCTTCAGGGCTGATACTCCCTTGGGATCCACAACCGTGCTTCCGCTCCTGAACAACAGCTTTTCATCCAGGGAAACATACACTTTGCCGTTTTTCTGGGTTACCGTGAGTCCCTGGTTCTCAAAACCAAGCAATGCATCCGAAACCTTTTTCTTCAGGCCGGACAGCACTGCTTCCTGGTTCTTCAGCACTTTTTCCAGGTCTTCCAGCCTGGCATTACGCTGGTTCAGTTCATTTTGCAATTTGTCCAGATCAGCTTTGCGGGCATCGACATCCGCAGACAATGCATTCAACTCCCTTTCCCTTTTCTGCAGGTCTTTTTGGGAGGTCTGAAGTTCATCCATGAGCCGCCGGACTTCCCCTTCACTTCCTTTGATAAGTGCCTGCTGGGCTTCCTGGAGATCACTGTAGTCCTTCGTGAGCCTGTTGTACTGTTCTGAAAGCCGGTTCAAATCCTGTTTCCACTTTACTGTATCCCGGCCTGCGCGGGCAAGCGTTCTTTCGGCCTGGGCCAGCTTTGATCTTAACTCCTTGTTTTCCACGGATATATTTTCATTTTCAGCTCTCAGTTTATCTCTTTCCTGCTGGCAGGTAAGGGATTCCGACTGCAGGGCTTTAAACCGGGTGGGAGGTACGCAGGCAATGGCTATTACAGTTATAAACAAAAGGCAGTACAGTTTTTTCATGGCTGATAAATTTAGTCTGATCGTTTTTGCTGACAAGAGAATGACTATTTTACATTGTCCTAAATTACGATCATGCCCCGGATGTGCAAACGAATCAAACAATAAATTATTAACTTTGCGACTGAATTTGAATTTTGTAACTGTGGCAGGGCACACAGGATGTAATTTAGCCAAAATGGATTTTCCCGAAGAACACAGACTACTTGATAGCATCAATTTACCGGCCGATCTGCGGAAATTGGAAAAGGACAGTCTTCCACAGGTTTGTGAGGAACTGAGGCAATTCATCATCAATGAATGTGCCTCCAACCCGGGGCACCTGGGGGCCAGCCTGGGCGTGGTTGAACTTACGGTGGCCCTTCACTATGTTTTCAATACTCCTTTTGATGCACTTATATGGGATGTAGGACACCAGGCTTACGGGCACAAAATCCTGACCGGCCGGAGGGATGTTTTTCATACCAATCGAAAATACAAAGGCATCAGCGGTTTTCCGCGCATGAAAGAAAGCGAATACGATTCGTTCGGTACCGGGCATTCTTCCACTTCCATTTCTGCTGCCCTGGGGATTGCGGTAGCTGACAAGATCAACAAAGTGCACAGAAACGTCGTTGCCATTATCGGGGACGGAGCAATGACCGGGGGACTAGCCTTTGAGGGATTAAACAATGCGGGCATGGAAAACACCGATCTTCTGGTAATCCTGAATGACAACAATATTGCGATAGATCCCAATACCGGGGCTTTAAAGGAGTACCTGGTGGATATTACGGCGTCCCGCACGTATAACAGGGTAAAGGGCAAAATATGGCACCTGTTCGGAAAGATTAATAAAATAGCCCCCCGTGCCAGGGACTATGTAAAAAAGCTGGAAAACGGGATGAAATCCATCCTGATGAACCAGAGTAATTTGTTCGAAGCCCTCAATTTCAGGTATTTTGGTCCGATTGATGGACATGATGTTCATCACCTGGTTGAGTTGCTGGAAGATATGAAGAACTTAAAAGGGCCTAAGTTACTGCATGTGCTTACATGCAAAGGCAAGGGATTCAGGCAGGCTGAACTGAACCAGACTGTTTACCACGCGCCGGGGCGTTTTGACCCTGAAACCGGGGTCCTGGTAAAAACCGGAACCGAGGCCGCTGAACCGCCGTTATTCCAGGATGTATTTGGGATTACGCTTCTTGAGCTTGCCCGGCGAAACGACAAGGTAGTGGGAATAACACCGGCCATGCCATCCGGGTGTTCCATGAAGATATTGATGGATGCCTTGCCCCACAGGGCTTTTGATGTGGGTATTGCTGAATCTCATGCGGTTACCTTTTCTGCGGGACTGGCAACACAGGGATTGATTCCTTTTTGCAACCTGTATTCCTCTTTTATGCAGAGGGCTTATGACCAGTTGATCCACGATGTTGCACTGCAGCATCTGCCGGTTGTCTTTTGCCTTGACAGGAGCGGACTGGTCGGGGCTGATGGTGCTACCCACCACGGTGTATTTGATATCGCATGCCTGCGCAGCATTCCAAATATGATCATCAGTGCCCCGATGCATGAAGAAGATCTTCGAAACCTGATGTATACTGCACAGCTTGAGAATCATGGGCCTTTTGCGATCCGTTATCCCCGGGGGAAGGGAACCCATACCGACTGGCAGAAACCTTTCCGGGAGATCCGGATCGGCACTGCCGTTATGTTGCGTCCGGGTAAAGACATTGCAATACTTACAATCGGACATGCCGGGATACTGGCCGGGGAAGCCATCACGAAAATGGAAGATGAAAATCTGGAGATCGAACACTGGGATATGCGATTTGTTAAACCCCTTGATGCCGAATGCCTGCACGGTATTTTCAGACATTTCGACAAGATCATAACCATCGAGGATGGTGTTGTTTCAGGTGGATTTGGCAGCGCAGTACTTGAATTCATGAACGACAACGGTTATAAGGCAAATGTCAAACGCCTCGGAGTGCCTGACACCTTCATCGATCACGGCAGCCAGAATGAGCTTTACAGGGAATGCGGCTTTGATCCCGACAGCATATGCAAACACATACGGTCCATGGTCAGTCCCAGGGTGCTTTCAAAAGCCATTTAAAGTTTCCGCATAAAGAAAAAAGTCCCGTCCTCGTCTTCTAAACCCGTTATCTTTCCGAACTGGGGGGTCTGCTGATAGCTTTGCGATACAGCCTGGGTCACTTTTTCCACAATGGACTCAATGGGCAGGCAGGCATCCGGATTATTGGACAGTGTATTTGCAAAAGTCCTGGTAAACTGGGAATTATCCGCAGCCACTTCATAGCCTGCCGATGAAAAAACCTGTGACGATTTCAACTTAACAGCCTCCCAGTCATTGCAGTTCCTTTCCTTTGGCGTTTCACGCATCGCCTGGCAAAATGAGGATCCCGATTCGCAGGCATCCGTTATCACAAGGTCATGGGTTATATTTCCGGAATAGGATTGCAGGGAAGCCCTCAGGGCGTTCAGATTATAAAATGAAAATTCGTCATCCCGCCTGGCATCCACGGGAATCCAGTATCCGGTTTCATTGATGAACTTGCCATGGCCGGCATACCAAATTAAAAGTGCATCCACCTGGTTTCCCCGTATCAGGTCCCTTAACTCAATGGAGAAAAATCTTTCCATCTCTTTTTTGGTCATATCCTGCTTATGAATGACCTTGTGAATGTCATACCGGGTGAGGGCAGAGCGCATAAGCGTCACATCCTGTGAAGGTCCGTCGAGACTGGGAAAGGTCTCATAATTGGAATTCTCTATAAATATGACCCAGGTATGGCCCATGGGATTTGACTCAAGGAGAGAAACCCCTTCCCGGTTGAGGACAAATGTTTGCGAGGTATCATTGCCATATACATCTGTGGCGGTAACGCTGAATTTATTCTTGTTTGCCACATTAATTATGGCTGAGAACTTCGGATTCAGCTCATGGACGGTGAAACTGGCCGTCACGTCATCGATCACGATCGACTGGATGGCACTTTCATCATGCAGGATGCCCTCGATGTAAAGATTGGTATTGTCAGTATCCAGGTAAATCTCCCCGTTATCCGAGGCATATGGGGCAAGTATGGATATTGAAGGCGGATCAATCTCGGTATGTAACAGGCTGAAATAGGATGTTCCCAAATTTTCATATGCATCGGTGGCCATAATGATGATGTTATCCGCATTGGATACATCTATTTCGGCGGCAAAATCATAGGATGCTCCGGCGCGGAAAAAGGAGACATCCCTGTTGTTTATCTTCAATTGGCTGAGTTCGCTTTCCTCCATGATTTTTCCCCTCAGTAAAAGCTTATCTCTGTTTCGTGCTATCTGTATGGATGAATCAGCTGATATAACCGGCTCCAATAATGTTATCCCGGGAGAATTGGTTTCCCTGTTCAGTTCGAAAAGCCTTCTCCGTGCTTCGGTCAGGTGTTCCCTGGCTTGCAGGTCACTGGATGATAATCGTGTAAGGACCTCATAGTCCTTTATGGCTGCCTTGAAATCACCAACCTGTTCAAATGAAAATGCCCTTTTGTAAATGGCTTCGGCATAAGCATTATCAATCATAATGGCCTTTGTAAAATCATTGATGGCATTCTGGTGCTGTGTAAATTCCTGGTAGTAGGTTCCCCTGACGAAATACATTTCCTTGTCTTCGGGATTGTTGTACAGGATCTTCGACATGTCATCTATGGCCTTAGGGTATTCCGTAAGCCGCGCATAAACCCGGCTGCGGATAAGGTAAGCCTTCTTGCTGGCGGGTTCCAGTGCAAGCGCCGCATTGCAGTTTTTCATGGCATCAACAGGCTTATTGATATCGAGCTGGAGGGCAGCAAGTGCGAGGTATGCAGCAACATACTTGTTATTTTTTACGATAGCCCTGGCGTAATCGATTTCTGCCTGGTTGTAATTTTTCATTTTTTCCGATACTACGCCACGGTAAAAATTGTTTTCAGCATTTTCCTTCAGGGATAAACCCCTGTTAATGGCGATCAGGGCTGCCGAGTAATTTTCAAGGGCGAGCTGGATGCGGCAAAGCAGTCTGTACGCCTGTTCATACCGTCCACTGACCTCAAGGCATTTATTGATATAGGATAGCGCATCATTATGCTGAGCCAGCTGAAAATTCAATCTGGCAGCCTCAAAAAACAATTCTTTTTCCTTGGTTTCAAATGCCAGTGCACGTTTAATGTCATCGGCCGCGCTGCTGAGATCGCCCAGGGCTTCATAGGTGTGTGCACGTTCAACATAGGCCTGAACCAGTTCCGGCTCAATACCGAGGGCTTTGGTAAACTGATTCACCGCGTCCTTGTAGTTGCCAGACTCCATAAATTCAAGGCCTGCCTTATAATATTGCCTTGCATTCTGAGCTCCTGCTGCACAGAAAAGAAACAATAAAACGGGAACAAGTGCTTTTTTCAGAATGGAATTCATTTTTATTTTCTGTTTATTAAATAATATCAAAGCGGATTATGGTAGATTGTCAATATGTCCTCCCGTATCCTGAGTTCTTCGGGCGTATTATTCCCGATCAGCGGGGCAGAAACGCCGGATCCGAATTTTTTCACACCCGTAAATATCCGGGCTTCATCCCAGCAACCTTTGTCAATAAAGCTTTCCAGTGTTTTCCGGCCTCCTTCGATCAGCAAAGACTGAATACCCTTCCAATACAGCCAGTCAAGAAGCTGAACTACAATATCCCTGCCAAAATCCATCCGGATATAGTGCGTCTGCTTTTCAGTTTTATCAACAGATTCATTGATAATATAGGTATTGCTTGAATTATCAAATATATGCAGATTATCCGGCAATTTCAACTTTCTGTCGATCACCACGCGGATTGGGGATTGTCCGGGCCATTCCCTCACATTCAACCTTGGATTATCAAGAAATGCGGTGTTGGTACCCACCAGTATTGCCTGTTCCTCTGATCGCCATTCATGGACGAACATTCTTGAAATATCGTTGGAGATCCAGTTGGGTGCCGTTGTTTCCCTTTTTTCACGCAATACATCAATGAATGCGTCGGAGGTTTGTGCCCATTTGAGGATAATAAATGGCCGTTTCCGTGTGTGATATGTAAAAAAGCGCCTGTTCAGGTAACGGCATTTATCGGGAATGATATCGCAGGTTACGCTGATGCCTGCTTTTTTGAGTTTCTCAATTCCGGTACCGGCTACCAATGGATTTGGATCCGTTATACCTATCATTACCTGCCGGATACCGCACCTGATAAGAAGATCAGCACAGGGAGGTGTTTTACCGGTATGGGAGCAGGGTTCAAGGTTTACATAAAGAACTGAATCCAGAAGCAGCGAGGGATCCTTTACTGAACTTACAGCATTTACCTCTGCATGCGGACCGCCATAGCTCCGGTGATATCCCTCACCAATAATAACGTCTTTATGAACAATGACTGATCCCACCAGGGGATTGGGAGCGGTGCGTCCGAGTCCCAGCGATGCGAGATCCAGGCACCGGTTCATAAAGGACTCATGCTTAGTTTCTTCTTTCACCTTCTTTTTATACTTTTACTTCATGACAATCCCCCGCACCATATCGGAACTAACCAGTGCCTTCAGACAGGAATTGCATGATATCTATCCCGACGCCGAGATCAGGAACATTGGGTATCTTGTTTCTGAACATTTGCTAAATTACAGCAAAATTGATTTTCATCTGAAAGATAATGTACCATTTTCTGCCGAATCGGGGGAAATGTTCCTGCAAATGCTTGGAAGGCTTAAAAAGGGGGAACCTGTTCAATATGTGACAGGAAGCACTGAGTTTTATGGACTACCTGTCAGGGTTGATAAACGTGTGCTGATCCCCAGGCCGGAAACCGAAGAACTGGCAGACTGGGTGATTCGTGAAAACAAAAGTATAACGGGAAATATCCTCGATCTGGGAACGGGGAGCGGATGTATAGCTGTAGCCCTTGCGGTGAATCTGCCGGAAGCAAAAATTTCAGCCTGCGACATTTCAGCCGGAGCGCTGGAAGTTGCAGCCGGTAACGCCGGGGATAACGGAGCGGATATCCGGTTTTTCCAGGTGGATCTGCTGGATCCTGCAGTTGCCCTTCCCGGACGTTATCAGATCATGGTGAGCAACCCTCCTTATGTCAGACATTGGGAAAAAAAGCTGATGCAGCGTAATGTGCTTGATTATGAACCGGAACTGGCTCTCTTTGTGCCCGATCAGGATCCCTTGATTTATTACAGGAGTCTTGCCCTCCTGGGACGAAAATACCTGCAGGACGGGGGGAAGCTTTACCTGGAGATCAATGAGAACTTTCCATCCGAGGTCATGCGGTTACTGAAGAATGCAGGTTTTTACGGGGTAGAGGCCAGGAAGGATATCAATGGACGGTCTAGGATGGTGAGGGGGATGAAGTAGGAGCGGGGAGAGGGAAGAAATGAGAGGAGAGAGTGGAGATATGAGAGGAGAGAGT
>Ga0105104_10001065_pt1 | contig 21020 bp, 21 predicted proteins | sample PPLLaktember2015_3_FD_87034 | JGI IMG/M metagenome (GOLD analysis project Ga0105104, IMG submission 87034) | Freshwater sediment microbial communities from Prairie Pothole Lake near Jamestown, North Dakota, USA - PPLs Lake P7 Core (6) Depth... | ecosystem: Environmental > Aquatic > Freshwater >... | reverse complement strand
TCAGAATCCGGTATTCGTAATTGGATAGATCCAGCGGTTTGCCAAAATAGGTTATTTGCCGTTTCGATTCATTGACCTGGAAAGCGCGCGAACCTGATTCAGCCGGTTGGCCCGTTTGCGAACGCCTGAGAATTGCTTTGATTCTCGCGGAGAGCTCGCGCGGGCTGAATGGTTTTACCACATAGTCGTCCGCGCCGATTTCCAGGCCGACTACGCGGTCGATTTCCGTTGTTCGTGCCGTCAGAAACATGATCGGCGTGTTGCTGATTTTCCGGATTTCCCTGCAAAGGTCAAATCCGTTGATATCCGGCAGCCCCACATCCAGAACGATCAGGTCAATCCTTTCGCTCTGCAGCAGGGGCAGAACCGGACTGCCCTCGGAGAGACTCAGGGTTTCAAATCCGTCCGTTTCCAACACGTAACGGATCGCGTCTGCGATAGCCGGTTCATCATCCACGATGAGAATTCGCAATTTCATAAATCCTGTCCGGGCTCCTGTTTCGGTTTGACTGATTTATACCATATTACCAGAAGAAACATCATCACAAAAAGGAAAAAACTAACAAGCAGGACATACACGGCATGCTCCCGAAATAAAGATGGATTTTTCACGGATGCCTGGTTCAGGGCGGGCAGAGCCAGCACGATCAGCAGATACCAGAAAAGAGGGACCAGACAGGAGATCAAAATGCTTTTATAATGATTGTATATATTTTTTTGTCTGCTGGCAGCAGCTTGATTCTGGCTGGCCGAGATTTTTTGAACGCCAAAATAGAGGAAGCACAGACAGACGAAATAAATGGCAATGCCGGCCAGTCGATGGATTTTTTCCGGTGTGATCGACGGGGTGTAAATGTCGGCGCGGTAAAGATGGATGGAAAGAATGATGCGCAGACTGTTTGTGCACACGGTCATACCATAGGCGGCGGCAAAACAGGCCAGTATGTAAATCGCCGGATATTGTTTCCGATTTGTGGCGTAAATGAGCGTCAGCGCCGACATGCAAAATGCGGCGATCATGAAATTGATGCCGGAACAGCCTGGGCTAATCGCGATACGCCGGCTGATGCTCACATATCCGATGTTCTTTTCCTTCACGAAATGTTCGCCGGTTAAGAGTTCAACAAGGGATGCAGTAGGGCCGAGAATCCAGGTGAGGTTTTCGCTTGTGGATTGGCTGTATGCGTATTTCAGCCCTGCTGCAACGCATAAGACCAGCAAACAGTATGCAATTTTTCTTGCGGTAAGCTGATTCAATAGTTTCATTTTTCCCCCTTGCTGAAAATCTTCAGATCTAAATATGGCTGTTTTTTACCGGTCTGCATATTTTTCTGAGGGTCGCAACCATAATGATCAAAGCTGCCATGATGAGCAGCAGATAAAATTCCGGTTCAGGCGCGTTCTGCATCCCGCCCCCCACGGCAAATTCGGATACACCTGCCGGCAGCGGCAGGGGTTGCGTGATGTCATGGCTTTTGGCTTCGGGATTGTGGACAACTTCATGTACGGCAACAAAAGATGTGTGGGCTGTGAGCAAATTATACTTAATGCCGATATTGATGATCTTGTCCTTGTTGTCGGTATCTCCGTACGGGGTGTTAAAATCTGAAAGAAAGAAAAGTTTTTTTCTTGCCCATAACTGTTTAAGCGCGGCATTTTTATCGGAAGGTTCAATTCCGGCAAGATCAAATGATTGAGAATATTTATTGATGCCGTTTTGACCGGTGACGGTGATCCTGCCCTGAAGATTCCCACGCCATTTGCCGATGACGGCAATCGGCCGTTCGGCAAACATATCCGGAATCTTTTCCGGTTCGACATCATAGACCTCAAAGCCTTCGAAAGAAACGGCAATACCCGTCAAAAGCGGCGAGGCAATATAGTTCCGGAATTTTTCCGCCGCGTCCGCCGCTTCTTCCCGTTTGGTTATGACAAAAGGCTCACCCTGTCCGGCATGCGCAACGCCTTCAATCAGATAACGATTGACACTGCTGCCGATGCCGAAAGAAAAGAAATTGGTGTTATTGAGATTTTTCCGGATGAGCTGCAATGCTTCCTTTTCCGCCGAAATATATCCATCTGTCACCAGAATGACTGAACGGGAAACGTTATCCTTTCGGGGGATCGACATGGCTGTCTGCAATGCTGCACATAGTTCGGTTCCACCGCTGCCCTGCTGTCCGTCGATTAAACGGATCGCCTGATCAATATTTTCCTGAGTGGCCGATACGGATCCGGGCGACATGGTGACCGAGCGACCTGAAAAAAGAACAACGTTGAACTGGTCTGTGGGACGCAGTCCGCTGATCAGATTGCTAAGGAGGTTTTTTGAGATATCGAGAGGGAATCCATACATGGATCCGGAAACGTCAACGACAAAGATATACTCCCGCGTGGGAATATCGGATGTCTTGACATGGCGGGGCGGTTGAACCATCAGCAAAAAGAAATTTTCGTCTTTTCCTTGATATAACATTAACCCGGAATGAATTTTTTTGCCAGTCAGGCGGAACTTCAAAATGAAATCCCTGTTGCCGCCGTCGGCTTCAGATTCGTCCAGGGCGACGGTTGCCGTGGATCTGTCCGGCCAGGTGGTCTTGATTTTGTGTGTGCTGCATGCAATATCTTCCAACGGGACGCCGCCGGTGATGTCGACGGCAATGTTGAAAGAGGATGTCGGTTTATTGCCTTCTTTCAGATAGGGACTTTTTACCCATTTGTCAGACTCTAGGGCACCGGCTTCCGGTATATTCGAATAGCGCGGTCCGACGACCGTCGGATAAGCAAATTCATAAACCCCGGCTGTCGGAATGAGAAGTTCGGTATAGCGCAGCTCGATCTCAACCTTGTCACCGGGCATGATGTTGGCCACGTTCATGGTGAAAACATTCGGCCGTTCCTGGTCGAGAAGAGAGGCGCTTTTTCCTTCTTTTTTGGCCTTTTCGAAAGTCTGCTGGGCAGCCTTGCGTTCCTGAATTCTGGCGGTGACGATATGATCACCGATTTTCATTTTCATCCCGTAAACCACCGCACGTGTGGATGCGGGAAAAACATAGCGCGCGTTGATCGGACGTGAACCCTCATTGACATAGCGTTGCGTCACCATAACATCGGCAATGATGCCGCTGATATGGACATCGGCTTTTGTTTCTTTAAGTGGAAACCGGTCAACCGATGCATCGCCTCCTTTAACAACAAAGTAAGGCGACAGAGTTTTGTTATTGTCCTGGTCGGCAAGACCAGCAGACGGTAAAAACGTAAACAACACGACAAACGATAAGATAAGCTTTAAAATTACTTTCATGATTTTTCCTCCTCAATGAATTGGTATCCAATGGGTTTTGCCCATCGTTGGAGGATAAGATAAACGGCCATTGTGAAGCGCTGATGAATGTAAAAAGAAAAATATGTGAAAAATGATTCCCCGCCGGTGCATTTTATAAAAGATCCACTACCGCAGGGAGCCTATTTGTGGCAGATTTGTAACTCTGTAATAAATGCAGGGTCGATTGCAGGTATATTGGCTGTTCCCAATAAAAATAACCTTGACTCATTGATTCGTGTGTGTTTAATTTTAATGGTTAGTTATCTAAGTTACTTAAGATAATTAGACTGTTTTCTTTCTCTTTCGAAAACAGTGTGAACGGGCGTGATGGGCTACATTAAGGATAATAACATGATTGAAAACATGAGACAGCATCATTTTGCATTGATCGGGCTGATGATCTAGTGTTAAGGTTCTTCATGATGCAACGTGTTGTTAATTACCAGAGGACGGTTTGGTATGAGTAGCAGGTACGGCAATTCCGAGATTTCTGATCTGCAGGATATCCTCAGGCTGCAGCAGGGATTGCAGGACATAACCAATTCCATTAATGCCGCACAGAACGTAAAACAGATCATTCTTGATTCCCGGCCGCTGATTCTCCATCTGTTCAACGTCGAAGCAGCCCATATCTATATTGTCAACAGCAAGAACAAAAAAGAAATATTCACGTATGTTCTTTCGGGTGATCAGGTAAAGGAAAGAAAAACAGAAGTCAGCAATCAAACCATTCCCGGGTATGTAGCGAATACCGGCAGGATGATCAATATTTCCGATTTCAGCAATAATCTGCAAATCAACAAATACTCAGACCTCCTGCTTGAGTCAATTACGGATTCGAGATTCGGTATAAAAGTTAAGCATATTCTGGCAATGCCGATTGTTTACGGCGGTGAAGTTCTTGGCGCCATCGAAGTTATCAACAAAAAGGGAGGCGATGAACAGTTTTTAGATGAGGAACCGGTGATGCTGCAGGAAATTGTGGATGTGCTGGGCATTGCACTTTACAATCAGCAGCGGGTGGATCCCAGGGCGAAAAAAACAAAATTCAGTTATCTTGTCTCAAACGGCTTGATCACAGAAGAAGAATTAAATCAGGCAAAAGAAGAAAGTGGGACGTCAAAGGATTCTCTTGAGAATATATTAATCCACAAATTCAATATTCCTAAAGCTGAGATCGGTCAATCCCTCGAGTATTTCTATCAATGCCGGTTTATCTCATTTGATCCGAACACGCCCATACCGGGTGATCTTCTGAAAAACCTGAAAAAAGAATATCTGGCAAGGGAAATCTGGGTTCCTCTTGAAAAAAGCGATAAAAATGTCCACGTCATTATTGATGATCCCCAGAATATCATCAAGCGTGATGCCATAGAAAACCTGCTTAAATCCAAGTCTATAAAATACGATGTGGCTCTTAAAGATGATATTCTTAAGTATATCGACTTCTTTTTCCGCGAAAATGTCGAAGAATCAACTTTCACGGATCTGCTGGGGAAGCTGGACGGCACCGATACCTCACAGGAAGACGAAGATGAAGAAAGCGTAAGGGATTCGGACAGCGCTGTTATCCAACTGGTCAACAAAATCATCAACGATGCGTTTGTCCGTCGGGCGTCGGATATTCATATTGAACCGGATGTTATCGATAAAAGTGTGCTGGTGCGATACAGGATTGACGGGGATTGTGTGCTTTATCAGACGCTGCCCTACAGCTATCGGGCCGCAATTATCTCCAGAATAAAAATTATGTCCAATATGGATATTACCGTAAAGAGAATTCCGCAGGATGGGAAGATCAAGTTAAAAAAACCGGGCGTGGGGGAAATCGAACTGCGCGTCGTGACCATTCCGACGCAGGGCGAGGTAGAAGATGTGGTGATGCGCATTCTGGCCAAGGGAGATTCATTGCCGCTGGAAGCCATGCGGATCACGCCAAGGAATTACCGGGAACTCCTGAAAATTTGTGAACGGCCCTATGGAATGATTTTGTGTGTGGGACCGACCGGTTCAGGAAAAACAACAACCCTCCATGCGGTCTTGAAGCACATCAATACGCCGGATCGCAAGATCTGGACGGCTGAAGATCCTGTCGAAATAACACAGAGGGGATTGCGGCAGGTGCAGGTTCATCCCAAAATCGGTTTTGATTTTGCTGCCGCCATGAGAGCTTTCCTCCGCGCCGATCCGGATGTGATCATGGTGGGTGAAATGCGGGATCTGGAAACGGCTAAAATCGGTGTTGAAGCGTCGCTTACTGGTCATCTGGTCTTGAGTACGCTGCACACGAATAGCGCCCCGGAAACCATTTCACGTCTCCTGGATATGGGCATAGATCCTCTGAATTTTGCGGATTCCCTGCTCGGCGTTCTTGCGCAGCGGCTTGTTAGAACGCTTTGTGAAAAGTGCAAGGAAGCCTACACTCCGACCCAGGAAGAATATGATCAAATCGCGGAGAATTACGGACCTGAGTATTTTAAACAGCAAAAAATCCCCTATTCCAAGAATTTAAAACTATACCGTCCCAAGGGATGCGACGCCTGCGACCAGACAGGATACAGAGGCCGGATCGGCCTTCATGAATTGCTGGTTAATACCGATGAAATCAAGAAACGTTCCATTGAACGCCATGAGAGCATTGACGTCATTCGGAAAATCGCGATGGAAGAAGGAATGTTGACGCTTTATCAGGATGGCGTTCTGAAAGCATTTCAGGGGATGACGGATATCAAGCAGGTTCACAGGGTGTGCACCAGCGGTAGATAAAATAAGTGAGCTGTTCCTGTTTTTTATTATAGGCGGAAGACGAAGAAAAATCTCTTTCCCCGCGTAAAAAGAGTCCCGGCTTCAGGTGGTTCGTTGAGGCCGGGACTCTTGGTTTTCTTACACTTCACTTCTTTTTTGTCAATCGAGAGGAGCGATCTTTAGTTTATAGGGTTTCATAGGTATTGTGTATTTGGTGGTTTTTGCTATATGAGCAATCTCTTCCGGCTTATTTGTCCACCACAACAGGACGTCGGCCTTTTGAAATTTTCCCTCTTTAACTTGTTGTATGCCTGTCCCGACGTGAACCAGACCGCCATTGGAAATACTGTGCATTTCCAGCATATGTTGATCGGCAAGCAGCGGCAGCGCCTTGGGGAAGGCCGCCCGGACAGCATAAACATTGTCCTGCGTTTCCGCCGTTGCGATGGCTTTGGCCAATAAGTGCATTCCGGTGTAATGCAATGCCGATTCGGTGTTAGCCGCCCGTTGATATGCAGCCTGGAATCTCTTTATAAACGTATTGGTGGCAGGCGCAGGAATTGCCGCAAGTGTCGTAACTCCCATGCTGTTTTCCATAAGCTTTGTGCCATCCAGAAGCTGGGCAATGCCATCCATTTTGGCCTGGTCAACGATCATGAAGCCGCCTTTGTAGCCCATCTTTCTGGCCTGTTCAATAACAAGCGCGGTTGTTCCTGTGGGTCCGCCAATCAGAATGCCGTCAGGTTTTGTGGCAATCGCGGCAGTCAGCGGACCGACAAAGTCGGTTCTTGTATAGTAGTTGGCGGGTTTGTCTGCCGTTATGGCTCCCCCGAGGGTTTCCCAGTATGTCTTAAAGGTTTCGCGCCACTCATCACCGTATGCGCCCTGCGTTACGACCATGGCAACTTTTCGCCATCCCTTTTCCCATGCCTGCTCTGCAAATACCTGTGCTTCTGCCAAAAACAATGGTGCAAACAGCACGAAGAGATCATTTTTTATTTTAGTTGCTTTATGTGAACTGGTGTAACCCATGACAATGAATTCACCGCACTCCTCCTGATTCATCTTTAACATGGGTATGGCCGAACTGAAAACGGGGACGAAAATGGCCAGGGCATTTTTTTCCAAAAGTTTACGGGCATTGGCTTGCGCAAGGAAAAAGCTTGCCTTGTCGTCAATTTTTTCCAGTTTAAAAGTATATTTCTGCCCGTCGGCGGTGACGCCTCCGGCCGCGTTCAGCTCTTTGATGGCCATTTCAATACCGCTGACGCAATCCAGACCATATTCGCCCGCCGGACCGCTCAGAGGTCCGGAAAAACCGATGACAATTTCCGCTGCGAAGCCCGATACGCTCCACAAAGCAATGAACGCCATGGCCAGTAAACATGAAATTTTTTTAAAATGCCTCATTTTCCCCTCCTCAATTTGATTAAAAATTCATTCTGTATCATTGCACGATAGCTTTTTATATATCCTGTAACTTGTCAATGGCCTTTTTGGTAGGAGAAGCCGCTTTCGTTCCGTCTTTTGCCGGTTCCGGTGTTTTCTTGACCATATCGGACAGGGACTTGCTTTTTTCCTCTGCGGGAGCGGCTGCCGGTTCCGGTGCTGCCGCTTTCTGGGTTGGGGCCGGTGAGGCACTCATTTTTGATCGCAGTGCGTTAACAGATTGTACCAGGTCTCCTATGGCATCGTCGGCCTCCCAGCTAAGTGACCTGCTGTACTTGCCGCCGGCAAATTCCCGCAGGACACCTGATGTCTCTTCCAGGGGTTCTACAACGCTGCCTGTGACCATTTTTTTTATGAAGGAAGGAATCAGGACAACACATGCGCCCAACAGGATGATCAGCACGACGACAACAATGTAGAAGATCGTGCTGGAGGAATTGTAAGCTTCTTCGCCGAGGTTGCTTTCATATTCAAGCAGCTGTGTTAAAAGCTGGGTGATCGCCTCCATTTTTTCGTTTGAGACACTCAGGTATGCCGCGCCCGTACCGGCGGGAGCAAGCCTGATAACTTGAAGAGTGGCCTGCTGATACTCGGCCATGTTGTCGTTGATTGCCTGGTAAAATTTCTTCTGTTCATCGGCGAGGTCGGACGCCAGGGCTTTTTTAACAATGTCAACATCTTTGGCCATCGTTTGAATCTGCTGATCCGAAACCTTTTTAATTTCCTGACTGTCCTGGCCGGCCGCCACCATGTTTTTTACTTTATAAATGTTTGCGGTTACGGAGTTGATGTCTTTCAGGAGTTCTGTGCTTCTTTGATAGTTTTTAAAACCTTTATTGAAAATGGCACTTGTTGAGGATTTCTGGATGAATAAGCCGATGCATGCAATGATGACAATGACAACGGCCAGAATCAATACTTGCATAGAAAGCGCTTTTTGTCCCGACTTTAAATTATTACTTGAGTTCATAATTCAATCTTTCCCCTCTCATTGATTTCTAATTAAGTTAATAATAATTCCCGTATATTCACAGGCACTCTTTCACAACTTGTCTTTGCTTATTTGATTGTTCAAAATATATCTTTTGCACGAACCGGGCCAATATCTCATACGGGATCCCGCTGATTATTGGCCAGACGAAAAAAATTTAGACTTCTTAGTATTTAAGAATACTTGCGGCGAACCGTGTTGTCAAGACAATTTTAACAGACATGGTTTTCACAAAAGGTTTATTTATCGTGGATGATTCATGGTGTGGTAAACGGCTCAAAATGAACGGGTCATCTTGGCCGCTGAAAGGGTTAGGAAAATGAACTTGCTTGGAAATCCCTTGTTGTTAAAGGGATTTGTTTGGTTTCTGAATTTGGGCATGGCTCTTGCTTTATTTATAGCAGACATTAAAAAAGGCTTATCAAAAGAAACTGGTGAATCATGGCAAACATATTTAATAAAGATGGAATATATAACGGACAGGAAAATCTTTCCGGCAACAATAAAAGAGAGTTGCAGACAGACTGGCGGGTGCGGGATGTCTTAATTGTCGATGATGAAGAGCCCCTGCTTCTAACAATTGCCGAAGGGTTAAGTATCTATAAGAAATATTTTAATTTGTTGACGGCAACCAACGGTGCTGACGCTGTCAAAGTCTTGAAATCTTCACCTGCTATTGATCTGGTTTTAACGGACTTAAGTATGCCCAAAATGGATGGTTTTGAACTTCTGGCGTATATGAATAGAAACTATCCAAAAATACCCGTGATCCTGATGACCGCGTTCGGGACGCCCAAAATTGAAGAAATCGTCAGCAGCATGGGAATTTACGGTTATTTGGAAAAGCCACTTGACATTAATATTATTGCGGATAATATCTTTGCCGCGCTGGCCATCAAACCTGGCCACGTGGATTCCGCGACAAGAGAAATCAGCGACCGAGAACTGAATAAGACAAACTATGTGCCGGGTTTTTTTAACGCGAATGACTATAAAAAAACTATGCCTTGACAGTCTGTAAGTAAGGAGTTTCTTATGGGTGGAGATGTGCAAAAAGATTTCAAGTTGATAATCGATAATGAAGAGATGAGCAATGTGCCCGCGCCGGAAGCGGCAACCAAGGAAGAATTGCAGCGCTGGCCTCTTTTTGGTCTTTCCGTGGGTAGTTTTCTTCAGGTGATCGCAATGGAGCAGCAGACCTGCATCATGGAAGTTTATCTCAATACAAATAATACGGGTCATTTCTGCTTTGTGGAAGGAGAGCTTTACGACTCGGTTTGCGGTGATTTAAACGGAGAAAACGCCGCGATGGAAATGATTGCATGGGAAAATGTCCGGCTGAACATCAAACAGATCCTCAATACCAGCAGTGTCGATCGAAAAATCGACAAAAATCTCATGCTGCTTATGATGGAAAGTTCCAGACGTCGTGATGAGGTGCAGGAGAATGGTGAGCACGCGGATCTGGAAATGGAAGATGTCGAAACGCTGGAAGATGCGGAAGTCGTTGCCGACGATGTTGAGCGTACAAAACTCGATACCTGCCTCAACCTGATGAGCAAAGACATGGGTGACGCTTTAAGGGCGGCCAGCATTATTAATATAAGTGCTGGCAAGGTGCTGGCATTCTATAATGATGACCCGGACACCGCTGAATCTTTTCTGCGTTTGACCAATTTTATGAAAACCACATACAGCAACGAGACCCCGTTTGAACTGGGTGACCATCTCATTATGGATTTGAAAGATCAGCAAACCCTGGTAATCCTGATGATAGGGGAGCACCAGTGGAACATCATTTTTAATAATGTCAAATGCAGCCTTGGCATGCTGCGCAATATTATCATGCCTAAAGTTATCAGAACTTTTAATGAAATGAACGTCGGATGAAACGTTAAGAAGGAGGCCCAATGAATATTCAGAAAGTAAATGTTTGTATGGACATCTTGAAAAAGGACTTAGGTGAGGGGTTTATTGCCTCTTGTATTATCATGACGGAAGACGGCCAGGTGCTGGTTGCCACTGATCAGGCCAATATTGCTGAAGCGACGTTGTTAAACGATGCCACCGCGTTTATCCGCAATGCGCTGAAAACCTACCCGGCGGAATTAGGCCAGTATTATTATGTTGATGTAGCCGGTACGATGGCGGTTTTGGTTATTCCGTTTGGTGATTACCAGTGGACGGTAACAGTCAACAAGAAGCAGGTCAAGCTTGGACTTCTGTTGAATGTTGTGCTGCCGGCAATCATTAACGCTTTTGAAGATGCCGTTGTTTCTTAAGGTAGATAGGGGGAAAAGGGATCATGGGAGATAAACTGGTTCGTATATTTGAAGTTGTTCAGGATCAAACAGGCCTTAAAGGCCGTATGGAGCTTGCCACACGGACGGGAATTTCGTTAAATAAGGCGACTCAAATGAAGGATACAGAGGAACTGATAAAAAAAATGAAAGATATAGCAAGTTCTATCCTTGAAAAAAATTCATAAATATAATAATACTATTCCAACAATTAGAGATTTTTCTTGTTTTATGCGTTCCCGTCATGTTGTATGTATTTTTTTGCAGAGCTTGACGTGAAAACAATTTAAGCGGTAATGTACATATATTTTTGTTGCCTTATATTAAAAACATTCTGAATGAAGGACTTACCTTATGATTTTAGGCCAAAAACAACTCGACAAAATAGATGATATTTTAACAGCTAATCTTATTGGGTCCGGCGTTCAGAGTGTGATGCTGATCGATACTGCCGGCAATGTGATAGCATCGATCAATAACGGAAACGAGACGGTGGATCTCTATTCACTGGCTGCGCTTGCCGCCGCCAATTTCGGTGCGATGAGCTGTATGGCCAAAATTGTTGGTGAAGATGAGTTTTCTCTTTTGTTCCATAAAGGTGAAAAAGAAAATATTTACTTTTGCAAGGTCAACGAGGAACTGCTGCTGGTGAATATATTTAATAACCAGATTTCGCTCGGTTTCCTCAGGCTGAAAATGTCAAAAGTTGTAGAAGAGTTGGCCGAATTATTAGTTTAGTAATTATGAAAATTTCAAATAAAGAGATACATGGTCACACGACGGCTTTGGGATGTCAGGGGGTGCAGGTTTGGCGTTTATAAATTTGAAGGATAAGGTTATTCAAGCCAAAATAGTTTATTATGGCCCTGGAAGATGCGGTAAGACAACAAATCTTGAGTACATATACGATAAATGCCGTCTTCAGATCAATTCGGAGATGGTCACGGTTAAAACACAAGGCGACCGTACGTTGTTTTTTGATTTTTTCCCTTTTGACATGGGGAAAATCAGCGGTTATGATGTTAAGATTCAGCTTTATACAGTTCCCGGACAGGTAAAGTATAACTCGACGAGACGCTTGGTATTAAAAGGTGTTGACGGGGTTGTGTTTGTTGCCGATTCCGCGGCAGACCGTCGTAATAAAAACATTATTTCCATCAAGAATCTGGAAGAGAACCTTAAACTCTATAATAAAAACATCCGCGATATTCCGCTTGTTATCCAATATAACAAAAGAGATCTTGCCAAGGAAGGAATTGAAATTCTGGATGTTGAAACATTGGAGAATGATCTGAATGCGGAATTGAAAGTTCCCTCATTCGAAGCCAGTGCCGTAGAGGGGGATAACGTGATTCTGACTCTGAAAAAAATAATCTACGACACGATGTCGTCTCTGGAAAAGCAACTGAAACAGGAGCCATGATATGAAAAACAATGAAGAGTCATCATTTCTTCAAGGAGTAGAAAACCGTCTCGACAGTCTCTTTGCTGAAAGCACCCCCAAGATTGCAGAAAAAGACTCTAAGCCTTCCCAGGCAACTGTTCAAAATGTTGCACCGGACATTAAAGAGGGTATCCCGGAAATCCGGAACGTCAAAGCACCTGAAATCAAACCCGAACCTTCTCCTGAACCAATTCAGGCAGCAGATAAATCACAATTTATTTCTGAAATTGAAAAACGTTTCTCGGCGATATTTGGCGAAGAAGAAAAAAAAGATGTCTTTGCCACTCGGGAAGTTGAAAAACCGGCTGAAATTATGGATAAAATTAAAGGGGCCGGGCTGGAGGAAAAGGTTTTGCTTGCTGAACCTCTGGAAAATATTGCCCCACCACCGCCGCCCGAACTTCATTCACCTTTGGATGATCTTTCCCCGTTGCCGACGTCCGAATTTCATTCACCTTTGGATGATCTTTCCATATCGACATCATCTATATACAATTCACCCCTGAAGGACATGAAAAGTGTTATTTTGTCCATTGAATGGGAAATCAATGATCACATCCTTGAGCAATTGGAAGATGAAATCAATAAATTATATCTCTCTTTCACGGGAAACAGCATTGTTCAAGGTTTTTTAAGAATCATCCGCTTTCTGGGTAGATACATCCGGGTCAGGGGACAATTGTCCAGTCAGGATTCCATTAACCTGCTGCTGTCCGTCTATGACCATTTCGAAAACGTCATGGTGACGGATAAAATGCCAGAGGCCAAGAAGCATACAATTTTACTTGACGATATTAAAAGATACAGGACGTGGGTAGACAGTACCGACCTTCATGAATTTGAAGCTGCCGAAGAGGCTAAGGAAGTTAAGGAAATTAAGATTCCGGAAGCCGTCACAGAAGGTGTAAAACCTTCAGAAGGCAAACCTCTCCCGGAAGAAAAAACCCTTATAGAGAAAAAAGAAGAAATCAAGCCCATGGCGATTGAGCCAGCCCGGGTAGAACCCGTTTCCGGGGCCGCGGTTGTTCCGCCTGTTGTTGCAGAGGCAGTTCCGCAGTTTATGGCAGAACAGGCTGTTAAAGAAGAGAAAGAAGAATTAAAGATTGAAGTGTTCGAGCCTGTCAAAGAAGAACCCGTTTCCGAGGCCCCAATCGTTGCTGATGTTGTTGAGGAATCGTTCCAGCAGGAAACCCGGCGGGAAGCCCAATCCGAAAAAGCAATCAAGGAACCCGAGATTGCTGTCGTGCCTGAACCGGCACCAATGGCAACAAGCCTGTCATTTGAGTACAGTAAAAAAATGGAAGGTTTAATAGCAGCCATAAAAGATCAGCCTACCCAGGAAGCCTTTTCCTGCGCTCTGGAAGAGATTAAAAACATGTTCCAGTCTGAATTGGGTGCCTTGAAAGAAGAAATTCGTTCCCTTAAAAATGCCCGGTGAAAAAAAGTTAATGTTGACCTTTTAAAGGACTGATGCTAATTAAATACCTATTAATACTGAGAAACGCAGTTAATTTCTTTTAGCCGGAAGGCAACGGCAGGTATTCTGATCATGATAGTTTTTTGTGAGGAATGTGGAGAAAGGTATGTTATTGAGGCTGACGAGATAAGAGGTTCGGCGATGATTTTTATTTGTCGTGTCTGCAATGATATCATCCGCATTCCGGCGCATGAGAAACATCATAAACCGGAAGAAAAAGGGAAAAACAAGGCTGAGAAGAAAAGATAGCGCTTTTCAGAAAACAATACCATAAACTCCCTGTCGAAGCGAAAAGAAGGACGTTTGAATGGACAATAAAATTGATTTGAATGATTTATTAAGAGAGAAGCGGGAGCTGGATTCTTTTTTATCAGCGATTGCCAAAGATGAGGCATCGCCTTCCATTCCTGTTAAAGAGACCGTCCAGACGAAAGAATCCTCTTCTCCATCTGTGTCAGAGAATAAATCCGCGTTGACTGACTCTGACCGGACGGCGGCTGGTTTAACGATTGAAAAACCGGGCATAAGCCCGGAAGACCTTTTCCGGCCGACTGCCGGTAAAGATAAACCGCAGTCCCAGAGTATCAATGCATTCATCCCCGGACGGGATGATGCTGTTCCGTTAAAAAGCGCCGGCACCGGCAGGAGAGACTCGTTTCAGGAGAAGGTGTCTTCACCCATCTCGTTTGACGACGATAAAAAAACGGATTTTCGACCGAGAGTGACTTCTACTAAAAGCGTTAAACCGCTGGAAAGTTTAAAAACAATGACACGGTTTGACGGAACAATGAAATCGGATACGTCTTTCATGGCCGATACAACTCCTACCCCACCGCCGGATGAGAAAAAACCATCAATGGAAATCAGTGCAGACGCTAAGAAGGATGGTGCAACCGGTCCTTACGATTTCGAACCTGAAGCAAAAGGTGCCGGTAAGGGCAAATGGATTTGGGGTTTGATCATCCTGCTGATTTTATTGCTGGCCGGTGGATATTTCGTGCTTGCTCCAAAATTGTCCTTGCCTGATTTCGGGACCTTTTTGAAGATCGGCGTTGGCGGCTCAGTTTCCCCTGTCAAAGAGGTAAAAATTATTAATTACAATCAGAGACTGGTTTATAATAATGCATTGAAGAAAAGTATCCGGGTGATTGAAGGTGTTGTTGAGAACGTCGCCTCCCATCCTGTTTCAAAAATTAAAGTTGTGGCAAATTTTTATAATGTAAACGGAGACGTTATCGCATCCGGAGACTCTTTAGGCGGGAATACTCTTACTATTGCAAAACTGGAAAGCCTTGATGAGGCCGGATTGGTTTCTGAACTTTCCGCCGGGAAAAAGTCGGAAGATATCCTTCCACCCGGGGGAAAAGCGCCGTTCATGATTATTTTTACCAATGAACTTAAGGGGGTCCACAAGTGGGCCGTAGTGCCGGTTGATTTCAGCAAACATTAAGTATGACCTGAATTTTCCAGGGCAGTTGAGCAGAATCAACTGCCTTTTTTTTGAAACTCCAACTATGCAAGCATAGAGACTGAACTGCCACAACGATTTCAAAGGTTGTTTTGGCGACCCAGAATTCCCGCGGCAGATTAAGTAAAGATATTGCTTGCTATTTATCGATATTGACTGTAAGGATGCAGCAAGAATAGCGAAGTACATTGACCTTCCCACCTTTCGTTGTCGGAAATTTGCTAAGGATAATCCCGCTAATCATAAGAAAATCCAGATGAAGCGCCGTGCTTGAGGCCTGCCCTTCAGACGCAGGACATGCGTTTGCAGAGGCCTGCCTTTACCAGCCTTATAACGGTTTGCATCGGGTTTTAAATATAAAATAGATGCTGGTAACATAAAATATAAGGATAAAGAATGAGTTTTAAGAAGTTTGAATTAAATGAAAAAGTGCTGGCCGGTGTAACGGCCGCCGGTTACAAAAAGCCGACCCCTATTCAGGATCAGTCCATTGCGCACATTATGGATGGACGGGATGTAATGGGTTTGGCCGAGACGGGAACTGGGAAAACAGCCGCTTTTGTGCTGCCGATTTTACAGCGCCTGATGCAGGGGCAGCGCGGCAAAATTCGTGCGCTGATTATTGCACCGACGCGGGAATTAAGTGAACAGACCCATGAAGCGATCGTGCAGCTGGGGATGAAAACAAAGCTTTCCAGTGCAACCATCTATGGCGGGGTCAGTGTCGTGAACCAGATCAACAAACTGCGTTCACGTGTTGACATTGTTTCAGCATGCCCCGGGCGCCTGCTTGACCATATCGGCCGCGGCACCATCGACTTGTCTTCTGTTGAAGTACTGGTCCTGGACGAGGCAGACCACATGTTTGACATGGGTTTTCTGCCGGAGGTCCGCAAAATTGTCAAGCATCTGCCGGCCCGTCGCCAGACCCTGCTTTTTTCCGCCACGATGCCCAGTGAGATTCGCAGCCTGGCCAATGATCTGCTCAATAACCCTGTTAATATTCAAATAGGAAATTCCGCTCCGGTCATGACGGTTTCCCACAAGTTTTATCCGGTTCAGACGGAGCAGAAAACAGCCTTGCTCAAGGATATTCTTAAGAAGACCGACACCCAATCGGTCCTGGTCTTCACGCGGACAAAGTCACGGGCCAAAAGTCTCGCCGAGCAGTTAAACAGAGGCGGCCATAATGCAACCTCTCTGCATGGCAATCTCACGCAGCAGAAACGCAAGCAGTCCCTGGATGGCTTTCGTGACGGCCGTTTTGAAGTGATGGTGGCCACGGATATCGCCGCCCGCGGCATTGATGTGTCCCGTATTTCCCATGTCATTAACTATGATATGCCGTCCACTGCGGATGCATATACCCATAGAATTGGCAGAACGGGGCGCGCTACGAAGACCGGTGATGCGTTTACCTTTATTACCGGACAGGATGCCGAGCTGTTTCGGTCCCTCAAAAAGTTGCTGGGGGATAAATGGCAATATCAGAATGTGGATGGATTGACTGTCAGCCCGTCGGTGTGTGAATCAATGGGAACACGTGCAGGTCAACTGACGAGACCCGGCAACGGCAGAAAACTTTTTTCGTCCCGGACGCCCTCAGCAAGACGGCCTCAAGGGCGTTCATTCAAAGAAGCGGACCGCGTATTCTGGTCCCCGCGCGCGCAACAGGCGGTCTAGAGATAAACATCTAAATTGTGGGAGGCCATGGCAGTTATCGTGCTTTGGCCTCCTTCAGCAATGCGGCAATTTTCGCGTCTTTTTCCTTCCACAAATCCTGTACCCACTTCTGAAAGGCAGCCTGGAATTCCTTGTCGCCTTCGTAATCGCCATGCAGAAACCGCGGTGGGATTTCCACTGAAGAAACGCGAAAAATGACCCTTTTTACTTTACCGCATAAAAAATCCCAAAACGTCGGAATGCCATCGGGATAGACAATCGTGACATCCAGCAGAGAGTGAAATTTGTCGCCCAGCACGCTCAGGGCCAGCGCAATGCCGCCGGCTTTGGCTTTCAGAAGGTATTGATGGGGTGAATTCTGTCGGTCGTGCTTCGCTTTGGTGAATCGTGTTCCTTCCAGAAAGTTCATTACGCTTGTCGGCACTAGCGAAAATTTCATGCACGCCTTGCGGGTGGTTTCATAATCCTTTCCTTTTTGTTCAGGATGTTCTTTCAGGTATTCCGCACTGTGTCGGCGCAAAAAAGGAAAATCCAGCGCCCACCAGACCAGGCCCATGATCGGGACCCAGATCAGTTCACGTTTGAGAAAAAATTTCAAAAACGGTATGCGTCGGTTAAACATTTTCTGAAGGATTAAAATATCCGACCAGGACTGATGATTGCTGACGACAAGATACCAGCCCCTGTAATCTAAGTTGTCCAAGCCCTGCACATCCCAGGCTGTATTTTGGGTCAGCTTCATCCATAACACGTTGCCTGTAATCCAGTTTTCCGCAATCCACCAGAGGACTATATCGAACAGGCGGGTAATCGGCCGAAGAGGCAGCAAAAACTTCAGAAAAGAAACAACAAACAAGATAGATGCCCAGAATATTACATTTAAAGTCAGCAGGAATATCGCTATACAGCCCACCAACCGACTGGGCAGAAAATTCAACATGGTTGACTCCTCTCTGCGTATAATGCAGATCCAATAACATGGGTTTGCAGATTGGTCAAAGAATTACTGAAAGCCGCTTTCAATGGCGATTTTTTTTCTCTTATTATATAAACATACACATATGAAAGCAAAAAGCGAAAGTCTGCAACATGAATGGGTCGTATATATTTTGAGTTGTTCGGACGGCAGTTTTTATACCGGCATAACCAACAACATCGAAAAGAGGCTGTTTGACCATAACCGGGGAACGGCCTCCAAGTATACCCGGTCCAGAAGACCGGTGACTCTGTTGACTGCCAGCGTTGCAATGGATAAAGGCGAAGCCCTGAGCCTGGAAATAAAGATAAAAAAAATGCCCAAAGCAGAAAAGGTTGCCTGTTTGAAAAAAAGCGGCATGGAAAACAAAAAATCGTCGTAATGTCCTGCTGCAGGATACAGGCATCCGAAAAATATTGACACGATAGTGAATTCTGATAAGTTGTCGCCAGTGATTCGGTAGTTCGATGGCTATCAATCAACCACCTCGCAGCACGCTGCCGGGGTCTGAAATGTATGTCAATATAACAGCAAGATACGGAGAATTAACGCTCGTCCCGCGTGAGCGGGATTAAAAAATCAGCAAAATTACAAAATATATCATTTAGATACAGGCAACGGGAGGTGTGCTGATGGATGGACAGAAGATACCCGGCAAAGTGTTTTTCATAGGGATTGCAGGGATTGCAATCCTGTTATTGATTATATCAACTTATTTCGGAGTGGATGCCGGAGAACGTGGCGTCGTGCTGCGCTTCGGAGAGGTCAACCGTGTGGTTGAACCCGGGCCTCATTTTAAGATACCGCTGGCGGAAGATGTGGTGCACATGTCTGTACGGGTTCAGAAAACCACAACTAAGACGGAAGCGGCCAGCAGGGATTTACAGGTGGTTCAGACCACGATGGTTCTTAACTATAACCTCGAACCGTCCAAAGCAGGCTCGATGTATTCCAATATCGGTTTAAATTACAATGAGCGGGTCATTGATCCGGCCGTGAAAGAGAGTTTCAAGGCGGCAGCCGCCCGCTACACGGCGGAAGAATTGATCTCCAAGCGAGAAGCGCTCAAAACGGAAGTGCGTAATTATCTCCGCGACAGATTGAAGGGATTTGGTGTGATCGTTGTGGAACTTTCCATTACGGATTTCGAGTTTTCCCAGGAATTCAATAAAGCCATCGAGTCTAAGCAAACCGCCGAGCAGAACGCGCTTCGGGCCAAGCGAGATCTGGACAGGATCCGGGTGGAAGCAGAGCAGAAGATTGCTTCAGCCCGGGCCGAGGCCGAAGCGCTGCGACTGCAACGGCAGGTTATTTCACCCGAACTTATCCAACTGCGCCAGATTGAAGCGCAAATCAAAGCCATCGAAAAATGGGATGGTAAACTGCCCAATGTTACCGGCGGTACGGTGCCCTTTATCCAGGTGGACAAGCAAAAGTAATTTGATCGACAAGGAGCCTCACCGGGTAATTCTTCTTGTCAATTATTCAAACAGAGCAATACCTTTTTAACGGCCGAGTCCGTTTAGATGTGACTTAGCGCATAAGTTGAAATTCATGTTTCGGAGTAAGATCTGACCAGTTCTAATTTTTTTTCACAATCTTTAGATGTCATCGCGTTATTGTAATTATATATCATGATCATATTGGTACCCTCCATCCGGTGAACATATTTTTTTATCCTGATCGTTATATAATTCACTTTCAAAGACAGGTGAAGATGAATCGCCTCACAGCAGATCGAGGACTTTTGCCGTCGAAATGATTTCCATCCCCTCCTGGGCTTTGGCTCTGGTATTGTCGTGGTGGAGGATGGTGAAATAGAGGACCTCGTCGCCGAGGGAGGCAAAACCCTGCCTCGCATAGGGGTAATCCTTCGGGTCCTTCGGGTTGTGGTTCTTGTCGGCAATATCGTAATAGTAGAGTTCCATCGCCCCGATCTTGAGTTCTTTTATAGTAGGCTTTTCGCGTGCAACCTTTTCCTTTTGGGCCATCATTTTCATCACTCCTTCTCGGGTCTTCTGCGGTGATCCCTTTATCCCGCCAAATCCGGCGATTGGCGATACCTTCAGATTGGTTTCATGATCGGACCTCTGAATAAAGGTAATGGTGGAGAGGGTTTTATCGCCCGTCTTGGCGGTCTTTACAGAACTGGTCCACGTGCCCGGCATTGTTATCTGGAGCCGCTTTGTGCCGATATAGAAGTACTTCTTGATCTTCGCATTGACCGGGGGGCCTTGGACGAGTTTGATGGAATCGATGATCTGCAGACCCTTTTCGATACCTTTCTCGGTCGCAGGAACGGTGAGATGGAAGTCGAAGCAGTACCCTTTTAGATAGGGGATATAATATAAACTCCTCGCTTTTCTTTCCCTCATGATCATGTCGCGGACGAGAACCTTCTTCTCCCCGATGGATTTTGTCTCTGTTTTTGTTTGGAGCAGGCCGCCCATGTTCTTATCCATCTGCATAAACCGGGATTGGTAGTAAGTTGCGCAGGCTTCTGAATCCATGGCCCCCTTGATTTGTTCTGCAAAGGCGCTGATGATGATTCCTTCCGGGTCGGTCTTAACGAAAAACTGGTTTGGGCTCGTCAGTTTCCCCTCCCTATCAATGAAGCCGGGGATGTTGATGAGGACATGCCATTCTTCACCAGCTATGAGGAGCCCCGTTTCTCCCGTATCTTCCCTGACGAACATATCCCGGGGATAGGTGATGATGACGTCATCCCCAATTGCCCCCGTGTGGGCGCATCCGGATAGTATTGCAACGATAAGTATAAATAATACAGCCAGTGCCTGCTTGATGATGAATGACCTCCAAAACAGCAAATGCTGAATCATAATCATGTGATGATCTGACAGGTAATTGTCTCTGTGTGATAGGCGTATACAAAGAAAAACGTTGCGTCAATGAAAATATTGGGTGTGGTCGCGGCTTTGCTGAGTTGAGCTCTGGAATCATCTGTCCTGCCCTTTTTGGATTTGATTGTAGTTTGATAAGAGCTTGCTTTCATGGGAAGTATAATGATAAAAAACTCAGGGGAAGTTTGGGGGATGAGGTGGGAAGGCTTGTTCTCAGGGCGATAAAAAAATGATGTTTATGTCCCGTTTGTGTAAGTGGCATAGCGCTGCAGCTGGGTTCGGCCTGCTTTGGAGAAAGCTG
>Ga0105104_10001064_pt1 | contig 21021 bp, 18 predicted proteins | sample PPLLaktember2015_3_FD_87034 | JGI IMG/M metagenome (GOLD analysis project Ga0105104, IMG submission 87034) | Freshwater sediment microbial communities from Prairie Pothole Lake near Jamestown, North Dakota, USA - PPLs Lake P7 Core (6) Depth... | ecosystem: Environmental > Aquatic > Freshwater >... | reverse complement strand
TTCTTGAGGAACCCCTTGCGGCGCTTCTTCTTGAAGATGATGATCTTGGGGCCTTTGCCCTGGTGAACGATCTCGCCGACGACCTTGGCGCCTTCGACAACCGGCTGGCCGACGCGGGTCTGGTCTTCCTTCGATACGAGGAGGACCTCTTCGAACACGACCGTGTCGCCCTTTTGACCTGCGAGTTTCTCGATCTTCAGGACGTCCCCTTCGGAGACCCTGTGCTGTTTTCCGCCCGTTTTGATGACTGCGTACATATCCGGTTCCTTGAAAGGAAATTGAAAACAGTGATTATATGAATAAATCGATGTTTGTCAACACTTTTTATCGGCCCCTGTTCGTGCTCCAAACGCCGATCCGGGACATCTCTTCATTTCTTATATCATTTCACACGGAATTTGCATACCTCTTCTGCGGGGGCGTCGCCCCTGAGAAGACAGAAGGTAAGATGTTGAGAAGGTAAGAGGGTCGGAGAAGCCGAGAGCTTGAATTGGGCCGCTGGTTTTCCAACCTTCTCACCCTCTCACCCTCTTAACCTCTGCATTAAAATTCCTCGCACCAAGGTGCCAGGAATTTAGAAACTTAAGGAATGGGTTTATCTGTTATTATGCTCGCTTACCCCGCAGCAAGCTGCGGGGAATGCGCGTGCAATCGTTTTCAGGTTGGATAACCTCCCCCGGCAAGAAGTCCTCGAAAGGATAGTGAAAAGATGCCAAAGATCCCCGTGGAGCAGCTCAAGACAGGCATGAAGCTGGGCCGGCCCCTCATGAATTCCTCCGGCATGGTCCTCATGGCCGAGGGGACCGAATTGACGGAGTCCCGGATCTCGAAAATCGAGAACATGGGCGTGGACAGCGTCTTCATCGACGGCCCGTCTAGACCCGCCAAGCCGAAAGAAGACCTCCTCGACGCCTTGGAGAGGCGATTCGCCAAAACCGCGGGCAACCCCCAGATGTCGCTCATCAAGAAAGCGGTCAGAGAACATATCGAGGCCATGTATGAGTAAAATGGACCCCAAGGCCCTCCGGATCCGGGTGGAGAACATCAGCAATATCCCCACGATCCCCAGCGTGCTGAAACAGCTGTCGACGATCATCGAGAATCCAAAAATTTCTCTCAATGAAATCAGCCACTTCGTCTCCAAAGACCCGGCCCTCACCACCAAGATCCTCCAGATGGTGAACTCGGCCCTCTACGGATTCCCGGGCCGGATCTCCTCGGTGAACCATGCCGTCATGCTCCTGGGCCTCAACGTGGTCAAGGGGCTGCTGCTGAGCGTCTCCGTCTTCGAGATCATGCACAAGGCCATGATCGGCCTGAGAGAGCACTCCATCGGCGTTGCCATCGCCTCGAAGGTCCTCGCCCAGAAGAAGGGCCTCAAGGAGCCCGAGGAGGTCTTCGTGGCTGGGCTGCTGCACGACGTGGGCAAGGTCATCCTGACTCTCATGTACCCGGAGGAATACGACAAGACGGTCAAAGAGGCCGAGTCGGCCGGGATCAGCATCTTCGACGCCGAACGCAACCATTTCTCCGAAACCCATGCCGCCGTGGCAGGATGGCTGTCGGAAAAATGGCACTTCCCCAAGAAGCTTTGCGAATGCATTGAAAACCACCACCGCCCCCAGGTCTCTACACTGGCGCCTCTCGAGACGGCGATCGTCCACATGGCCGATGTCCTCGTAAAGGCGAGGGGGCTGGGCTTCTCGGGCGACAACCTGGTCCCCGAGGTGAACCCCAAGGCCTGGGAAACCCTTGGCCTTGCGGAGGCGGATCTCCGGGAAATCCTGAAGGAACTGGAAGACTCCGTTGAACAAGCGGAGGAGGAATTTAAGTCGTGATGGAATGATGGAGTAATGGAATGTTGGAATGCTGGGTTTGATTCGAGAAAGGGATCTCCCCATTATTCCATTATTCCAACACTCCATTCATCCACTGCGGCAGAAACGGAATCATGCAGATCAGGCGGCGGACTCGATGAAGACGGTGATCGTCATCTCCCGGGACATGGTGCTCACGAGCACCGTGGAAAATCAGATCCGGCAAAGCTGTCAGGTCATCCTCTTCGACAGCATCCAGTCGGCCATGGGCCTCATCTGCAGCACCAGCCCGCCGGATCTCATCGTCCTGGACGTGGGCCCCAAGGACCTCACGTCCGTCAGCTCGCTGAGCCAGCTCAAGGAAGACCCCATGTTCCGCAACCTGACGGTGCTGGCCGTGCTGAGCGGCGAAGCGGCTTTCCCGCAGTGGGACACCCTGCTGTTCGAGGATTACATCTGGCGAAAGGCCCTGGAAAAGGAGATACTAAGGCGGGTCAACCTCTGCATCCTGCGCTCGGAGAGGATCGTGGAGATCAACCCCCTCACGCGGCTCCCCGGCAACATCTCCATCAACCGGGAGATCCAGGAGCGAATCGACCGGGGGGAGCCTTTCGCGCTTGCCTGGGCCGACCTGGACCTGTTCAAGCCCCTCAACGACAAGTATGGCTTTTCCCGGGGCGACGACATCATCCGCATTACGGGGCGGCTCATCCTCAGCGCCGTGAAGGACAAGCAGCGGGAGCGAAGTTTCGTGGGCCACATCGGGGGTGACGACTTCGTCTACATCATGAGCCCGGAACACATCGAGGCCGCTTCGCAGGAGCTCGTCAGCACCTTCGACCAGCTCATCCCCGGCTTCTACGATCCTGAGGACCGGGAGCGAGGGTTCATCCAGTCGGTGGACCGCCAGGGAAACGAGAGGACTTTCCCCTTCACCAGCATCTCCATCGGGATCACCGACACGGGAACGGGCATTTTCAGCCACTTCGGCGAGATGACGGAGCGGGCCTCGGAGATGAAGAAGTACGCCAAGCAGTTCCAGGGAAGTTGTTTCCGGTGGGACCGGAGGAAGACAGTGACCGGTGACCAGTGATCAGTGACCGGTGAAAGAGACGGGTCTAGGGACCAGGGTGTAGGGACAAGAAAACCCGCCCTGAACTTTTCACGCCTTTGGTTCTTCCTTCCTCCCCTCGTCCCTAACCCCTCGTCCCTCGTCCCTCTCGCTGGTCAGAATCGTTTCCGTCTTTACCATTCCTGCACGCCGGACCGTCTCCGGGTCCAGCCCGAGGGCATGGGTGAGGATCTCGGAGGGCCGCACGGTCTTGCCTTCGGAAAACCGCAGCGTCATCTCCAGCTTTCCCGTTTCGCGATCCAGGGCAATCCCCTCCACGAAAGGCCGGACGTCCTTGCGGGTCGTCTTCTCCTTCCCTTCGCGCTCCACGACAAAGGACGATTGGGCAAGGAAGCCGGCGATACGCTCACGCAGGCCTTCCGTGCAGACACCGGGCGGCAGCACGATGCGGTAACGAAAGCCCCGCACGAGCTTCGCCAGGGACGAATCGCCTTCGGCGGGACGGCTGATCCGCCGGACCGCAAGCCCTTCGGGCAGGGCTGAGTTGATCCTCGCCGCGATCGCGGCCGCATCGATGAGCCTGTCTTCGACCTGAATGTCGGCAAACTCCTCGAGGCTCTCCATCCCCACGGCAGTGGCAAAGGCGAAGGAGACCTTCGGGTGGGGATGGAATCCCTCCGAGTATCGAAGCGTAAGGCCGCTTCGCTTGATCGCCCGGGTCAGGGCGGAGGACACCTCAAGATGGGAAAGGAAACGGGCAGGCCCCGTTTTCACAAAGGTCAGACGCAAGCGCGTCAGGCCGGGCGTGGCCGCCGCAGACTGCGCCTGCCCGGACGGGAACACGGCGGTTTCCGTGGCCTCGCGGATGGCAATGAGCTCGCCGTCGCACACACCGCAGTGGCGGCAGCCTTCAATGCGGCAGTCGGGCGTCGCCTCACCCCGTATTGATTTCTCGTACTCCTCGAGGAGGAATGTCCTCTCGAGCCCCGTGTCGACGAGTTCCCACGGCAAGGTTTCCCCGGGAGCCCTTTCACGCAGGTACTCCTCGAGACGGATTCCCCTGTCCCCGAGGGCCTCCTCCCAGAGCTCGAACCGGAACTGATCGCTCCAGCCGTCGAAACGGGCGCCGCGGCGCCAGGCGCTCTCCACCAGGTCGGCGAGCCGCTCATCGCCCCTCGAGAAGAGCCCCTCCAGGAGACTCATCCGGGCGTCGTGCCACTTGAAGCTGATGTTGCGGTTCTTGAGTCGCCGTTTGAGGTGGACCTGTTTCGCCAGCGTCTCCTCGAGACCGATCTGACGGACCCACTGGAATGGCGTGTGGGGTTTGGGGACCAGGGTCGAAAGGCCGACGGTGACCTGCCGGCCGCGCCCTTCCCTCATGACGCGGTGCGCAAGATCGGCAATCCCCTCCAGATCCTCATCCTGCTCGCCGGGCAGGCCGATCATGAAGTAGAGCTTGATGGATTTCCAGCCGCCCTCATAGACGCGCCGGGCCGTGGCGATCAGATCCTCTTCGGTGTTTCCCTTGTTGATGATGTCCCGCAGGCGCCGTGTCCCGGCTTCGGGGGCTATGGTAAAACTCGTCTTGCGGACCTTGCGGATCTGCTCGATGAGCGCGGGGCTCAGGGTTTCCACGCGAAGCGACGGAAGCCCCAGGGCGACACGGCGCTCGCTGTAACGGTCCATCAGCTCCTTCAGGAGCGGCTCGATCCGCGAGTAGTCGCCGGAGCTGAGCGACAACAGCGTGATCTCGTCGTATCCCGTGGCTTCGAGGGCCTCCTCGGCCATGGTGAGAAGCGTCGAGGGGTTGCGCTCCCTCACGGGGCGCCAGACCATTCCTGCCTGGCAGAACCGGCACCCCCGCGTGCAGCCCCGGGCGATCTCGAGGGTGATGCGGTCGTGGATCGTGTTCATCAGCGGCACGACGGGCTTCAGGGGGAGCAGCCACCGGTCGAGGTCGGGGATGACGCGCTTGCGGATCCTTGTCCCCTCCCGGAAGACCGAGGGGACGAACAGGCCGGCAATCCCCGAGAGCCGCTCGAGGACCTCTTTGCGCGCGAGCCCCTTCTGTTTTGCCTCAAGGAGCACGTCGGCGATCTCCGAGATCACCTCCTCGCCCTCCCCGATGGCGACGGCATCGAAGAAAGGCGCCATGGGCAGCGGGTTGAAGACGCAGGGCCCGCCGGCAATGACAATGGGGTCCCTCTCGCGGCGCTCTCCGGCCCGCAGGGGCACGCCCCCGAGTTCGAGCATGGTGAGGACATTCGTATAGGAAAGCTCGTACTGCAGCGAAAAGCCGATGAGGTCGAATTCCGAAAGCGCCGCACCGGACTCGAGGCTTGCCAGCGCGAGTCCGTTTGACCGGAGCCTCGCCTCCATATCGGGCCAGGGGGCATAGACGCGCTCGGCACAGATCTGAGGGTGGGCGTTCAGGATGGCGTAGAGAATCTGGAGCCCCAGGTGGGACATGCCCACTTCATAAGCGTCGGGGAACGCCAGTGCCACACTCAGGCGGCAGGCAGAGCGATCCTTCTTCGCGGCATTGACCTCGCCGCCGATGTAGCGGCTCGGCTTCTCGACGAGGGTAAGAAACGTCTCCAGCAGTTTCCGTTCGGGTCCATGACAGGACATTTTCACCTTTAACGTTGTTGTACGCGAGTGGTTCAATCGTCTCCGGATGCAGAGCACCCTGAAAAGATAGAAGTTAGGAAGTTATGAGGTTGAGAAGCTCGGAGAAACGGGGAATATGCAATCGGTTTTCAGCTGCTCCAAAGTTCAAAACTTCTCAACTTCTCAGCTTCCGCATTGACAGGACCCGCCCTGGTCATCCGCCTCATCCGCGGTCCGGGTACTTCCAGGGGTCCTTGATCATCTCATGGTATTTCGAGAGAACGAATCGTTTCGGAAAATGTTCCTTCGACACGTAGGGCAGAACGTCCTTCTTGAAGTTGGCCAGGAATTCGCTGAACAGGGCTTCACGCTCCCCGGCTGTCACAAAGGTCCGCTCGTTGCGGTACTCGTACACAAGCGGCGAACCGAACAACCTCGCCGTTTTCCGCCAGGCTGCCGGATCCTCGAAATACTCCTGCTTCAAATCGACGGGGATCTTGACGACGAGAATGACGGTGGCCGTATCGGCGGCGATCATGCGGGAGCCATCCCAGATTTCCGCCACAAGCCTGTTGGGGAGCCTGATCTCCTCGAGAAGGGTCATGAGTACCTCTCCTTAACCTTTGTTCTTGACCTCGGGGGCGTTTTGCCTATATACCCGCCTGTAATGGCAAGGGAATTTGATTGCCTACGCCTTCAATGTAACACGCCGGCGCCAAAAGGCAAGCCGGGTGGATCACCTTATGCGCGATAGGAAAATTTTGCAAGACGGCTGTTACAGCTTCGCGCGACCCTTGTAAAGTGACCGCCATGACACCAAACGCCATTTTGCTGCTGACCTGCCCCGACCAGAAGGGGATCGTCGCCTCCGTGTCGAACTTCATCTTCCACCACAGCGGCAACATCGTCCACGCCGCCCAGCACACGACGGAGCGCTCCAAGATCTTTTTCATGCGGATCGAGTGGGAGCTCGACGGCTTCAACATCGCCCGGGGCAAAATCCTCGACGCATTCGAACCGCTGTCGAAAAAATTCAGCATGCAGTGCTCGCTCCACTTCACCGACGTGCAGACCAGGATGGCCCTCTTCGTCTCGCGGCACATCCACTGCTTCCACGACATCATCCTGCGGCACAAGATGGGCGAGTTCAAGTGCCAGATCCCGCTCGTCATCAGCAATCACCTCGATCTCAAGCCCGTGGCCGAGCAGTTCGGCCTCACGTTCCTCCACGTCCCCGTCACGCCGGAAAACAAGGTGCAGCAGGAGGAAATGGAGCTCGCCGAGCTCAAGCGCCACAAGATCGATTGCATCGTCCTTGCCCGCTACATGCAGGTGCTCACGGACCGCTTCGTGGCACGCTGGCCGAACCGGATTATCAACATCCACCACTCCTTCCTGCCGGCCTTCGCCGGCCGAAGCCCCTACCAGCAGGCCTACGACCGGGGCGTCAAGATCATCGGCGCCACGAGCCACTACGTGACGGAGACCCTCGACGACGGCCCCATCATCGCCCAGGACGTCATCAAGATCAGCCACCGCGACTCCGTCAACGACATGGAGATGAAGGGGAAGGACCTCGAGCGCATCGTGCTCGCCCGGGCGGTGAAACTCCACCTGGAAAACCGGATCCTCGTCCATGGCTCGAAAACCATTGTCTTTGAATGACGGGCCCGAAAGCCCCTTCGTCCACCTCTGCCAGCCGGATCCCTCGAAGTCTTGCGGCGCCTGCTGCGGCCTGTACAACTATGCCGACTCCGGCCGAGAAGCACTGGCGGAGCGGCTGCGGAGGCGGACCCGCCTTTTTCGCGAAACCGTCCGCGGCCCCGAAGACCTCCCGCGATTCTCCGAGACGGTGAAGGGGGCGGAGGACGGCCGCAAGCGCTACGAGGTCATCCACTGCTGCGAGTACGTGGGCTTTCTCGACGGGCAGGAGAAGACGGTCGGCTGTCTTCTTCACCCCATGCAAAACGCCGGGCGGGACATGAGGGATGTCTCCTTTTACGGGCGTGAGCTCTGCGACGGTCACTTCTGCCCGAGCTACAGTTACATCTCGCGGGCCGAGAAACTCGCCGTCCTCGAGATCCTTGACGACTGGTACCTCTACGGCGCCTGCATCACCGATATCGACCTCGTGAAGGAATTCTTCCGCCTCGTGAGCGAAGCCGCGGGCGAGATGCCGGCGCCCTCGTATTTCGGGCACCTGGCCCTCCGGGAGGCGGCGCGGCGCTTCTTCGGGCTCAAACTCGCCTGGCCGTACCGCTCCGAAGCGGCAAACCGCTTCGGCAAGTACAGCTTCGACGGGACGGACTATTTCATCGACTCGATCGACTACGGGGCCTTGGGCTGCGAAAAATCCCGCTATGACCGCATCTTTCTCAGCCTCCAGTCGGCCTTCAAAGACAGGGAAGACGTGCGGAATGCGGAGGAGATGATCCGGCAACACATCGAGGATGTCGTCGGCCGATACAAAGAACTAGTTGATTTTCATTGACAATTCCTTCCCTGTTGGCTAGTGTCAGAGACTCAAAAAGGAGAGGGCCATGGAGAAACTCAGGATGAAGGTTCTCTTCTCCCGGGAAGAGATCGGCAGGGTTGTCAAGGGGCTGGCGGAGCAGATCTCCCGGGACTACCAGGGAAAGGACCTCGTCGTAGTCTGCGTTCTCAAGGGCGCCTTCATGTTCATGGCCGACCTGGTGAGGCACCTCAAGGGGCCCTGTGTAATCGATTTCGTCCGGCTCGCAAGCTACGGGTCCGGCACGGCCACGTCGGGGAAGGTCATCGTCACGAAAGACCTCGAGACCCCGATAGCCGGCAAAGACGTACTCATCGTGGAGGACATCGTCGACACGGGGATCACGCTGGACTTCCTGATCAGAAAATTGAAGGATCAGAATCCCGCATCCCTCAAGGTCTGTGCCCTGGTTGACAAAAAGCATCGTCGCAAGATCGAGTTCACGGCGGACTACGTGGGTTTCGATCTGGAGAAAGGGTTCATCCTCGGATACGGGATCGACTTTGACGAGAACGCAAGATACCTGCCGGACATCTACGTGATGGAAGAATAGTGTGCTGTTGACCGGGGGCGCATCCCGTCAATGCGGAAGCTGAGAAGTTGAGAAGTTTTGAAGTTTGGAGCAGCTGAAAGCCGATTGCATATTCCCCGTTTCTCCGAGCTTCTCAACTTCATAACTTCCTAACTTCCATCTTTTCAGGGCGCTTTGCATCCGGGCATTTTTGAACAGCACAGGGGAAAAGACCGGCCCATCGGAATGTGAGGGAGTCATGATCATCCAGTGCAAGAAGTGTACGACAAAGTTCCGGTTCAAAGACGAGCTCATGGCGGGCGACGGGGTCTGGGTCCGCTGCAGTCGTTGCGGCCATGAGTTCTTCGAGAGCAACACGAGACCGGCTACCTTCGTTCCGCCGGCCAGGGAGCAACCGGCCTGGGTCAAGCCGGACCCTGCAACTGCGCCGAAGCCTCTCACGCCTGCCGATGTCATCACACCGCCCGGTGCGGAAACGCCTGCGGCCAAGCCGCAACCGGCAGCTGCACCGAAGCCTCTTAAACCGGAGGATGTCCTCACCTCGCCCGATGCGGCAAAGCCCGCAACCGAGGAAGAGGAAGCGGAAGTGGGGGATGAGGAGGAGGAGGAAGTGGAGCGGCCGCGGGCCAGTTTCTGGACCCCCGGGCGTCTCGTCGCTTACTCGATCCTGGTATTCCTCGTCGTGGGCAGTGTTTATTTCTGGTTGAATCCGGGCATCACAAGGGACGTCCTCAATTTCGTATCCCCGGGAGCAGGGGACCGGGTACTGGGACCCTCGCCGAAAGCGGCTCCCGCGACAGCGCCGGGCGCGATCAATTTTGCCGAGGTCAAGGAGCGCTTCACGAAGAGCACAGCCGCAGGCGATCTTCTCGTCATCTCGGGCCTTGCCGTGAATGAATACGAATATCCTGTGGGCAGGGTCAAGCTGCGCGGCAAGATCCTCGACAACACGGGGAAGCTCCTCGGGGAGGTCGAGACGTTCGCGGGAAACCTCCTGAACGATGAGGAACTGAACCGGCTTTCGGACAAGGAAATCCTGGCGGAGCTGCAGAGGCCCGAAGGAAGCGACATGCCGAACACGGGCATCCGCTCGCGAACAAGTATCCCCTTCATGATCGTCTTCATGAACCCGCCCAAGGAAGTCGATGAATTCATCATCGAACTGGCCGGGGTGGAGAGGGCGGCGGCAACCAACTGACGAAGAACGGATTAAAAAACAGGTTCAAGGGTACAACGGTTCGCGGGTTCAGGAACCATTTCTGCACCCTGTACCCTATACCCTATCCCCTGTACCCTGGTTTCTATGGACCGGCTGATCACGTTCGAACGGATCACGATCGAGCCGCCGCTGGAGGCGATCTACCGGAGGCTGGGTTACCGCAAGAGGCTCACGCAGATCAAGCCCGGCGAGGCCAGGGCACTCGGTGAGAGCATCGAGCAGGCCCGTTCGCTCATCACCCTGAAGGGAGCCGCCCGGCGTCTTCCCATCCTCTCGAAGGATTCCCGCCTTATCCGACTGCCCGGCAATCTCCGCCTGGAAAGCACCCATCTCGCGGCACTGCTTGCGAACTCGCAGGAAGTCCTCCTGCTGGGGGCAACGGGGGGTGCTGCCGTCATCGAGGCTATCCGGCGGGACACGGCGGCCGACAACCTGACGCGGGCCGTCATCCTCGATGCCGCGGCAAGCGAGATGGTCGACGCCGCCCTCGACTGGATGGAAGCCTTCTTCACGCGGAATCTTCGCAGGGAGAGCCGCCGGCTGACGAAAAGCCGTTTCTCCTGCGGCTACGGCGACCTGGCGCTGGAAAACCAGAAACTCTTCCACGACCTGCTGGACCTGAGGCGGTTCGGGGTCGAACTAACGGAGCAATACATCCTCGTACCCGAGAAATCCGTCACGGCCGTGGCGGGGATCGAAACGACGCATTGAGGGAAAACCGATGGCAAAGGGTCAGCGAAAACTCCTGGACGTCATGAAGAAAAGGCCGCTCATCCTCGATGGGGCAACGGGCACGGAGCTCCAGAAGCGCGGGATGCCCGCCGGGGTCTGCCCGGAGCTGTGGTGCATCGAGCACCCGGAGGTGATCGGCGCCGTGCACGGCGATTACGCCCGCGCGGGCGCTGATGTCGTCTACACCTGCACCTTCGGGGCGAACCGCTTCAAGCTGGGCCAGTACGGCGGGCCTGACGCCCGGTCCGTGAATCGCAGGCTTGCACTCATCGCGAAAGAGGCCTTGCGGGGCAAGGCGCTGATTGCCGGCGACATCGGCCCCACGGGACATTTCATCCAGCCTTTCGGAGAGGTGGATTTCGAGGAGGCCGTGGCGGTCTTCAAGGAGCAGGCCCGGGGGCTTCTCGAGGGCGGCGTGGACTGCTTCGTCATCGAAACGATGATGGACATCCAGGAAGCCCGGGCGGCGCTGATCGCTGTGAAGGAGACTTGCGATCTCTTCACGATGGTCACGATGACTTTCGAGCGCGACGGCCGGACGCTCAACGGTACGGACCCGCTGACGGCGCTTACGACGCTGCAGGCCCTGGGCGCTGACTCCGTGGGCTGCAACTGCTCCACGGGGCCCGATGACATGGTGCGCTTTATCGGGGCCATGAAGCCCTACGCGACGATCCCCCTGATCGCCAAGCCCAACGCCGGGCTCCCGAAAACCGCGGGCGGCACGACCGTCTACGACATGGACGCCTCCGATTTCGCCGGCCGGGCAGGCGCCCTCGTCTCTGCAGGCGCTACAATCCTGGGCGGCTGCTGCGGCACAACACCTCAACCCCTCGCCGCCCTGAAAAAGGCCGTGGCCCGGAAAAAGCCCGCGGCGCCCCTGCGCAAATCCCTTTCCGCGCTGAGCTCGGCCCGCAAGACCCTCCTTTTCGAGCCGGGCCGGCCGCTTGCCGTCATCGGCGAGAGCATCAACCCTACGGGCAGAAAAGCCCTGCAGCAGGAGCTCCGGGAGGGGAAGACGGCCCTTGCACGCCAGATGGCCCGGGACCAGGAGACAGCGGGAGCGGACCTGCTCGACGTCAACGTGGGGGTCCCCGGCATCGACCAGGAAAAAGCCATGCAGGATCTCGTGCAGGCCCTGTCCGTTGCCACGGCGCTTCCTCTCGTCATCGACTCGGCCAAGGCGGAACCCATCGAGCGGGCCTTGCGGGTTTACCCGGGCCGGGCGCTCATCAACTCCATCTCGGGGGAAAAGGACAAGCTCCGAAAACTCCTGCCCGTGGCGGCAAAGTACGGCGCCATGTTCATCCTGCTTCCGCTCACGGACAAGGGCATCCCCGAAACGGCGGAAAAGCGTGCCGTCGTCGTCCGCGCCATCGAGAGAGAGGCAAGGAAGCACGGCTTCACGCGCGACGACTTCCTTGTCGACGGCATCGTCATGACGGCCGCCTCGAACCCGAAGGCGCCGCAGGAAACCATTCGGACGGTTCGCTGGGTAACGGAAATCTTCGGGGCCCGCACGGTGGTGGGGCTCTCCAACGTCTCTTTCGGCATGCCGGAGCGCAAGTGGATCAACACGTCCTTTCTGGCCATGGCGGCCGCATCGGGGCTCACGGCGGCCATCGCCAACCCGGCCGGTGAGGAGCTCATGTTCGTCAAGATGGCCGCTGACGTGCTGGACGGCAGGGACCGCGACGCGGCTGCCTGGATCGCCCACTGCGCAAAGGCAGCCGGCGGCGGGAAGAAAGGAGCGGCCATCGAGGCCCTCCCTCCGGAGAGGAAGGTCCGGGAGGCCATTCTCGACGGAAATCGCGAGGCCGTGACAGGGTTTGTCGGGGAGGCGCTGAAGGCGGGCCTCGACGCGGCAAAGCTGGCCCAGGAGATCATGATCCCAGCCATCGTCGAGGTGGGCGAGCGATTCGGCCGCAAGGAGTATTTCCTGCCGCAGCTCATCGCGAGCGGCGAAACGATGAAGATCGGCATGGAACTTCTCGAGCCCTTCCTGAAGGAGGGCATGATGAAGGCGGGCGAGCGGGGCACGATCCTCATCGCCACGGTGAAGGGCGATATCCACGACATCGGGAAGAACATCGTCGCCCTCATGCTTCGCAACCACGGCTACCAGGTCGTCGACCTGGGAAAGGATGTGGCCGCAGAGCGGATCGTCCGGGAAATCGGCCGGCACCGGCCGCAGGTTGTAGGGCTCTCGGCTCTCATGACGACCACGATGACCCAGATGAAGGAAGTGATCGCGCTGGCCCGGAGGAACGGTGAGAATTGTCCCTTCGTCGTCGGAGGCGCCGTGGTGACAAAGGCCTATGCCGAATCGATCGGCGCCGAGTACGCCCGCGACGGTGTCGAGGCCGTGCAAGTCATTCAGCGGATGGTCCGCTGAATGACAGTGACCGGTGAACAATCCCCCTGCATCCCCCTTTGATAAAGGGGGATGCAGGGGGATTTGAAGTCATTTGCCATAAGATTTTGATTGGTGTATACTCCGCGAACCGTGCAGGTAGCTCGGCAAAGCGCCGGTACGGCAGGCGGACCAAAGGAGCATTCCATGGACCATGCAACCATGAAGGAGAGACTCGCCAGGGTCATCTTGGAGAAGTCTTTCAAATACAGTGACAACCCTCCCTTTACGCTGGCCTCGGGGAGGAAGAGCAACTTCTATTTCAACTGCAAGCCTACGACCCTCGACCCGGAGGGGATGAATCTCATCGGCCACCTCCTCTTCGACATGATCGAGGATCTCGATGTTGCGGCGGCAGGCGGGCTCACGCTGGGCGCAGACCCGCTGGCGAACGCCCTCTCCGTGATCTCCTTTCAGCGCGGCAAGCCCGTGAAGTCTTTCATCGTACGCAAGGAAGCGAAGGAGCACGGCACGAAGAGCCGCATCGAAGGGACCGTCAAGGCGGGCGAAAGCGTCGTCATCCTCGATGACGTCATCACCACCGGCGGATCGACCCTTTCGGCCATCGAGGCGGCCCGCCAGGCGGGGCTCAATGTGAAGCGGGTCATCGCCCTTATCGACCGCGAGGAGGGCGGACGGGAGAATATCGAAAAAGAGGTCAGCGATGTCAGGGCCGTGTTGACGCGTACGGAAGTCATGGCCTACTACAGCGGCAAGACAGGGTGATCTCTTGAAACCATCCGGGCTGCTCTTCCTGCTGGCCCTCGCGGCCATGCTGACAGTTTGCATATGCGAGACGATGGCCTCCCCTGCCGCCGATTGCATACCCATCACGAACTTTTCCTCGGCGGAGCTTAAAGACGGCATCCCCCCGGGATGGAATCTCGAGTTGCGGCACGGGAAACCGAACATCCGGATCGAGAAACTGGATCTATCCGGACCGTTGTCCCTCAAGAGGCACAGCTCCTTCGGATTGAGCGAGGCGCAGGCTTCGGTTCAGAAGGGCTCTTATTGCCTTCACCTGACAAGCGACGGGGAGTCCTCCTTCGGCATCAGCCGCGACATGAAGGTGAACCCCAAGGAATTCCCCTACCTGAACTGGAAGTGGGCGGCAAGCCATCTGCCCGACGGGGCCGACGTGCGCAAGCGATCCACCGACGACCAGGCCGCCCAGGTTTATGTCGTCTTCACGCCCACGGGGTTCCCCCACGCATTGACGGCGCCGCTTCTGGGGTACATCTGGGACACGGAATGCCCGAAGGGAACGACGGGAAAGAACTCCCATCCCCTGGCGGGGCGGGTCCGTTACATCGTGCTGCGGAACAAGACGGACAAGCTTGGCCAGTGGATCACGGAGAAGCGCAACATCTACGAGGACTATCGCAGGCTCTTCAAGGACATCAATGGCGGTGAACCCCCCGAGGTGGTCGGCGTCACGTTTTTCATCAACTCCCACAACACGAAAAGCCAGGCCGAGAGCCGCTTCTGCGATGCGTATTTCACGAAGAAATAGGGTCTCGGGTATCGGGTATCGGGTTAAGGGTCAAGAAAAAGAAGATCATCGACAAAAGGATCGGAGTGTATGTCCCCGGTCCTTTTCTTTTTCGGAGATATTGTCTTTCCCTAGACCCGATACCCTATCCCCGATGCCCTTCTGTTCTCATCTTATTGACCAGGATATGTGCCCGACGGATGGGATCCGGGATGCGGTAGCGGCGCGAGCACTGCAGAACGATCTTGACGGCGCTCTCGAGGCTCACCCGATGGCCCTGGGAGACGAAGACCGGTTTCACCCGGTCTTTCGTTCTCAGGACGGCCCCGATCTGCTTTTCATTGTAGACAAGGGGCGAGTGCTGCCCACGCCGTCCGCCCGGCTCCCTGAAAGTGCCGACAAGCCTTGTCTTGGCGCACCCCACAGAGGGGATGTCCAGGATGAGACCCATGTGGGCGGCCAGACCGAACCCGCGGGGATGGGCAATGCCCTGGCCGTCGAAGAGAATCACATCAGGACGATTCCGCATCCTCTCGAATGCCCGTAGCAATGCCGGTCCCTCACGAAACGAAAGCAGGCCCGGGATGTAAGGGATCGAAGTTTTGCCGCTGTACGTGGCCTCCTCGATGACGTCGAGGGTGACGGCATCGAGGAGAATGACGGCGGCAAAGAGCCGGTCGTCTCCCTTTGTGCAGGAGATGTCGGCCCCCGCGACAATCCGGATATCCGCGGAAAGCCTGTCTTCCAGGATTAGCCGTTCGCGCAGCTCGGCCTGCATGGCCACCGCCGCCTTGTAATCCACATCCCAGGAATGGAGGTTTCGATACTTCATTTCAGTGATTGAGTATGGATGCTCTTCGGGAAGGTGAGCGGGAACCGGTTAAGCCGCAAGCCACAAGCAGCAAGCAACAAGGTTTTAAGTCCCTGTCTTTTCACCCGAAGCCCGAGACCCGATGCCCGAAGCCCGCGGCCGTCAGGCCGCTAGAGCTGGAAGGTCATGTCGCAGCACGCCCCCAATATCCCCACCTGCGAATTGCTCTCCCGGACAACGCGCCGGCAGTGATCCACGATCTTGTCCATGGCCCGGTCGGTGCGGTCCTGGTTGATGTGGAACAGGGCGAACTGCCTGACGCCGGCCTCCAGGGCCAGGTGCAAGGCGTCCAGGTAGGAAGAATGCCCCCAGCTGCGGTGCCTCGCGTACTCCTCGCCGGTAAACTCGGCATCGTGGACGAGCAGATCGGCGCCGGCGCAGAACCGCAGGTAGTCCTCAACCGGCAGGCCTCCCGGGTGACTGTAGCCCAGCTCGTGGTCCGTGATGAAGACGAAGCTTCGCCCGTCCTCGATGAACTTGTAGCCTTTGCCCCCGCCGGGATGGCTGATGTCGATGGGCATGATCGAGACCGAATCGATCTGGAATTTATCGGGACAGCCGTCGGAGTATGCGATCCGGGCCTTCAGGTCCCCGTAGTTGACAGGAAAGTTCGGCGGGGACATCATCCTGGCCAGCATGGTCCGGACGAACTCCTCGGCGAAGGGGCAACCGTGGACGCGAAGGCTCGTCCGGTCCGAGTAGAGAGGGCGGAAGAAGGGAAAGCCCATCACGTGATCCCAGTGGGCGTGTGTGAAGATGAGATCGTACTCGTAGAGACCCTGGGCCAGCAGGTCCTTGCCGAGTCTCCGGATTCCCGTCCCTGCGTCGATGATGATGACACGTCCGTTTTTCGTGCGGATCTCGATGCAGGTCGTATCGCCGCCGTACTTGATGTATTCCTGGCCGCTGACGGGGATGGAGCCCCTGGAACCCCAGATTTTGACGAACATGGTCTACCTCCATCCGGCAACACAATCTCTACAGCGCGCCGAGGTGCGGCTTGAGCAGGTCCTTCGCCCTCTCAATGTCTCTTTCGATCTGTTTCACCAGTTCCTTAGGGCTTTCAAATTTCATCTCGTCACGGATCCGGTCGATGAAAAGGACTTCGATGGCCTTCCCGTAGAGTTCTTCACGGGGGAAATCAAGGAGATGGACCTCCACGGTAAGCTGGTTGTCGCCGAAGGTCGGACTGTAACCGATGTTGAGCACTCCGGGGCGTCGGATGCCCTCCATTTCAGCAATCACGGCATAGACGCCCAGGGCGGGGACAAGCTCCTTCTTCGAGTCGATGTTTGCCGTGGGGATGCCGATCTCGGAGCCCCGCTTGTACCCCTTCACGACGGTACCGCCCAGGTTGTAGGGCCGCCCCAGGAGCGTCATGGCCCTTCGCACGTCCCCCTCCAAGAGAGCGTGCCGCACGCTGGTGCTGCTCACCACGATCCCGTCCACCTGCACGGCATCGATGGCCTCCACGTCAAAACCGAGCGCCTGCCCCATGCTCCGGAGAAAGTCCTGGTTGCCGCTCTTGCGGTTTCCGAAGGCCGTATCGTGGCCGATGATGAGCTTCTTCAGGTGAAGGCGATCCCAGAGGATGCTCCGGACGAAATGCTCCGCCGATGTCTTTGCAAAATCCGGCGTGAATTCAATGAGGATGACGGCATCGATGCCCAATCCTTCGATGAGCTTCAACTTCTCCTCCAGCGTCGTGAGGAGGTAGAAGGGCTTGCGCTCCGGGTGCAGCACCTTCTGGGGGTGAGGCTCGAAGGTGAGAACAACGCCGCTGCATTGCTGTTTGCGGGCCTCTTCAACGACTTTGCCCAGAAGATCCTTATGGGCCAGATGAATCCCGTCAAAATTCCCGATGGTCACAACCGAACATTCGTACTTGGGGGGGATCCGGTCCAGGCCCCTGATGACATCCATGAATCGATCAGCCTCTCTTTTCCGATATCCTGAACGCGTGGCCGACGGCCAGGCTAGTTTTGTAACATATCACGAAGGTCTTTTATATCAAGCCTGTTTTTGCTTGACAAGGTTTCGAGGATCATTATAGATTTAGGGCTCTTAAAAAAGGGGCCGAAGTGGCGGAATTGGTAGACGCGCTAGGTTCAGGGTCTAGTGGGTGTACGCCTGTCCGGGTTCAAATCCCGGCTTCGGCACCAGAAAAAACAAGGGGTTAGCCAACCGGCTGGCCCCTTTTTTTGGCCCGCCGTTCCCCTGCCCGGGGACTCTTTCTCCGCTGGTCCGGAACTTGCAACTTTCCATCTGGTCATACCCATCGAAAAAACAAGGAGTTATCCGCATGTTAACCTGGACTCAATGGAACCCGATGACAGCGGCATCGAAATGGCTCATCGATGCCTGTGAATACGCCATCGACTCGGCACAGCGGCAGATCCTCTTCATGGACGTCCTGCGCAAGCGGGGCAACAACTACATCGAGCACCTGCGAAACGGCCAGCCACCCGTTCTGACCTTTCAATACGAGGTGATCCTCGACGGACGGACGTTCGAAAAGCCTGTAAACTTCGCCCTGGTGCGCATCGTGGATAGGCGTGAAGAAAACCAGGGCTGCACGGACGGTGCGGAGCGACGCAGGGCGAACCGGGGCAAAAAGCTCCCCGAACTGCCGAAGCGTCCTATCGTAATCGTCGACCCGAGGGCCGGCCACGGGCCGGGGATCGGCGGGTCCAAGCGCGACTCCGAGATCGGCATGGCCCTGGACCATGGCCACCCGGTCTACTTCATCCTTTTCTACACGGAACCCATGCCCGGCCAGACGCTCAAGGACGTCGTGCAGGCCGAGGAGCGATTCATCGAGGAGGTAGTCCGCAGGCACCCCCACGCGGATCTTCCCGCGATCATGGGCAACTGCCAGGCGGGCTGGGCGTCGGCCCTGCTGTGCGCCGACCGGCCCGACATTGCGGGGCCCCTCATCCTGAACGGCGCCCCCATGTCCTACTGGGCAGGCGTGCAGGGCGTAAACCCGATGCGCTACCGGGGAGGACTTGCAGGCGGCATCTGGATGACTTCGCTTTTATGCGACCTGGGCAACGGGAAATTCGACGGAGCCAATCTCGTCTCGAACTTCGAGTCTCTCAACCCGGCCAACACGTACTGGACAAAACAGTACAGGCTCTACTCCCAGATCGACACGGAGGAGGAGCGCTTCCTCGCCTTCGAGAGGTGGTGGGGCGGGTTCTACATGATGAATGCCGAGGAGATCCACTTCATCGTGAGCAACCTTTTCGTGGGAAACAAGCTCGAGCAGGGCAAGCTGGAGCTCCACGAGGGCGAGCACCTGAGCCTGAAGAACATCCAGAGCCCCATCGTGGTCTTCGCCTCGAAGGGGGACAACATCACCCCGCCCCAGCAGGCTCTCTCATGGATCCCCAAGGTCTATCGGTCCGCCGAAGAGATCCGGAAGCTCGGACAGGTCATCGTCTACATCATCCACGAGGACATCGGGCACCTGGGAATCTTCGTCGCGGCAAGCGTCGCGAAAAAGGAGCACAAGGAGATCATCCGCAGCTCCGAGATGATCGAGTTCCTCCCGCCCGGGCTCTACGAGATGGTGATCGAAGGGGATGTGGCGAAGGGAGACTTCACGACCCGCTTCGAGGAGAGAACGCTCGATGACATCCGGGCTCTCGACGACGCACCGGAAGAGGAAGAGGATTTCAGCATCGTGGCGCAGGTCTCCGAGTTCAATGACCGCATCTACCGGAGTTTCCTGAGCCCGTGGGTGAAGGCCTGCTCGTCGGAATTTTCAGCAGAGATGATGCGCTGGGTCAACCCCCTGCGGGTGCAGCGCTACATGATCTCGGACATGAATCCCCTGCTGCGCCATCTCGGCGCGGCGGCGGCGCAGGTGCGCGCCAGCCGCAAGCCCGCAGCGCCGGGCAACACCTTCGCGGCCCGGGAGAATGCCCTTTCGTCTTTCGTCGAGGACTGGTTCAACTTCTACCGCGACAGCCGGGACCACCGCCAGGAGTCCCTGTTCCGTGCGATCTACGGCCATGAGGCCCTTCAGTACTCTTCGATCGCCGCCGGCACCTATAAGGCCCTGACCAGGGAACAGAAGGCGGAGGTTTCCTGGGAAGACTATGAGCAGTGGCTCCAGCAGAAGTGGCTCGACGCCGCCGAAAAGGGCGGTCTGGCCGAGGGGATCGTCCGGGCCATGATGGCCATGGCCCGGACGGGCCGCGTCATCGGCCGCAAGCACTACACCGTTGCCGAGGAGATCGCCAAGACCCACAAGACCCTCCAAAAAATCCGTCCCGCCGTCTTCCGCCGCGTAGTGAAGGAGCAGTACAGCATCCTGGAGGCCGATGAGGACCGGGCGCTTGCGGCACTCGCCGCATTGATCCCCGGCGAGCACGACCGCGACGAGGCCCTGGCCCTTGCCCGGCGCATCGCTCTCGTGGACGGGGCGTACACGCCGGAAGAGAAGGCCATGCTGGACAAAATCGCCCGCGGGCTGGGTATCGAGAATGGGGAAATGGCGAAGAAACCCTTGAAAATTGTGGGTGAGACACGTATGTAGGAATAAAGATGCAGAAGGAGGGACTGGACATGGCAAAGGCGATCAAGCTCAAACAGCTGACCTTCATCGTACCCAACCGGGTCGGCCTGCTCTCGGAAGTGACCACCTTCCTGGCAAACGGGAAGATCAACATCGAGGCCCTCTGCGCTTACGGCAGGGGCGAGGAAGGTGTGTTCATGATCGTCACCGACAACAACGCCAAGGCAAAGAAGATCCTGACGCAGATGGGCGCCGAGGTGAAGACGGAGGAAGTCATTGCCGTGGAGCTCGCCAACAAGCCCGGTGAGCTGCAGAAGGTGGCCAAGAAGGTTTCCGATGCCGACGTGGATATCAGCTACGTCTATGTGAGCCCCTCCAGGGGCATGATGACCGTCGTGTTCAAGACTGCCGACGACAAGAAGATCCTCAAGGCATTGAAAAAATAAATTGCCCTCGCATCGATTCCCGCAGGCAGAAAAGGCGCAGCGAGACCCGCTGCGTTCTTTTTTATGGTCTTCCTGCCGGACCGTGCTTGCGCCCCCATCGTTATTGTGGCATTACGCATGGGGGACCCGGCAGCCGGCATCCTTTTCCGGACTTATGACGAAACAGACCAAATAGACCAACTTCAGGGGGCAGATCATGAAAACAGCGGATTTGTTCAGGCTCGATGGCAAGGTAGCCCTCGTCACAGGCGGGGGCCGGGGAATCGGCAAGTTCATTGCCATAGGGCTGGCCGAGGCGGGCGCAAATCTCGTCATCGCCTCGCGCAAGATGAAAAACCTGGAGGCCGCAGCCGCCGAAATCCGGCAGGCCTGCGGTGCGGAGGTCCTGCCCGTGGCCTGCGACGTGGCGAAGGAAGAGGACATCGACGGGCTCGTGAAGGCAGCCCTGGAGCGATTCGGCCGAATCGACATCCTGGTGAACAACGCGGGGGCCACATGGGGCGCCCCGACGCTGAAGTTCCCCCTGGAGCGCTGGGACCAGATGTTCAGCATCAACGTCCGGGGCGTCTGGATCCTGTCGCAGAAGGTCGCAGGCGTGATGAAGGCCCAGGGCGGCGGCAACATCATCAACATGTCTTCCATCATGGGGTTCCGGGGCTCCGACGAATCCCTGCACCCTGCCGTTCCCTACAACTCCACGAAGGCGGCCATCAACGCCCTCACGATGAACCTCGCAGTGAAGCTCGCCCCCTTCAAGATCCGGGTGAACGCCATCGCTCC
>Ga0105104_10001063_pt1 | contig 21024 bp, 14 predicted proteins | sample PPLLaktember2015_3_FD_87034 | JGI IMG/M metagenome (GOLD analysis project Ga0105104, IMG submission 87034) | Freshwater sediment microbial communities from Prairie Pothole Lake near Jamestown, North Dakota, USA - PPLs Lake P7 Core (6) Depth... | ecosystem: Environmental > Aquatic > Freshwater >... | reverse complement strand
GGCTGAAGGCAGTCCGTGGACGGTGCGACCCCTCGAGGGGGCAGAGGACCGATCGGCGCTCAAGACTCGATGCGTCCCAGACCTCAACCTCGCCCGCGCTCGTGTGGATGAGAAGTACCGATCCGTCCGGCGAGACTCCGATTACGCCCCCCGGCCCGCCGTCCCGTTTCAGGAGGGCGATGCAGGCCCACGTCTCCGTGTCCCAGATCCGGGCCTCGCGCCAGCTTGCGGCGAGGAGTCGATTCCCGGGGAGAAAGGTGAGGAGATGAACCCAATCGGGCGAGATCTCGAGGGCGTGGAGGGCGACGACGAGCGGAGTCGCCGGGAGTTCGGCGGTTCCAGGGCTCCCAGCCATGCATGCGACGGCGAGGAGCATGGTCACGGTCCGCGACGAGCGCGGCATGAAACGCCTCATGGGCTATCGCCTCCTCGATGGACTCATCATACAAGCTCCGGGCGCTTGAGCAATCGGGCGTGGGCGTGTTGCGAGGGTTGGGTTCGCAAACGGAAGAGCGGCCCCACGAGTGGGGCCGCCCATAGCGATGGCAATTCTTCCCGTCTACGAACCGTGCTGCGCGATGTATTCGTTGACGAGCTGATCGAGGATGTCGAGCGGCAGCTCTCCGTGTCCGAGGACGACGTCGTGGAACTCCGCGAGCTTGAACGCCGACCCAAGCTTCGCCTCGGCGCGGGCACGCAACTCGAGCATCTTCAGCATCCCGACCTTGTAGGTCACCGCCTGCGCCGGCAGAACGATGTACCGCTCAACCTCGGCTCGGACGTAGTCCTCGCTGAGGCCGGTGTTCTCGACCATGTACTCGACCGCCTGCTCGTAGGTCCACCGCTTGGCGTGGATTCCGGGGTCGACGACGAGACGCACGGCGCGGAAGAGCTCATCCTGCAAACGCCCGAGGTTCGCGTACGGGTCGTTGGCGTAGACGCCGAGTTCCCACGCCAGACGCTCGGCGTAGAGCGCCCACCCCTCGGCGTAGGCGGTGAAGCTGAGGCCCAAGAGGTAGGGAGGGACCTCGGCGTCGTAGGCGTACGCGGCCTGGAAACCGTGTCCGGGGATTCCCTCGTGGTAGGCGATGGTCGGCAGTTCGTAGATCGGTTGGGGAGTCTGGGTCGGGGCGAAGAACATGCCGGGCCGCGAGCCGTCCGGCGTGCCCGGAGAGAAGTAGGTGTCGCTTCCGCCGTCCGCGACTTCGATCTTGCCCGTGGGAACGCGAGCGAATGCCGACGCGATGCGCGGACCGATGTCATCGAGGAGCGCCTGGAAGCGCCGGACGGTGTCCTCGCCGAGGCTCGATCCCGTCTTCTTCTCGAGCTCGGCGAAGAGCTCGGGCATGGAGAGCCCGGGGGCGAAACCGAGGGCCACAGAGGCCGTCTGGATCTCCGTTTGGATGCGCGCCACTTCTTGCCTTCCTAGGGTGAAGATCTCCTCGGCGGAGAGGGTCGTCGTCGTGTAGCTCTGGAGTAGGTACTCGTAGTACGCGGCCCCGTTCTTCTGCTTCCACACGCCGGCGTCCTCGGACGCGCGGGTCGCCATCTCGTCCACGTAGTCGGCGAGGTCCTCGTACGCCGGCAGCACGTACGTCTCGAGCGCTTCCTGCGCCTGCTCCAAGATCTCATCTTGGTCTTCTTTGCGGACGCCGGCCATCGAGGCGAACGCCTCGTCGAGGACGACGTAGTAGCTGGTCTCGGTCGGCTCCGTCGTCGCAACGAGCCGCAACTGGTCGACCGCCTTGCGCAGCATGAAGCGCGGCGGGACGGCGTTCAGCTCCTGGCTCAGCCACAGACGCTTCTCGGCCTCCTGGAAGCGGACCGGGATTTCCGACAGCCGCGAGACGTAGTCCTCCGCGTCGGCGAGCGTCGCGAGCGGGTGCATGCTCGTCAGGAACCACTCGATGTAGCTCGGATAGCTGTCCATGTACGAGCTGACGAGGTAGCCGTTGTTCGCGAACTCCTTCGAAGCGAGCGTGTCCCTGACGTGCCAGGCATAGATGTTCGCGTTCGTCCGTTCGGTCGAACTGACCTTGGATAGGTCGTACGTCGTCAGCTGGTCGGCGATCTTCTGGACCTGAGCGTAGTACGCGTCTTCCGCCTCCACGGTCAGCGGGTCGAGGTGGTTGTTGCGCACGCCGAGTTCTTCGGCAAGCCCGTAGAAGGTGATGGTCTCCGGCGAGAGAAGGATGAGGGACTTGTCGGCCTCCGTCAGGAATCGCTGGAGCGGCATGCCCTTCCACGGGGTGACGGGCGCCGCTGCCGCCGGCTGGGGCTTCGGCGCAGGAGAAGGCGCGGGCGCCTGCGCCACCGAAGGTTTTGCGGCGGGAGCTGTTACCGTCTTGGTTACGGGCGTCTGCTCCAGGAAGACCAGCCCGAACAGGGCGGCAATCGCCAGCAGACAGAGAACCCATCTCGTCATACATCCTCCTCGGCGTCGTTTCGGAACCTGTCGTCGAGTATGCCCGTTCCCGGGCGGGCGTGAAAGGGCGCCCTCTCGACAACGGCCTCATCGGTGGGGTTCGATGAGGCACAGCGGCTGGCCGGCGGGGAGCCATCTCGCTCAATTAATCCGTCTGCATAAGTGCTTTCACAAATGCTTGACATGACAGATATGGCGGATATGATGTTGCGGACCCGGAGGTGAAGGCGTGGAGCAGTGGGATCGAAAGGTGAGAGAGTTCGCGGCGGCGTTCGGCGAGCACATGGCCGTCGAGCACCAGGCGTCGGCGATGGCGGGGCGGGTGATGGGTCTTCTCCTCATCTCCCAACCGGCCGAACGCGCCATCGACGAGTTGGCGGCGGAACTTCAAGTGAGCCGAGGAGCGATCAGCATGGCGACGAAGGACCTTCTGCAGTTGGGGATCATCGAGAAGACCGCGCGGCCGAGGGATCGCCGGCGTTACTACTGCCTCAGGAAGAATCTGTGGGCGCGGTTGTACATCGACCAGCGCGCCAACTTCAGCGATCACGTCGAAATGGCGGAACGCGGCCTGGATCTCCTCAAGGGGGAGTCGCTTGAGGCGAAGCGCCCGTTGATCGAAATGGCCGCCTTCTTCCGTTTCGTCAGCGGGCAGATGCCCGGATTCGTCGCCCGTTGGGAGAAGGAGAGTCCGAAGCTCATCTCCGACCTCGAGCGGCGGTACGCGGAGTAGCCTGTGCGCTCCAAGGGTTCGATCTACTGCCGCGACGTTGCGACTCGCCTCCGCACGTCGCTCGGCGTGCCCGAGGACGCCGGACGAGTCCTCGCGTCTCTTCTTGTGAACGGTGGAACGGCCACGCTGTCCGACGTCGCCGGTGTCGCCGGAACGTCGCTCGGCGACGCCGACGTCGGCTGCGCTCTCCTCGCGAGCCGCGGCGCGGTCTGGCGAGCCGCCGGGGTGAGGCCCGGCACGTGGAGCCAAGCCAAGAACACGGGGCTGCGGCGGTCGCTCTTGCGGCTGCGCTCTGCGTACCGCTGCGGCGGCCTCCCCGCAGTTCGTGAGGAGCACGTGCGGAGTTCGGAGCACTCAGCGGCCTACCGACAAGCCTCATCGGTCCTTGAACGTCTCTGCCCGATGATGGCGCTCCTGCACCTCGGCGCCGAGCTGGAGGGAGCGCTGCGCCGCGAGAGCCTGCCGAACGCGGCGACCTCCCTTCTATCCAAGCTTCCGGACCGGTGGGAGATCCCGATGCTCGAGTGCGCTCGCGCGCCGTTGCGGCGGTCGCCGCTCCTCGTGTTCGGGAACCACCCGTCCATGCTGACCCCATTTCTGCTCGCCGCCGCGTTGGAGCGGAACGACCTCCGGATTCTGGCCCACCGCTACGTGACGACGCTCGTTCCCAGCATGGCGTCGTACGTCCTCCCGCTCGAGCCGACCCACCTTGTGTCGGCGCGCCGCCGAGGCCTCGCAGCTCCGGCCCACGCCCTGTCCCTCTCGGCGCTCCGGCAACTGGACGGTCTTGTGGACGAGGCGGAGGCACGGCGGGTCAACCGCGCCGCGCTCGACGAGGGGGTTCGACACGTGCTCGCCGGGGGCGCCCTCGCCATCTTCCCGAACGGCGGGCGCGAACGCGGGCGGTGGTATCCGGGGCTCGGTCGGCTCGTCGACGCGTTGCGCGCGTCCGACGCGCTGCTCGTTCCCGTGCGCGAGGCCGGTTCGTCGAACCGCAGGGTGTATCGGCTCTTGCGCGGGAGTCGCCGCCGGGCGCCTCTCCGAGAGCCGATCCGCTTCTACGTGGGCGAGCCGATCCCGATGCGTCGCCTCGTCCTTCCGGCGGACGCCGGAGCCGGCGAGATCGTGGCTCTGCTCCAGTCCGTGTACGAACGGACGGCGTGGACCGCGCTCGACCGCGTCGCCTCGGTCCGCACGTTTGGATGAGCCGGAGGCGCTCGGGAGGCGGCTAGAGCGAGACGGGCGTGCACCAGTCGGCGTGGCGGTCCGAGCGGCCGCGCGCGACGTCGTCGAACGCCTTGGCGAGCCGCCGGACGAGCGGGCCGGGCGTCCGATCCCCAACGGGGCGTCGGTCCACCTCGATCACCGGCGCCAACTCCGTAGCGGTTCCCGTCAGCATGACTTCGTCGGCGGCGTACAGCTCCGATCGCAGGACGGTCCGCTCCACCACCTCGAGGCCGAGTTCGACGGCGAGGGTGAGGACCGTGCGTCGCGTGATTCCTTCGAGAATCCCCGCGGAGATTGGGGGTGTGATCAGGACCCCGTCGCGGACGAGGAACAGGTTAGACACGGTGCCCTCGGAGACGGCGCCGCTCTCGTTCAGGAGAACGGCCTCATCGGCGCCGGCGAGGAGGGCCTCCGACTTGGACAACGCCGCGGTCACGTACGATCCGGAGATCTTGCCCCTTGGGGGAATCGCCGCGTCGCTGACTCGGCGCCACGACGAGACGATCACGCGGATGCCGTCCTCCGTGTTCACGTAGCGATCGAGCGGCGTGGCGAAGATCGATACGTCGCATGCGTTGTCGTGGACGCGCGGGCCGATCTCGCACGTCGACTTGTACAACAAGGGCCGCAGGTAGACGTCGCCGGGGAACGCCTCGCGCCGCAGGAGGTCGGCCACGGCTGCGGCCATCGCTTGTCGAGACAGGGGCGGTTCCATACAGAGGATCCGGCCGTTCTGCCAGAGCCGCTTCAGGTGGTCGTCGAGGCGAAAGACGAGGAGGCGTCCGCGCACCGGGTCCCAGTAGGCGCGAATCCCCTCGAACACGGCCAGGCCGTAGTTGAGTGCCGACGTCATGATGCTCACCCTGGCGTCGCCGATCGGCACGATCCGGCCCTCGAAGTACGCGAAGCGGTTCTTGATCTCCATCGGGTCTCCTTCTCTCGACTACACGACGAAGCGAGGAATCGCCGCCTCGCGGGTCTTGGCTTCCGCAGAGAGAGCGTGTTCCGACGAGAGCGAGCGCTGCAGCGCGAGACCGAGACGCCTCATCCCGTCGGCGATGGCGTCGGGGGGGTGGCAAGCGAACGAGAGGCGGATTCTGTCGCGCCCTTCCGGCTCCGAATAGAAGAGCGAGCCGGTGATGAACGCAAGGTGAAGGTCGATGGCCTCTTCCAGCAAACGGCGAGCGTCCACCGCCCCGGGGATTCTCGCCCAGATGAAGAGCCCGCCGTGCGGGACGTCGAAGGACACGTCGGGCGCGTAGCGTCGGAGAGCGACGGCCATCGCGTCGCGCCGTTCGCGGTATTCGTTGCACACTCGTCGCAGGTGGGCGTCGAACATCCCGCGTTTGCAGAACTCGTAGAGGCTTCCCTGGGCGAGGCTGTTCGTGAACAAGTCGATCACGTTTCGGAGGCTCACGAGGCGCGGCAGAAGCTTCTTCGGGGCAGCGAGCCAGCCGATCCGAAGCCCCGGGAACACGGACTTCGAGAACGTCGACAGGTAGATCACGCATCCGTCACGATCGAGCGAGTACAAGGTGGGGAGTTGGGGTCCGTCGTAGCGCAGCATCGAGTAGGGGTCGTCCTCGACGATGGGAAGGCCGTGGCGCGCCGCGAGAGCGAGAAGGGCCTCGCGCTTCGCCACGGGGAGGCAGCCCCCGGTCGGGTTGTGGTACGTCGGGATCACGTACAGGAATTTGGCGCGCACCCGATCGAGGATCTCCCCGAGACGATCGAGGTCGATTCCGTCGATGCCGCTGGGGATCGAGACGATGCGCGCGCCGGCTCCGCGGAACGCCTGGATCGCGCCCGCGTACGTCGGGGCTTCGACGAGGACGATGTCTCCGGGCTCGAGGAACGCCTGCGCCAGAAGGTGGATCCCTTGGGTCGAGCCGGACAGGACCATCACCGTCTCCATCAGGCAGCCGAGGCGGTCCGCGATCCAGCTGCGGAGCGGAGGGTACCCTTCGATCGGGCACCACTGCAGGAGCCTGGACCCCTGCTGGCGCAGCACGCCGTCGGCAAGCTGCTGGAACGCATCGCCCGGGAAGAACTCGGGGGACGGGAGGCCCCCGGCGAACGACAGGAGATCGGTCTGCGAAAGCATCCGAAGCACTTGCCGGTACTCGGGATCGGGTTCCTGAATCCGAGGTGTGAGGAGAAGGTTCCAATTGATCCTGTCCTCCCGCAGCGCGGAAGGACAGCATCGGACGACGGTTCCCATCCCGACGCGTCCCTCGACCCGGCCTTCGCGGGCGAGCTGCTCGTAGGCGCGAACCACCGTGCTGCGGCTGACTCCGAGATCCTTCGCGAGATCCCGGGTCGTCGGCAGGCGCTGTCCGCCCGCCAGCTCGCCTCGCTCGATCTGCGAGCGGAGGGAATTAGCGATCTGCGCGTGCAGCGGCCCCCTCTCCTCTACCTGTTCGATGGCGACGGTCATACCAATCACCGCCTTGGGATAGTCCAAAAGCAACGGGAGCTGCTCCTAACTCACGTCAAGAGCCTACGGAGAGTGTATTGGTATAGACCACTCGCCGCAAGCGAGGTCCAAAGCTAGAACAAGGGCGCCGAGAGGTCGTCCAGCCAGACGCCGGCGCGGGTCCGGTCGCACATCTCGGCGACGGCGGCAAGCGGAACGAGGACGTTGAGCTGCGGCCACTGCCGGGCCGGATACGCCCATGCGCGGATGTCGAGCCATGAGTCGGGCTCTTGGTTTGCCGGGTTGTCGGGCAGCGGAGGGTTCTCCGCGTGGGCGAGGAAGGCCTCGACGTAGGCACGGTCCGGATTCAGCCGACACCATAGGCCGGCCCGCTCGTGGAAGCCGTCGTACGCCTGGTGCACGTGGGGCTTGTCCACGGCCGTCTGGACGTGATCCTCGGCGGCGAAGACGAGCATCACCTTGAGGTTCGGAAGCGCGTCGGCGAGGCGCGGGTAGTTCGACACCGTCGTCCGGTAGTTCCACCAGGCCTTCGCTTCCTCCGGGGTTGCGAGCGTCGCAGGCCACGTCTCTCGCGTCAGAGCCCCGTTGTCGAGAAGCGCCTGGAGGAGCGCCGTGGACCAGGCATCCTTTCCCTCCATCTGCGGATGTTTGCTCGAGCAGACATAGTCGGTTCCGCCCTCCACGCGGAACGCGGGGCGTCCGTCCCGCTCCGACCAGTAGACGGTCGAGTAGTCGATGGCGATGGACGTCGGCGTGTACCCCGTCGGGTCGTAGAACGGGTTGTCCACGGGAGCGCCCGCGTCGTCCCAGTGGCCGGGCTCGAGCGGGTACAGCGGGTCGACGGTGGGGTTCTCCCGGCCGACGAAGAAGCGGACGCCCGCGAGGTCCGCTCCGTTCAGGGCGAGGACGTTGGTGGCGGCGATCCCCGAGTGCGAGAAGGCGTAGAGGCCGACGACGTCGTACGACACGGGTCCGCGCGCCGACTCGTGGAGCCTCTTGCCGTAGGCATCCGGTGCAACGCCCGTCGCGAACCGGATCACATCTCGCAAAGCGGCGAGGCACTTAGGGCCGCCGTAGTCGAACGTCCCCGTGCTCGCGGCGCCCGTTCGCGGGTCGGTCGTGCCCGGCCACAGGTAGGTGATGTACACGGCGCCAAGGGCGTTCGGATCGAGCTCGAAGGCGAAACCCCTTCTCGGCGTGAAGAAGCCGGAGACGTTCACGACGACGGGGGCTCCGTCAGCGTAGCGCGGAGTCCGCGGTTCCGAGACGTGTACGGCGATACGTCCGGCGGATGAGTCGACGTACGTGTTCCACGTGGTCGCAGGCGCGGCGCCCGTGGCTCCTGCCGCGGAATCGACGGCCTCGCCTCCGGCGGCAAGGCACAGGGCAAAGAGCAGAAGCAGTCGGGAGAGGCGCCTCAACGTTGGGCAGATCATCGTCCTCCTCTCTCGCTGTGCCGCGGGTGCCTCATCCTACGGTTCCGCGGGTTGGTAGGCCACAGGCAACGCCAAAGGCCGCCGAGAACGCTCCCGCGATCCTTGGCAAGGTTTGACGATCCCGCGGTTCCCGTGTAGCCTGGCGTGACCGGAGCGGAAGGGAGAGCGGGGCGGAAGGGGCTCGATCGCGTGAAGGTCAGGGCGGTGCTCGAACGCCGGCATACGGCGGTTCTGGTCGGCATTCTCGCCGTCATCACCCTCGCTGTGACGTACTCGACGATCGAAGCGCTCTACCAAGCCGCGCTCACTGAGGAACGGGCCCGGCTGACCGAGATGGCGCGCAGTCAGGCGAGGCTCATCGAGGCCGTCGCTCGCAACGAACTCGAAGCAGGCACGGATCTCTCGCGGGCGACGGCGGCCACCGTCCGGCAGGTAGCCGTCGCTCACTCGCAGTACCAAAGCGTCGGGCGCACGGGGGAGTTCACCCTTGCGGCCCGCGAGGGCGACACGATCCGCTTCCTCCTGAGCCATGCGTCTGCGGCCGTGTCGGCGTCGCCTTCGGAGATCCCGTGGGACTCGAACCTCGCGGAGCCGATGCGGCGGGCCCTGCGACGGGAGTCGGGGACCATCATTGCGCTCGACTATCGCGGCCACACGGTGCTTGCCGCGTACGAGCCGGTGGATGTGCTCGATCTAGGAATCGTCGCCAAGATCGACCTCTCCGAGGTGCAGGCGCCATTCCGACGCGCCGGACTCGTGGCTGCCGGCCCGGCATTGGGGGCGATCCTGCTGGGAGCGTGGGCGTTCACCCGATTGTCGCGCCCGCTTCTGCGGCGAATGGAAGAGACGCAGGAGCGCTACGAGGATGTCGTCGAGACGATGGGCGACGGTCTTGCCGTGCAGGACGCGGAAGGCAGGATCACCTTCGTGAATGACCGCCTCTGCCAGATGCTCGGTCGCCGGCGCCGAGACGCCCTCGGGAGGCCCTTGACGGAGCTCTTCTCCGAGGAGTCCGTCGGGGCGCATCTCCGACAGATGGAGACGCTGCGCCCGGGGATGATCCGGAGCTACGAGTCCGTGCTGCGGCGCGAGGATGGGGCGCCGGTTCACGTCCTCGTGGCGCCGCGGCGGCTGCACAGCCGCATGCGCAAGTCTGCGGGGAGCGTTGTCGTCGTCTCGGAGATCACCGATCTCAAGGTCATGGAGGCGGCGCTTCGGCGGGAGAAGGAGCGCGCCCAACTCCACCTCGACGTCGTGGGCGTCATGGTCGTGGCTCTGGATTCCAGAGGTCGCATCGACCTCGTGAACCGCAGGGGGATCGAGGTGCTCGGATACGACTTTCCCAGCGACCTCGTCGGCCGTGACTGGTTCTCGACGTGCCTTCCCGAGGGTGCCCGTGCACAGACGCGTGCCGTGTTTGCGAAGCTGATGAGCGGCGACGCCGCCTCGGCCGCGAGCGCCGAGAACGCCGTGCTGCGCCGCGACGGAGACGCGCGGCTCATCCTGTGGCACAACACGATCCTCCGCGATGAGGAGGGAAGGATCTGCGGGACCCTGAGCTCGGGCGAGGACATCACGGAGCTTCGCCGCCAGAGCGAGCGCCTGGCGCACCTGAACGCCGTCCTGCGAGCGATCCGAAACGTGAACCAGCTCATCACTCGGGAAACGGATCGCGCTCGACTGCTTGCGAGCGGGTGCCGAGAGCTTGTCGCCACGGAGGGCGTGCGCTACGCGTGGATCGTCGAGGTCGACTCGGAGGGGCGCCCCCTCCGAGTCGGCGAGGCCGGGGTCGGCGGGACGTTCGCGCTTCTGCGCGAACAGATGCTGCGAGGCGATCTCCCAGCCTGTTGCCGGCAGGTGCTGTCGCGCGGCGAAGCGTTCGTTCTGACGGAGCCGACCGAGGATTGCGCCGGATGCCCTGCAAGCGTCCGCTATGAAGATACGGCCGCTGTTGTCGTGCCCCTGCGTCACGAGGCCCGAGTCCACGGCGTGCTTGTCGTTGCGATCCCGGCGGCATGGGCTGCGGACGACGAGGAGCTGTCGCTCTTCCGCGAGGTCGCGGGGGACCTTGCGTTCGCCCTGCACGGCCTCGACACGGCCGAAGCGAGCCGCCGCGCCGAATCCGCTCTGGAGACGAGTGAAGTGCGATACCGATCGCTCTTCGAGAACGCAGTCCTCGGCATCTACCAGACGACGCCGGGCGGCCGAATCCTCGCCGCGAACCCGGCCTTGATCGAGATGCTCGGGTTTGACTCGTTCGAGGAGCTGGCCGAGCGCAACCTCGAGGAGGAGGGCTATGCGCCGGAGTACTCCCGCTCGGCGTTCAAAGAGCGTCTCGAGCGCGACGGCGTCATCCTGGGCAACGAGGCCGCATGGCATCGGGCCGACGGCGCACTCGTCCACGTTCGCGAGAACGCCGTCGCCGTGCGGGACGCGGAAGGACGGGTCCTGTACTACGAGGGGACGGTCGAGGACGTCTCAGCGCGATGGGAGGCCGAGCAGGCGAGGACCCAGCTCGAGGCGCAGCTTCGCCAGACCCAGAAGCTCGAATCGATCGGCACGTTGGCAAGCGGGATCGCCCACGAGATCAACAACCCGCTGACCGGGATCATCAACTACGCGGAGCTGATCTCCGCTCGTGCCGACGAGGCGAAGATCCGCGAGTTCGCCTCCGAGATCGTGACCGAGGGGAACCGGGTGGCGAAGACGGTGCGCAGCCTGCTGTCGTTTGCGAGACAGGAGAAGGAGAGTCACAGTCCGGCGCGCATTGCCGACGTCGCGGAGGCGACCCTGTCGCTCATCGGCGCCGTCCTGCGTAAGGACCAGATCGAGGTGGTCGTCGACATCCCCGCGGACACCCCGCTGGTGCGCTGTCGCAGTCAGCAGATCGAGCAGGTTCTCATGAACCTGCTGACGAACGCGCGCGACGCCCTGAACGTTCGCTTCCCTGGGCACGATGAGCGGAAGCGGATCGAGATCCGCGCGAGGAGCGTCGTCCGTGACGGCGGCCTCTGGGTTCGCGTGACCGTGGAAGACGGCGGGATCGGGATTCCGCGCGCCATCCAGGACCGGATCTTCGACCCGTTCTTCACCACGAAGTCGCGAGACCAGGGAACGGGGCTCGGGCTCGCGATCAGCTACGGAATCATCCGGGATCACCGGGGAACGTTGACCGTGGAGAGCGAGGAGGGCGCGTTCACGCGCTTCACGATCGAACTTCCGGCCTGCGACGGGGACGGGGCCGAGTCCGGCGGAGAGGGAGGCTAGGGATGGCGAAGGTCCTCATTGTCGACGACGAGCGGAGCATCCGGGCGACCCTCTCGGAGTTCGTCAAGGAGGACGGTCACGACGTCTGGACGGCGGAGAACGCGACCGATGGGCTGCGGCTCTTCTCGGAGGTCGCCCCCGACGTCGTCGTCACGGACATCGTCCTGCCGCGCGTCGACGGCATTACGCTTCTCCGGAAGATCCACGAGCAGAGTCCACAGACCCAGGTGGTTGTCATCACCGGCGAGCCGACCGTCGACACGGCGGCGGAGGCCGTGCGGCAGGGCGCGTTCGACTACCTTGCGAAGCCGATTACGGGGGGCGAGATTCGCGCGACCGTGGCGAGCGCCGTGCGGGTCAAGCATCTGGCCGACGACCGCCTTCGGTTGGAGGAGGAGAACCTTCGATACCGGTCTCACCTCGAGGAGGAGGTCACACGCACGACGGGAGAGTTCCGGGCGAGCGAGGCGCGATACCGCGCCGTCGTCGAGCACGCCACGGAGGCGATCTTCATCGCTCAGGATGGCGCCATTCCATTCGCGAACGCCGCCGCGACGACGATCTCTGGGTATTCGGCGGAGGAACTCCGAACGCGGCCGTTCGCCGAACTCCTTCACCCCGACGACAAGGTTGCTGTCCTCGATGGATACGCAAAGCAGCTCGAGGGGCGGGAGACCGGTGATTCCGACGAGCTTCGCGTCGTCCGGTCGGACGGGGCGGTCCGGTGGCTTCGCGTCCGCTCCGTCCTTATCGACTGGGAGGGGCGCCGCGCGTCGCTCAACGTCGCACGGGACGTCACGGAGCGCAAAGCCGCCGAGGACGGTGAGAGGCTGCGCAAGGAGCGGACCCACATCGCGGACGCGACGCTTCTTCGATTGGCGATGCTCCCGTCGCTCGGCTCGGGGGACCTCGAAGCCACGCTGCGAACCATCGCGGAGACGGTGGCCGACACGATCGAAGTCGAGCGCGTCGAGGTGTGGCTCGTGGAGCGAGAGTCGGAGGAACCGAGGTGCGCGGAGCTCTTCGAACGCACTCCCCGGAGGCACTCGAGCGGCCGCACGCCGTCTCTGACGACCCATCCGAAGTACTCGGCGGCCCTGAGCGCTGAGCGCTCGATCGTCGCATCCGATGCGCGCAACGACCCCCGCACGGCCGAGTTCAACGAAAGCCACTTCATCCCGCTCGGGATCGGGGCGTTGATCGATATGGCGGTTCGCGTGGGAGACAGGGTGGTGGGCACGTTCTCGGTCGAGCACGTCGGCCCGCCCCGCGCGTGGCCGGACGAGGCGGTCAGCTTCGTCAGCGGCGCGGCCGGACTCGTCGCCGTGGCGATCGAATCGGCTCGCCGCCGCAGTGCGGAGGAAGCGCTCGAGCGGAGCGAGGCGGAGTATCGCGCGCTGTTCGAGGACTCGCCCGTATCGCTGATGGTGGAAGACCTGTCTGGCCTGAAGCGCGCGTTCGATGACCTGAGGGCGCGGGGCGTCGTGGATCTGGAGTCGCACCTGCAGAACCACCCCGAGATGGTCGAGCAATTCCAGGGGTCGATCCGCATCCTTGATGCCAACGAGGCTGCCATCCGTCTGCACGGCGCGGCATCGAAAGAGGAGATGCTCAGTCGGAAGTTGGGAAGCGTTCCCGCCGACGCGCTGCCGATTCTGAGGGACCGACTGCTTGCGATGTGGCGCGGGGAGAGGATGTTTGAGGCAACCGCGAGCGACGAAGCCCTCGACGGACGGTCCATGTACGTCGCCCTCCGCTGGAGCGTCCCCCCGGGCCAGCGGACCTCGCTGGAGCGTGTACTGCTGGCGAAGAGCGATATTACGTCGCTCGTCGAAGCACAGCGGAGCCTGCGCCACGCGCTGGACGGGGTCATTGAAGCGATCGGACGGGCGACCGAGTCGCGCGACCCGTACACGGCCGGCCACCAGAGACTCGTCACAGACCTCGCCGTTGCGATCGCAGGCGAGCTGGGACTCGAGACGAGGGTCATCGATGGGATTCGCGCCGCGGGACTCCTCCACGACGTCGGTAAACTAGCGATTCCGGCGGAGATCCTGAGCAAGCCAAGCGCCCTTTCTCGGATGGAGATGGAGTTGATGAAGGGGCACCCGGAGGCAGGGTACGAGATCCTGAAGACGGTCGACTTCCCGTGGCCCGTCCCCGAGATCGTCCTCGAACATCACGAACGGCTCGACGGGACGGGGTACCCCCGGGGACTGGGTGGAGCCGCGATCTGCATCGAGGCTCGCATCCTCGCGGTGGCCGACGTCGTCGAAGCCATGGCGTCCCACCGCCCGTACCGCCCCGCTCTGGGGATCGAGCCGGCGATCGAGGAGATCGTCAGGGGCCGCGGAACCGCGTACGACGAACACGTCGTGGACGCCTGCGTGCGGCTCCTCCGCGAGAGCCGCTTCGCGTTCCGGGTCGCGGCCCGCTAGGGGGTCCTCTCCGGGACCGTTCGAAGAGAGAACCCGGCGATCGTTTCGTTGTCGTCGGCGAACGTGAACTTGGCCTCCACAGAGGCTCCGGCGAGCACGAGCGGAAGCCAATGGCCGTCGTCCTGCCACATCCGGTGGTACGGGATCCCTTCGATCGGAAACCACTCGGGCCGCATCTCGTCGGACTCGCACAGGGCGCCGCGCCAGCGGACGGCGCGGAAGACGCTCACATCGTGGTCGAACTCCGGTCGAGAGGGGAAGAAGAACACGAGTCGTCCCGCGGGGATGAGGTCGGTTGGGGCCACCTCGAGGCCGCACTCCTCCCGGATCTCGCGAACGGCGGCGTCCCGGACGTCTTCTCCGTCCGCGATCTTGCCGCCGAATCCGTTGTACTTGCCCTTTCCGAAGCCCCGCTTCTTCAGGCCGAGAAGAATTCGCCGCGGGTCCTCCGCGACAAGGAAGCAGATCGTTGCGCGCTTCATCCCCGCACCCCCGCGACAGGATAGCGGACCGCGAGGCTTGCCGCAGACGCCGTCCCCGTCGTGGCTGTGGGCGCTTCATGCGGAGGGCGTGTAGAATCGGGGCCGAACGAGGAGAGGAAGAGCATGGAACGGGTCATCGTCCGCAACGGCCGTGTGGTGAGCGGGTCGTCGGTGCGAGAGGTTGACATCCTCATCGTCGGGGAGACGATCGAGCGCGTCGAGGTCGGGCTTCCGCGCGGCGCGGATCGTGAGATCGACGCGTCGGGTCACTACGTGCTCCCGGGCGTCCTCGACGTCCACACCCACCCGGTGTACCTCGACGGCCTTGGCGCTCTCTCCATCACGGCGGCGTACGGGGGGGTCACGACGCTCCTCCACTACGCGTACGCGAAGCCGGGCCGGGGGCTGCAGGACGCGCTGCGCGCGTCCCGCGACGAAGGCGAGGGCGGATCCATCCTCGACTTCGGCCTGCATGGCGGGGTGTTCGATCCGAAGAACCAGTCGGGCGAGATCCCGCAGGCGATGGCCGAAGGCGTGACGTCGTTCAAGATGTTCATGACGTACGCCAAGCTCGGCTGGATGACCGACGACTACCAGCTCATGCGAACGCTCGACATCCTCGGGCGGGCCGGCGGGATGGGGATGGTCCACGCCGAGAACGGCCTCGCCACCGACTACCTGGAGGATCGGGCGAACGCCGAGAAGGCGGATCCGATTCGCGGCTTCGTTGAGACGCGCCCTGCGATCCTCGAAGCGGAGGCCGTCCACCGCGCGGTCGCGATGGCGCAGGTGGCCGCGTGCCCGATCTACATTCCCCACGTGAGCGCACGCTTGGCGCTCGACGAGGTCGCCGCCGCGCGCGCCAGGGGGTTCCGCGTCTACGGCGAGACGTGCCCGCAGTACCTGACCCTGACGAACGACGATCTCCTGCGGCAGAAGGCCCTCCTCAAGATCGGCCCGCCGCTCCGCGACGCGGAGGACCGGGACGCGCTGTGGCGCGGCCTCGCCGACGGAGCGCTCGACACGGTCGCGTCGGACCACGCGCCGAAGGCGAAGAGCCCCGACGACGACTTCTTCGCGGCTCCGTACGGCTCGCCGCAGGTGGAGACGATGCTGCCGCTGGTTTACGACGGCGGGGTGGGGCGCGGGCGCCTTTCGCTCGAACGTCTCGTGCGGGTGATGTGCGAGAACCCGGCCAAGATCTTCGGTCTCTACCCGAAGAAGGGCGCTCTCCGCCCCGGGAGCGACGCCGACCTCGTCATCTTCGATCCCAAGGCGAAGAGCAGAATCTCGAACGCGGCCCAGCACTCCAACGCGACGTACACGGCGTACCAGGGACGAGAGGTCGTCGGGGCGCCCGTCCTCTGCATGCAGCGCGGCCGGGTTCTCGTCGAGGCCGGGCACCTTCTGGCAAAGCCGGGGTGGGGACGCTTCCTGGCGACGGCGGCGGGGCGCGTCGAGCCGGCGGCGCTTCGGTGACGGACGATTCTGAAGACGAAAGGGAGCACGGAATGATCACGCTATCAGGCAAGGATGTCCTTCGGGCGGACCAGTTCGCGAAGCCGGAGATCGAACGCGTGCTTGAGGCGGCGGCGAAGCACGAGAAGGCGCTCGCTGCGGGGAAGACCCTCTCGACGTTGCGCGGGAAGGTGCTTGCGACGCTCTTCTTCGAGCCCAGCACGCGCACGCGACTCTCGTTCGAGACGGCCATGCTTCGCCTTGGCGGGCAGGTGATCAGCGTCGCCGAAGCGAAGACCTCGTCGGCGGCGAAGGGGGAATCGCTCGCCGACACGATTCGAACGGTTGAGGGGTATGCCGACGCCATCGTGCTGCGTCACCCCGAGATTGGGGCGGCCGAAGAGGCGGCACGCGCGGCGCGCGTGCCGATTCTGAACGCGGGGGACGGGGCCGGACAGCACCCGACCCAGTCGCTCCTCGACCTCTACACGATCCGGAAGGAGCAGGGACACGTCGACGGCTTACGGGTCGCCCTGGTCGGCGACCTCAAGAACGGCCGAACCGTCCACTCGCTCGCCGACGTTCTCTCGAACTACGAGGTTTCGTTCCTCTTCGTGGCGCCGGCGGCGCTGCGGATGCCGACCGCGATGGTCGAGAAGCTGCGAGCCATGGGGATCTCCGTCGCGGAGACGGACGACCTCGGCGAGGCGATCCGAACGGCCGACGTCCTCTACATGACGCGCATCCAGAAGGAGCGGTTTGCCGACCCGGCCGAGTACGAGGAGCTCAAGGGCGCCTACATCCTCGACCGCGCGGCGCTCGCGGCGGCGAAGCCGTCGATCACGGTCATGCACCCGCTGCCGCGGGTGAGCGAGATCGCCCTCGATGTCGACCTTCTCCCCGGGGCCGCGTACTTCCGCCAATCCGCGAACGGCGTTCCGGTTCGGATGGCGCTCCTCTCGCTCGTCCTCGAGCCGTCGCGCTAGCTCGAGCTCTGGCGCCGAAGCACGAGAACGTCGGACATCGCCGCGGCGTCGACGACGACCGAGTCCCCCTCGTGGATCTCGCCGGCAACGATCTTCGATGCGAGCGGGTTCTCGACCAGCCGCTTGAGGGCGCGTGCGAGGGGTCGGGCGCCGTAGTGGGGGTCGAACCCCTCCTTGGCGAGGATCCGCTTCGCTTCCGGGGTCAGCGTGAGGCGGATCTTCTGCTCGGCCAGCCGTCCGTTCAGCTCGGCGAGCTTCAGTTCGACGATCTTCTCGATCGCCGCTTCGTCGAGCGGGTGGAAGATGACGGTCTCGTCGATCCGGTTCAGGAACTCCGGCCGCAGCGTCTTCCTGAGCTCGTCGTGGATCCTCTTGTGGATCGTGGCCTCGTCTTCGTCACCCAGGAAGAACTCGCTGCCGACGTTCGACGTCATGATGAGGATCGTGTGGCGGAAGTCGACCGTGCGGCCGTGGCCGTCGGTGAGCCGGCCCTCGTCGAGCAGTTGGAGCATGAGGTTCATGACCTGCGGGTGCGCCTTCTCGAGCTCGTCGAACAGGATGACCTGGTAGGGCCGTCGGCGCACCGCCTCCGTCAACTGCCCTCCCTCGTCGTATCCCACGTAGCCCGGCGGCGAGCCGATCAGGCGGGCCACGGCGTGGCGCTCCATGTACTCGGACATGTCGATGCGAAGGAGAGCCGTATCGCTGCCGAACAGGAACGCGGCGAGCGCCTTGGCGAGTTCGGTCTTGCCGACCCCGGTCGGGCCGAGGAACAGGAACGTCCCGATCGGCCGGCGGGGATCCGAAAGCCCGGCGCGCGAGTGGCGGACGGCTTCGGCGACGGCGTGCACGCCTTCGTCCTGGTCGACTAGACGCGCGTGGAGCGCGTCCTCCATCGAGGAGAGGCGCGACCGCTCCTCCTCGAGCATCCGCTCGGCGGGAATCCCCGTCCACTGCGACACCAGGGCGGCGATCTCGGCCGGGCGCACGTCCGTGCCGCTCCCGTCGACGCGCAGTCGGCTCCCCGCCTCGTCGATCAGGTCGATGGCCTTGTCGGGGAGGAAGCGGTCCGTGAGGTAGCGCTCGGACAGGCGGGCGGCCGCCTCGATGGCGTCGTCGCTAATCTTGACCTGGTGGTGCTTCTCGAGGGTCTCCCGCAATCCCTTGAGGATCTGGATCGTCTCGTCGATCGACGGCTCCGGGACGAAGACCTTCTGGAACCGCCGCTCAAACGCGGAATCCTTCTCGATGTGCTCGCGATACTCGTCGAGCGTCGTGGCGCCGATCATCTGGAACCGGCCGCGGGACAGCGGCTCCTTGAGCATGTTCGCCGCGTCGATCGCGCCCTCCGCGGCGCCGGCGCCGACGAGCGTGTGCAACTCGTCGACGAAGAGAATCGTCTGCCCGGTGTGCGCCTCGATCTCGCGGATGACGGACTTGAGGCGATCCTCGAACTCGCCCCGGAACTTGGATCCGGCCACCATGGCCGCGATGTCGAGAGCGACGATCTCCTTTCCCTTCAGGGAGTCGGGAACGTTCCCGTCGACCATCCGCTGCGCGAGGCCCTCCACGACGGCCGTCTTTCCCACCCCCGGCTCGCCGATGAGAACGGGGTTGTTCTTCCGGCGCCGCGACAGGATCTGTTCCATGCGGCGGATCTCCTCGTTCCGACCGATCACCGGGTCGAGCTCGCCGCGCTTGGCCTTCTCCGTAAGGTTGGTGGAGTACTTCTTGAGAATCTGGTACCGCTCCTCCGCCGCCTGGTCGGTGACGCGCTGTTCGCCGCGGACGTCGCGGAGCGAGCTGTAGATCGACTCGGGCGTGATCTGGTGCCTTCCGAGCACCCGCCGGAGTTGAGGGTCCGTCGTGCGGCTGATGGCGAGCAGAAGGTGGTCGGATCCGATGAACTCGTCGTGGAGCCGGTCGGCCTCCATTTGGGCTGCGGCGACCACCGCGTCGAGCCGAGGCGTGATGTAGATCTGCCCGCCGATCTGGCCGGCCACCGACGGCTTCGACTTCAGTAGAACGTCGATATCCTTGGCCAGGGCGTCGAGCTTCACCCCCATGGCTTGGAGAATCTCCCGGCCGACGCCCTCCCGGCTCACGAGGACGTAGGCGACGTGCTCCGCATCAAGCTGGTTGTGCTTGTATCGCGTGAGGAGATCCTGGGCCTCCCGGAAGATCTCCTGGGTCCCCTCGGTCATCTTGTCGAATCGGATCATGGTTCTCACCTCTGCTTAGCAGTCAGCACACGCGACTGCTAACGCAGTGTAGGCGATGTCTCGGGGGAAGTCAAGCGCTTGAAGGATGCGAACTAGCGGAGTGCCTTCACGACCATGTTGACCGCCGCGTAGAAGAGGATGACGCCGAACAGCTGACGCAGGCGCTTGCGCGGGATTCGGTCCCCGAGGAACGGGCCGAACTGCGCGCCGATGACGGTCCCGAGGATGAGCGGAAGGGCGAGCGCGAGGTTCACGTTCCCTTGGGTGAAGTGGGTGAGCGCGCCGAAGGCCGAAGAAGGAACCATTACGAACAGGCTCGTCGCGATGGCCGGCAGGATCTCGAGGCCGAGGAAGAGGGCGAGCGACGGGACCATGATCGTCCCGCTGCCGATCCCGAGAAGGCCCGAGCCGAGCCCTGCGACGAGGCCGATGGCGGCGCCGATCAAGTAGAGGCGAGGGCCGGTCGCCGGTCCGCGACGTGCGTGCCCGATTTCGTTCGTGGTCTTACCGCGCAGCATCATGGCGATCGGGTAGAGAAGGAGGGCGGCGAAGCCGATTGCGAGCCATCGGGACTCAATCGTCGTGGTCAGGCGCGCTCCCGCCCAGGCTCCGAGGAGGCTGGCAGGCATCAGGGTCAGGCCGACGCGGTATTGGATGACGTGGCGGCGGGCGTAGGCGATCGACGCGGAGAGGCTGGTGAACGTGATCGCCGTGAGGCTCGTGCCGGCTGCCGCCTGCACGGTGTCCACCCATCCGGAGAGGGTGAGGAGCGGCACGATGAAGATCCCGCCGCCGACTCCAAGGAGGCTTGAGAGGGTCCCGATGCCGAGTCCGGCGAAGAGGAGCGGCAGGAAAGTGCTGAGCGAGATCGTCATGCGATGACTATACGGCACCTGATGCGCGCCCTCACGCAGCGTGGGACCTGTGGCCTTGGGCTCTCACGTTGAGCCGGCAAACGGGCCGGCGCGGCGCGGGCTGAACGGGTAGACGCGGCGGGTCGGCCAAGGTAGAGTCGGACAACCGGCAACGGGACGGGAGGACTCCATGCACACGCCGACTCGCGAGGAAGCCTACGCGCTCCTGACCGAGTACAACGACCAGGACGGGTTGATCAAGCACGCGCTTGCTGTGGAAGCCGTGATGCGGTATGGAGCGAGGAAACGGGGACAGGACGAGGAGACGTGGGGAATCGTCGGCCTCGTGCATGACCTCGACTACGGTCGCTTCCCGGAGCAGCACTGCACGATGACGGCGCAGATCCTGCGGGAACGGGACTGGCCTCTGGAATGGGTCCACGCCGTCGTGTCGCACGGATGGGGATTGTGCTCCGACGTCGAGCCGACGACGGAGATGGAGAAGGTTCTCTTTGCGATCGACGAGCTGTGCGGCCTCGTCACCGCCGCTGTGCTGGTGCGGCCTTCGAAGAGCCTCCACGACCTTGAGGTGAAGTCGCTCAAGAAGAAGTGGAAGGATCGGAGCTTCGCCGCGGGAGCGAACCGTGACGTGATCGAGAAGGGCGCGGCGATGCTCGGCGTGAGCGTGGACGATCTGATGGCCGACGCCATCGCGGGGATGCGCGAGGTTGCTGGCGCGCTCGGCCTCGACGGGTCCTTGGCCGGTACGGCGTGAGGAGCGGGCGATGACGGGAACGACGTACCGCGTCGGTCGTTGGAGTCTGGATGACCTGATCCTCGTGAAGACCGGACCGGGTCTGGGGAGGGCGCTCTCTGTCCTCGACGACGCCGCGAGCACGGTCGAGTCGTGGCGGGGCAAGCTGAACAGCGCGTTGCCGACGAAGGCGTTTGCCATCCTCGTCCGTGACGTGGAGCGGCAGGCGCACGCGGCCGCGGTGCTCGACGGATTCTCGTACCTCTGGTTCTCCGAGCAGACGAACAACGCCGACGCGCTCGCGC
>Ga0105104_10001062_pt1 | contig 21032 bp, 15 predicted proteins | sample PPLLaktember2015_3_FD_87034 | JGI IMG/M metagenome (GOLD analysis project Ga0105104, IMG submission 87034) | Freshwater sediment microbial communities from Prairie Pothole Lake near Jamestown, North Dakota, USA - PPLs Lake P7 Core (6) Depth... | ecosystem: Environmental > Aquatic > Freshwater >... | reverse complement strand
GGATTCTCGATGCATGCCTTGCCGGTTGGCTAGGCCTGACGTGTTGCTCCGGTTCTATGAGTCGAGAATGAGCTGCTACTTTGAAAGACGCAGGCGAAAAACACCCGGTTTCACACTTGGAGTAATATGTGTCCCGATGAAATCTCCTGCTAACGATGAAGACTTCGAGCGGGCATTTGGGGTGCTCGAACTCCCACCCAACGCGTCCCGCGAAGCTGTGGAGCAAGCGTACAGGGAACTGAGCGAGGTCTGGGATCCCTCCAGGTTCCCGACAGACGAAAGACTCAGGCGGCGGGCTGCGGAACAACTGACCCGCATTCAAGAGGCGTATGAGTTGCTGAAGGATTACCACGCAGGGGAGGATTCTCTGCTTCAGGAACTTTATGGAAAGACAAAGAAAGGGCGAGCGGCGCCTTCCCACCCTCAGTCCAAAGCTGGTTCACAGAGTCCGTCAACACCGCCGTCCCTTGCTGATACGGTATTTGCCGAACCTTCATCAGGACCGTCAAAACGTTTGCTCTTAGCATTGGTTGTCGGCGGAGTGGTGATCGTCGTGGTGCTCGCACTGTTGTTCCTCGGTCGCCCTGCGGAAGCGCCGGCTCCAGCAGATCAAGGTGCGGCTCCGGCAGCCGCCACCAGCGCGCCGGTAAACGAGCCGGCTCCTCCCCCGCCGGCGCAGGAACAGCCCGGCAACGCGGCCGGAGCGGAAGCTCCAGTCACTCCGAAGAGCGAACCGCAGACCCCCCAGGCTACTTCGACGCCCCTCCGCAGTCGTGAGGAGCCACCGGTTCCCCAACAGCGCTCTGATTCTGCGCGGCCGAGCCGGGAACCGGGATTTGTCCCGCCTGGGCCGCCAAAGACGAACGGCACGAGCCCGGCTCCGGCGCCACGCCGTCAGCCGGATAACAAACCGGAGTTGGTTCGGGGTCCTGAAGAAGGAGGAGTCGCTCCGGAAGAAGAGCGCCGAGTCCTGAACGTCCTGGGTCAAAAATCACCGGCGGCTCAGAGCATCCTGGATGGGAATACCGATCAGTTCCGAGTGATGAGTTGGCGCGTAACAAAGAAAGACGGGGGCGAATTCTGGGCACACATCGTGGCCGAATCAGCCGTCGGCGGGACTACGCATCTGATCTGGGCTGTCGACCCGTCAAGAGAGACGATCCGACCCCTGAGCCAGGCCGCTCGTGACCTGGACAAGTCAGCTTCTACCAAGCCGCCGACCGGTTCCTGATCGGCATCATTTCACTCCGTCGACGCTCACACCTTCCGCCGCCGCAAGCCCACCCCCGATGGGCGTCCCGCTTCTCTTGCTTCTCCCCGGATGCTAAATTGGGTGAAATCCCCCCTTTGTCGGATCCTTTTGACAATGGAGGTTACATGTTTAAGAGAAGTCTAGCTATATCCGTAATTGCCTTGCTTGTGCTCCTCACCCCGGCGTTCGGGCAGGAGTACGGACAGCGCACGCCGGACCAGCCGAGCGATCAGAATCAGAATCAGAATCCGAATCAGAACCCGAATGACGGCAATCAGACGCAGACACCGGGTCAGCAACCGTCACAAGACCCTTCGGCCCCCGGCAGAACCGACACGCAGGACACGCAGTCAACTCAACCGGGACAGGGCGAGCCAGATCGGCGGGACAAGTCCGGCGATCGGCAGACCACTGAGGGCAAGATGGCCGGGGCTACCGGTTCGGAGTCGGCGCTGAGCCAACAGAAGGGACAGGACTGGAAGTTCCTGAACAACGCCGCCATGAGCGGGATGCTCGAGGTGAAACTGGGACAGCTTGCAGTCGAGCGCGGGTCCTCGCAGGCAGTCAAGGATTTCGGGCAGAAGATGGTTGATCAGCATACAAAAGCCAACCAAGACCTGATGTCGATAGCTCAGAACAAGGGTGTCAGCCTCTCCCAGACCGATGAAGCGAAGCACCAGAAGGCCTATGACAAACTCTCGCAGCTCAGCGGCGCGGAATTTGACCAGGCTTACATGAAGCAGATGGAGAAGGAGCACAAGAAGGACGTCAAGGAATTCGAGAAACAGGTCGAAAAGGGCGAAGACAGCGAGCTGCGCGACTTCGCGTCGAAGCACCTGCCCCACCTCCGGGAACACCTCGAGATCGCGATGACGACTCGCGATCAGGTTGAAGGAACCCAAAGGGCGGAATAGCGTCCCCAACCTCCCAGAGGACCTCTGGGGTTCTTGGTGTGCTTTTTTTGCGACGAAGCCCCCTTGCCCGGTCCGGGGGCTTCGGTGATGATAATCAGGTGGCAGCATCGGATCCGGCGACTGCCGTCGGGCGGGAACGCCTGAGCATATCGGTAACCTTCCTTGTCCACGGACTCGTAGTAGCCACTTGGGTGTCCCGAATTCCAGCCGTCCAATCCTCGCTTGAACTTTCGCCCGCGGTTCTCGGCGCGATCCTGCTTGCGCTCGCCGCCGGCTCGATCTTGGCTATGCCGCTGACAGGCGCCTTGATCCACCGCGTGGGCAGCCGTCGATTGGTTACGGCCACCTCATTGTTCTTCTGCTTTGCCCTGCCGCTGTTGACTTTGCCGTCGTCGCCTCTGCGGCTCGCACTCTCGCTGTTTGTTTTCGGGGCTGCAGCCGGAGCGATGGATGTCGCGATGAACGTTGAAGCCGCAGCGTTCGAAACCCGGCGGGGAAGACCGGTCATGTCCTCCTTCCACGGCTTGTTCAGCATCGGAGGGATGCTGGGAGCGGCACTCGGCGGGGGCCTGGCCCAGCTTGGCCTGTCCGTTGCTGCTCACTTCATGCTCGCTTGCCTGTCCCTTGCGACGGTTGTGATCGTGATCTCCCGCTGGCTGCCGGAGGGCAGTTGTCGAAGCGATACGACCCTTGCGTTTCGATTTACCAGAGAGCTGTGGTTGCTGGGAGGGATAGCTTTTTGCGTCGCCGTGGGCGAAGGCGCCATGGCGGACTGGACGGCATTGTACCTCCGAAACTCGCTCGCCACCAGCGTGGGTGTCGCGGCGCTGGGATACGCGGTGTTTTCAGCCTTCATGGCGGCGGGCCGTTTCCTCGGGGATCACCTCACGATGCGTCTGGGCCGCAAAAGGCTGGTCCAGAGAGGTGTCCTCCTGGCTGGCCTCGGCGTTTGCACCGCATTGCTAACGCCGAGCATCGCGCTGGCTCTGCTCGGATTCGGCCTGGTAGGAGCGGGATTTTCGGCGATCATCCCGATCGTTTTCGGCGCCGGAGCGAGAGTCAAGGCCGTTGCCCCGGGAGTCGGGGTCGCTTCAGTAACGACGACCGGATACTTCGGCTTCCTCATTGGCCCGCCTTTGATCGGATTCAGTGCACAACTCACGAGTCTGCGAATCGCGCTTGCGTTGGTCGCCGTGCTCTGCTGCGTGGCCTTTTTGCTGGCCCGCAGCGCCGAGTTGAGCGACTGAGATCCAAAGAAAAACCAAGGACTACAGGGACCACAAGGACAAGAATCTCTTTGTCCTCTTTATAGGCATGTTGGACACCTTAGGGTATGCAAACTGCTTTCGGTTCGAACCCGCTTGCTTCCGCGGCAGGAGTGCCGCGGAAGCAAGCGGGTTCGAACCGAAAGCAGGTCGCATGCCCCACCGGAATTCAAAGATCCGTATAAAGTGCACCCCCTCGTCGTCACCCCTACGACGCCTCGGGGGGCAGGTACTCCTTCCTGTCCGGGGCGGTTTTAACCATCCGCCTGGCCACGGGGTCGAATATCATTACGCGCCCTTCGCGGTAGGAGTCGACACCCAGCTTGATAGCCACCATAACCTGGTAGCCCTTCAACACGTCGTAAACAGGCGTTTTTCTACTGCGCATGCAGTCCAGCCAGTCGTCAACCAGATCCGGGCTGTCTTCGGACGGCTCGATCGTGACCTCGGTTTTGCCGTCATTGGCCTTCTTGAACGCATCCTGAAACTCGCGTTCCGCGCGGATGACTGCGACCTCGCGACCACGTCCCCTTGGGGCCCCTCGCGAGTCTCCCATTGAATCCATGGCCTGCGCCTCGCGCTGGACGATCTGAAGGGTGCCCCAGTTGCCGTAAACAGTCAGGGGGACCGATTCGGCGTTCGCCATGCACGAGATCATGTTGATGCAGTAATCGTCCGGGTATTCGACCATGGTCATGTACGTGTCCGGCACCTCCCGGTTCTTCTGGACGTAGATGCCCCCGGCACCGGTAACACGAGTCGGGAAGTCGAACTTGATCAAGGTCGACATGACACCCAGGCGATGGAAGAGCAGATCGGTTGCGTTTCCGCCGGAATAGTCCCAGTATTTGCGCCACCGGAAGTAACGCTCCTTGCTAAAGCGCCTTTTCGGCGCCGGTCCCAGCCACATGTTCCAGTCCAGGTTCTTGCCGCTGACTTCCGCATCGGGCCACGCCTCGCTACCAACGCCGGGAATCGGGTAGTCCCACATGCCTTCGGTCGTATTGCGGTTGTAACTGATCAGTCCCCAAACCACCTTCCCCATCTTCCCGGAGCGAACGTATTCGTTGACCTTCCAATAGAACCGGCTGGATGGACCCGTGCCCCCCACCTGGAGGATGCGCTGGGTCTTGCCGACGATATCGTTCAGCTTTGCCGCCTCGTCTATCGTGTAGGTCATCGGCTTCTCGAGGTAGACGTCCTTCCCTGCCTGGCAGGCTTCAGACGCCATCTGAAAATGCCAGTGATCCGGAACGGCGAGAACGACTCCATCGATGTCCGGTCGCTGAATGATTTCGCGGTAGTCCGCATACGCCTTCGCGGCCTTCGTTTTCTCCTGCGCGTGTTTGCGTCTCGGCTCCCAAACGTCGCAGACGGCGGCGTATTCGACATCCCCTTTCCCCGCCTTTCGGTCGTCAAACCCGCGTCGCAACAGGTCGTGGAACTGCATACCGTTTCCGATGAAACCGACGTTGATCCGATCGTTCGCGCCGAGGACTCGACTCGTGACCTTGCGAACGGCTTGCGCCGGAGCAGTGCCCGTGGTCGCGGCCACCGCCGATGCGGCCGCGAGGGCACCTGCCGCCTGATTAAGGAACTGCCGGCGGTTCGGCTCGGTCTCGCGCGTCGAACGTGATTTTTGATTGGCCATTCTGAATCCTCCAAAAGGGAAGTTAAAAAACTTTCTAACCCTACCGGTTTGTCGTGAGCCGTGGGCGGAGCAGGTCGGTCCACAGCCGGTAACCGGCCTCATTCAAGTGCAGGTTGTCATCTGTAAACAGCTCGGGCTTCGGCCGCCCATCTGGCCCGATCATTGGTTGATAGAAGTCGACGTATTCGATATAAGAGGTTCCTTCTGCAAACCGCCGGATCGCGTCGTTCGCCTGGCGGATCGAGTCCGCCAGGTGCCAGCGGATCGGGCTCGGCTTGATGGCAAGATAAAGGATCCGCGATAACGGGAGGGCCGCGTGGGCCTTCTCGGCGAACTGACGGAAGTCAGTCGCTACCCGGGCTGGTTCCTTTCCCCCGGCGATATCATTGTCGCCCGCGTAAAAGACAATCGCGCGCGGACGATACGGTAGCACCACCCGGTCGAAAAAGTAGATGGAGTCCGAGATCTCTGAACCGCCGAAGCCGCGGTTAAGAAGGTCGAGATCCGGGAAATGCCGGGCAAGGTCCCATAGACGTATGCTGGAACTGCCCAGGAAGAGGATCTGCCCCTGCCGAGGCGAGGCGGCCCGGTCCTGGGCCTCAAAAGCCGCGATGTCGTTTTCGAAACGATTGGCTGAAGCGGCCGGGATCGTCATCACCCCAATCTGGCAAAACAGAAGTATCAGTCTGAATGAACGACGCATATCAAGACTGATTCTAGCCTACTCGTTCCAAGATTTCCCCTGCGTGGTAAATGGGGGGACGCAAGAGTAAGCAAGAGGCGCAAAACACGCAACAGAAACGCAAGGGAGGACAAAATGCAGCACCTCTTCTCTTGCACCTCTTGCTTACTCTTGCGCCTCTCGCGCCCGCCGGGCCGACCACCCGCGTATCTTCTGGATCTCGTCCTCAGCTATCCCGAGTGAAGCCAGGAATTCCTGGTGTGATGCGGGTGCGCGCCGCTCGAATTCGGCGTGCCAATCGGCCATGCCCTGTTCGTCCATCCCAACCGCGCGCAGCATCTGGACCCACATTTCCTTGTCGACGACCTGCGGCCCTGTGCCGGCGACGTTGCGGAGCATGGCGCACAGAAGGCCCTGCTTGATTCGCAGATCCGTGATCTGTTTGCCGAGCTCGTTGAGACGATGCTCGATGACCGCTTCGGTTTCGGTCTCCTTCGCCTCGAGAATGAGGCGGATTTCGGACAGGGCGAGACCGGCGTCCCGAAAAGTGCAGATCCGGCTCAGCCGATCAACGCCCTTCTCGTCGTAGTGACGGTAGCCTGAGACGGATCGGCCGGATGGCCGCAGGAGACCAATCCTGTCGTAATACAATAGCGTGCTGCGCGAGAGCCCGAAGAGCCGGGCAAGCTTCGAAACGGTGTAGTTCTTTGGCATTGCGCGTTTCGGGATGCCGGTCAAGCCGGCATCCCTCCTCTGACCCCGTCTAACGACTTTCGGATCTCACTTTCTGCACATCGGCCGCCGAGAGGCCCAGCCACTCGAGAAATGCCTGGTGCCCTTCGGGATGGCGTTTTTCGAATACCTGGTGCCACTTCTTCATCGCCGCGTCATCCAACCCGATTTCACGAAACATGGCGACCCATTGATCCTTCGCTACTGATTTCTGCATGGTGGATTCCCTTCTTTTTCGTCTATCTTTCTGTTTGTTTTCTGCCACGGCCGTGACAACTGCCTCCCAACACCCCTAAGCGTAAAGTGTGAAGCGATAGACGGGTCAAGGGGAATTTGCGGACCGCGTATTTTTTCATCAATCGCGCAAGGACACTGATTCGAAGAGATCCGCGGGGCGGCCGGCCCCGCTCGCGCTCGTGATCGTGATGGCGGGCTCAAGCCCTGAAAGTCATCAGAACCGCAAGCGGAGCACGGCGAAGCGCGCGGGCCCGAGAAGTTTGCACCTGACTCGTGGCCTCGCCGCGGAATTTTGCAGAATTCCTGAAGCCCGGTAGCTGTCTCGGGCCCGCGCGCTTCGCTTGCGGTTCTGATGACTTTCAGGGCATCAATCCGCCCGAAGCGCCCCTTCCCGGGCGGGTGACCCATTGGACCGCTTGTCGGTCCGTCAATCGCGAATGCTTAGATTGTGAATCCCCGATCAGCAGTCCGAATCCGCAGTGGCGTTACCTCACCGCCAACAGCGGATAGGGGTTGATCGCCTCGCCACTCCACCATCGGCCGGGCTCAACCCGCAGGATCGCGAAGTGCAGATGCGGCGTCTGGGCGTTGCCGCTCTGTCCCACCCGACCGATGACCTGACCCCGCCGCACGCTGTCGCCCTCTTCCAGTCCGCCGGCGTAGCCGGCCAGGTGTGCATAGTAGTAAACGAACTGTTCTCTGGGATCGAGCTGGTAAATCGACAGGCCGCCGCGCGGGTTGTTTTCCAGCCGGGCGATCCGCCCGTCTCGGGCAGCCAGGACCGGCGTGTTGAGGTCTGCGATGATGTCGATAGCCTCGTGGCGGCGGCCGCCGCTCCTCTTGTCGCTGAACGAGTCGTACAGTTCTGTAGGCCGAATTCCCTTCACCGGAAGTGCGAGAAGCGGATCCGCAGCATCGCTGGTCGGGGCTACAAAGGGCACAGATACAACCATCTCTGCCTCGCGGGACACGGCTGGGGCTTCCTGGGGGCCCTGCGCCTTATCAGCAGACGCCTGCGGCGCAGCGCCTTGGGTTTGGAACGCAATCCAGATAGCCGCCACAACGACGATCAGCGCGATCTTCTGGGCGTGCTCGACGAAATTGTGGTCGAAGATCCGCAGCTGTGGGATCTGTTCGGCGGCTTGTCCATCTGCCTGGTCGTTGGTTCTTGCCACTCTTCTGGAAGATAGAAGCAACTCGCTTTCGTTGCAGACACGCGTTGGAACCGCGCCCGTGGCGGGCCGATGAATCCGATTGACAAGTCACGAGACGTATTGTATTTAGACGGGCGACGCTGGCATCCAGGCTCGCGGTTAACATCAGGGAAGCGGGGGGAGGTTCTATGAGACAGGTCTGCCGTTTGAAGGTCGTGTTTTGTCTTGCCGCGACATTCGCGATCTTGTCTGTGGTTGGATACAACGATGCGGCTATGGCCCAGACGATCTACGGATCGATCAGTGGTAAGGTCATAGACCAGTCAGGTGGTGCAATCCCGGGTGTCGAGATTGTGGTCAAAAACCTGGCCACCGGAATCGCCCGCGAAACGCTGACTGATGAAGTCGGTTTCTACACGGTCTCAGCCCTTCAAAGCGGCGAGTACTCGGTCCAGGCCACAATGGCCGCCTTCGAGGTCACGATCAAGCAACCCATCCCGGTCCGGTCCTCGGTTGACGCCACCGTGGATTTCACCCTGAAGCCGAGTGGCGGTCAGGAAATTATCACGGTGGAATCCCGAGCGGCTTTCATCGAGACCACCAAGAGCCAGCTGAACAAAATTGCCGACTCAACACAGATCATGAACCTTCCGGGTCGTGATGGCCTGAATGCCTTCGCGCTGCTGCAGCCCGGAGTCGTCAACAGCCAGAACAGCCGCCCAGGTTCCGGCTTCGTCGTGAACGGGGCGCGAACCCGCTCGAACAACTTCACGATTGACGGGGCGAACAACAATGACCAGTCGTTGTCGACCCCACGCGCGACACTGGTCCGCGAAGCGATCCAGGAAGTCAACATCGTTACGAACAACTTTTCGGCGGAGTATGGCCGTAATTCCGGTTCGTACGTCAATGTCATCACGAAGTCGGGCACGAACCAGTACCATGGTACCGTCCAATACCAGTGGAGCGGGAACAGCTTTGACGCGTTTTCGACCGGCCAGGAGAGGACGTTCAAGACTTGGCGAGACAAGGGACTCAGCGATAAGCAGGCGATGCGCATTGCCCGAGGCGTCATCGTGGACAGCCTCGGCGGCTTCACGGTTGGTGGGCCGGTCATCAAAGACCATACCTTCTTCTTTACGAGCGTGGACAAGGAATGGTATAGGACGACCGCGGTCCCGGCTGCAGCGGTCGCCCTGTCCCCGCAAGGATTGCAGAACCTGCAGGCGTACTCCGGGGAATTTGCTCCCGGCGTCCTCAAGTTCCTGACCGACACTTACCCGCTCGCCAACGACCCGACTCCCAAGGGTGAAATCAAGTTCAAAACGGATAGCGGACACGATGTTGTTGTTCCTCTTCAGCAGTACAACCGGGCGATCGACGGGGCGTTCCCTTACGGCCGTGGTTTCACCCGGTTCATGCAGAAAATGGATTCCAAGCTGACGGATAATGACAACCTTTCCGCCCGTTACCTGATTTACTCTTACAACGACCCTGGGGCCCCGTCGTCCGTCCCTGGGTTGGAGATTGGTCAAATCCAGAAAGACCAGAGCTTTACGATCAACGAAGCGCATATTTTCGGCCCCCGGACGACGAACGAATTTCGCTTCACGTACTCGCGCCGGAGGATCGATTTCCCGGAAGATCTTCCGCCCCAGATCATCGTCAGCAGCACCGGTTTACCGACGATCGGAAACCAGAATTACCCTCAGTACAGAACCGACAACGTCTTCGAGTACATGGACAACCTGGCCCACACGGTGACCAACCACACGCTCAAGGCGGGGGTCAACGTTCTCCGGTACCAGCTCAATTCTTTCTTCGCCCCGAACTTCATGGGGTCCGTGACGTACCCTTCATTGCCCGAGCTGCTCTATGATCGCAACGCGAGTTTCAGCCAGTACGCAGGCGACGGCTACATTCCTGCCAGGACGACCGAGGTTGGCGCGTTCTTCCAGGATGACTGGCGGATTACGTCGAATTTCACCGCGAACCTGGGCATCCGCTATGAGTACACCGGGGTTCCGTTCGGCTTTTTCTCAAACGCGACACCGGACATGAACAACTGGGCGCCCCGGGTCGGATTTGCCTGGAAAGCTGGGCAGGCGCCGGTACTGAAGTACCTGCTTGGCGCAAACGGTGTTATCCGAGCCGGATATGCGATTTCTTATGACCAAGTCTTCCAGAACATCCTTCTGAACACCGGCCGCAACTTCCCTCGAGGCGTTAGCGTCGCCGAGTCAAACCTGAGTGGCAAGCGTCTTTACGACGTTGCCAGCCGCCCGGCACCTCCAAAACCAGAAGACTACAAGGGCAACGCCGACTTGCTCCCCGTTCGACTGTTCTCGCCGAACGACTCGGTCACGCAGCCTTACAATCAGCAGTGGTCCTTCGGTATCGAGAGGGCGATTTTTAGCGACTGGGCGGTTCGGGCATATTACGTGGGCACCCGAGGCGTTCACCTGGTCCGCGAGGTGGAGAGCAACATCGGTTTCCAGAAGGCCGCGGTTGATAAGAATCCTTCGGCGTATTCGACGATCATGCCTCAGCTGAAGCCTGTGACAAACGCCAGCGGGGTTGTCACCGGGTACCGGATGGACCCGACCAAAGGGTCGATCCTGGTGTCCGACGGGCGCGCGAGTTCCAGTTACCACTCCGGTCAGATCACCGTGGACAAGCGGTTCAGCCACGGTTTGCAGTTCCAGGCGAATTATACGTGGAGCGCGTTCATGAACGACAGCGACGACATTCTCGGCGGTTCGGCGAACCGGACACTCCCGGCCTACCCCTTCAACATCCGGTTGGATCGTGCGCGTTCCGCGTTCGATCAGCCGCACCGCTTCGTCATGAACTGGGTCTACCAGTTCCCGGAAGTCATGCCGGATAACGCTATAGTCAACCGCGTCCTGGGCGGCTGGCAGCTGAGCAGCGTTGTGACCGAGTCGTCCGGTACCCCGTTTACGATCTTCAACAGCGCAAACGCTCTCGGGATTCTCCCCGGGCAAATTTCGACCGTGGAGGCATCCCAGCGGGTCACGATCAATCCCGGCGGCACGTACCCGATGCCAACGACCAAAGATGTGAACGCTTACTACGCCTTCAACGCGGCGAACAGCGGGATCGTCGGGAATGCCGGGGCAAACATCGAGCGCACCGGTGGTACGAACAATTTCGATTTCGCGCTCCAGAAGAACATCCGCCTGTTCAATACGGGCGATCAGAACCACCAGTTGCAGTTCCGCTGGGAGCTTACTAACGCCTTCAACCACCGGAACTTCACGACCAATCCGACCAACACCGTGAGCGCCTCCACGAACACGGACCTGTTCATGAACCTGGGCCAGACCAACGTCAACGGCCGGAGCATGTTGTTCATCCTGCGTTACAGCTTCTAGTTCCTCATCTTCCCTCGAAGAAAGAAGGGCGGGCATTATCCCGCCCTTCTTTTTGCATTAGCTCGCCCCGGGGATGTCAGCCAACCGGGCCGAAAAGCGGCGGATTCTGAACCGCGAATCCGCCCTACAACTGCTCAACATGCGATGGCACTCGGTCGTAGGGCGGATTCGCGGTTCAGAATCCGCCGCTTTTCGGCCCGGTTGGCTGCGGCTGCCAGTTGACGGCGGTTTTCTCGTTGCTCATCATTGTGTGATGAGCCGTGTCTTCGCGGTAATCATTGCCCTGACCTTTAGCGCCGCTCTCCCGCTTCGCGCCCAGGAGGTGGTCGCCGATACGGCACAAGTCCGGATCGAGCTGGTAAGCCAGCCAGGCGTGCTCTGGAAGTACACGGCCAAGGGGTCTGGGGAGTCCTTTGACATTTCCCCTCCCCGATTCGAGGTCGACGGCCGAACCGTCTCCGGCATCCTGACCGACGCGCGGGCCGTCGGAGCCGCAACTGATCTGCCCAACGGGGTCGTTGAATACCGTTATACGGGCAAACTAAGCGGTCACCCCACGCTCGCGCTTCAAGCGGTTTTCCGGGTCCCCAAGGACAACCCGGTGGTCCGCTTTCAGTATGTGCTGAGCGCAAGCGCGAGCCACAAACTCACCAAGCAGGCGGGCCGCGACAACCTGGAGTACTTCGGCGTCTCCCTGTCGAGGTACCCGGAAGTATCCGAAGTCCGCCTCTCGGAGTTCTTCGAAGTTCCGCACACCTACAAGCCGGTATTGGCACCGGTGCTCCCGCGCGATTTCGAGAACAGCCAGCGGATCGTGGGCCCGATCATAACCGCAAGCAACGGGACGGACAGCCTGGTCCTGGCGTACGAGCATGGCTCGCAATCGCCGGACTGGTATATCAACTACCAGCTGAAACCCGGGCGTGCCGCGACGCTCAGCGCCGTCAAAGGGAACTATTGGGCCGGCCAACCACTCGATCCGCAGAACGGGTATTCCACCGTCTGGATGGAAATCGGGGCAGTCAAAGGTCCGGTTTTGAACGCCACCACCGCCTTTCGCACATTCATTCTGAAGCACATGGCTCTCTACCCCGAGAGCCGTAAGCCGTACATCTTCTACAACACCTGGAACTTCCAGGAGCGCAACCAGGCGTGGAAGAAAGGCAAGTACCTCGACACGATGAACCTCGACCGAATGCTGACCGAGATCGAGGTCGCACACCAAATGGGAGTCGACGTCTTTGTCATCGACGCCGGATGGTTCAGCAAGACGGGAGACTGGACGGTCGACAAGGCCCGGTTCCCTGATGGCCTGAAGACGGTGAAATCGAAGCTGGACCAAGACGGGATGAAGCTCGGCCTCTGGTTCACATCCAAGGCGGCCGTCTCCAGCCGGATGCTCGCCAATAACCGCGATTGCATGATGACGACCGACGGCAAGCCGCACGGTCCCGCAGAAGTCTGGGAGACCGAACAGAGCTATGTCATGTGCATGGTCAGCCGGTTCGGCGACGCCTTCGCCGACGAGCTGATCCGGCTGGGCAAGGAGCTTGGCGTCAAGTACTACAAATGGGACGCTTTTGATCAGTACGGATGTAATGACCCGCGCCACTGGCACGGGACCCCGGACGCATCCCCGCAGGAGCGGGCCCAGTCGTACTCCTTCCAGCTCCCCGAGCAGATGGCACGCGTCGCCGAAAAAATCTGTGCGGCTCAGCCCGACGCAATCGTCGACTTCGACATCACCGAGGGAGAGCGGGCCGTCGGCTTGCGCTTCCTGGCCGCCGGCAAGTATTTCATCATTAACAACGGTCCCTACTACTACTCCCTGGACGATCCACAGTCCGCGCCGGGCGGTGGCATGGGACCGAACGTGCTCGTATTCCCCGGGATCGCCCGGGCCGCCAACGCCCGCCTGATCCTGGATTACGACCGGTGGATTCCGTCTGTTCTCTTCCTGACCCACTTCCTGCCGGATGATCCGGAGTACTCGCAGTGGATCAATCTTGGCTCACTGATCCTCGGACAAAACGGGATCTGGGGCGACTTACCCGCGGTTTCACCGGAAGGGGTCAAACGGTTTGGGGAGACGATAGCCAAGTACAAGCAGATTCGAGACGACATCACGGCCGCCTATCCCGTTCGGGCAGGTGACGTCGGTGGCTCCCCTGAAATCCACGAGAAGATCAGCCCGGAGACCCGGAAAGGCGCGGTGGTCATCTTCTACAACTACCGGAATGCCTGGAAACAGAAGGGCCCCTACCTTCCCGCTACTTTCCGCTACGTCACGCGGAACCCGGTCGTCAAGGAGGCCTGGAGCAATGGCGGAGTGGAGGTCGTGGGTTACGACGCGCGGGGCCGGGCAATCATCGAAGCGAAGTTCGATGGCCCGGGGGCCAAGATCGTGCTGTTCGGGGTGAGGTAGGGAGGAATTTCGGGGACACAAAACTTAATTCCCTTGCAGACGGACAGATCCCGCTAACGTTTTGGGAGTTAAGTATTATGTCCCCGGAATTCCGGTGATTTGGTGGTAAAACCCCCTGAAAACCGCTAACATTCGGCAGACAGTAAGTTAAAACGTCGAATACGGAGGGCCATCATGGGTTTCCTTGGACGATTGAGAGGTCTTTGGCGCGCGATCCTCAACAAGTTTGTTTCCGGCATGGAGGATCAGTACGTAATCGAGCTGGCGGAGATGAAGCTCCAGGAAGCGACCGAACGGCTGAAGGAGGGCCGCCAAGGCCTGACGACGTACCAGGCCCTGGTTCTCAAGGTTCAGGGGCAAGTCGACGAAGGCCAGCGCAAGATCAACCGGCTTACCGCGGAGATCAAGGCACATCTCAAGGCGGGCAACGAGGCGGTCGCCGCCCAGATGGTCCTGGATCTGAGCCAGGCCAAGCAGGATCTCGACAGCAACCGGGAGCAGCTCAGCCTTCATCAGCAGGCGTATGAAAACAACCTGATGAAGATGAAGACGGCCATCAAGGACATCCAGAACACACGGAACGAGCTGGACAAGAAGAAGGCCGCACTGCAGATGGAACGGGCCCTGGCGGAGGTCGCCGAGGCGGCCGGGGCGCTGAACACCACCTTCGACGTCAGCAGCGACTTCGGACAAGTGATGGGCCGCCTGGACGACAAAATCAACCAGGCAAAGGCGCGCTCTAAGGTCGCGGCTGACCTCTCAGGTGAAGGAACGGAACGTATCAAGGCCCGGGAAGCGGCCGAGAAGGCCATGGCACAGGAACTGCTCCAGCAGTTCAAGATAGAAGAAGGCCTGGCTGAGCCCCCCGTGGGCGAGCCTGCCCAAAAGACCATGGGCCCGGCCCAGACGACCCCGCAGAAAACGACAACCGGAGAGGACTAGCCTGCTTCCAAAAGCGACGCGATATTTGAACTCGAGACTCTTGAATCTCGTTCATCATTGAAATGAAAGGGGAGGTTCGATATGGCCGATGACAGTGGCGTCAGGCTTAAGCCGATGGCTTGGATTCTGATTATCCTGGTGGTCTTGGGCCTGATAGGCCTGGGTGTCTACCAGGGTCGCGATTGGATTTTCCCCGGTGGGAGCGACGACGCGCAGTTCGGGAAGGGGGACATTGGCGGCGGCGCCGAGGCACCCGACGCGAGCGGAGTCACAACAGTGAAGGAGTATAAGTACGTTCCCGGCGAAGTACTGCCTCCGGTCAAGGGGACGGCGAATTACACCGCGCTCAAGGACAACACCGTAGTCATGGGGCTCAATGTGTGGGCCGGCTGGGCACCCATTTTCTACGCAAACGGCGGGACCGAGCCGAATCCGAACAGCCTGTTCGCGAAGAAGTACGGCTTCAAAGTGGCGATCAAGATCATCGACAGCCCGTCCGCCTCGGTCAATGCCTTCGCCGCCGGCGATGTGCACGTGACCGCGTGGACGCTCGACATGATCCCGCTGTTCTATGAGCAGCTGAAGGCCGATTCCCGGGCACTTCCCAGGGCATTCCTGCAAGTCGACTGGAGCAACGGCGGAGACGGAGTGGTCGTGCGCGAAAACATCAGGTCGGTCGCCGACCTGCGCGGCAAGAAGGTTGCGCTGGCCCAGCACTCGCCTTCCCACTATCTGCTGCTCAACATGCTGATCAACGCCGGGCTTCAGCCCTCGGACGTTGAGTTCAAGTTCACGGAGGACGCGTTCCAGGCGGCCGCCGCCTTCAACGCGGACCGTTCTCTTGCCGGCTGCGTCAGCTGGGCGCCCGATATCTACAAGCTTTCCGAGCTTAAGGGAAACAAGCTTCTGGTCAGCACGGCAACCGCCAACAAGCTGATCTCGGACGTCATGTTCGCGCGCGCGGATTTCGTACGCGACAATCCGAAGATTGTGGATGGACTCGTCCGTGGCTTCTTCGATGCGGTCGAGGAGTTGAAAAACGAAGCGAACAAGAAGAAAGCCGCCGCGTTGATGGGCAAGGCGTACGGCCTGCCTGCGGACGAAGCCGCCGGCATGCTGGCCGACGCGCACTCCACGAACTACGCCGAAAACCGCGAGTTCTTCCTGAACCAGAATAACCCGACCAACTTCGAGCGGTACTGGGAAACGGCCAGCACGCTCTATTTGAAGCTCCGTTCCATTTCGAGCGCGGTCCGCTTCGACCAGGTCGCCGATTTCAGCTTCATCAAGGCGTTGGAAGGAGTTGAGCCGTACGCGAGCTCGCGCGACGAATACACGGTGACCTTTGCGCCGCGAGGAGTTTCGACAATCCAGGCGGAAGCCAGCGAAATCCTCACCAACACGCAGCGAGTTCACTTCTATCCGAACTCGTCGGAGCTCTTCCACAAGAACGCGGACGGTGCTCTCTATGACCCAAACGTCACCAAGATCCTCGAGGAGGTCGGGCGCCTGAGCGGCCAGTTCGGCGCCGCACGAATCGTCATAGAAGGGCATACGGATTCGTCGATGAAGGGGCAGGTTCCTTTTGACGCCGTACGCCAGCTCTCGATGGAACGGGCCAATTCGGTGAAACAGGAGCTCGTCCGGCGGTTCAAGCTTCAGCCGAACCAGTTCGCCGTCGAGGGTATCGGCTGGAACCAGGAAGTTGAGCCGGGAAACCACGCGCTCAATCGTCGGGTGGAAATCAAGGTGTACCCGCTGGAGCAGCAGTAGACGATGAGCTCGGCTTCGTCTTTGCGAAAAGCCCTGTCTCAACCGTACGCGATCGGGCTTCAGATCGGGTCGGTGGCAGTCGTATTCGGGCTTTGGTATCTCGTCACGGCGGGGAGTCCGGAGGACAGAATACTGTCTCCGTTGACGCTCCCCAGCCCTGCTGAGGTAGTCTCGCAGATTAAGAGCCTGTGGTTCGACGCCGCCCTGACCCGGAGCATAGGCTGGAGCATGGGCCGGATCCTTTTCGGATTCGGCCTCGCCGCCTTCATCGGGGTACCGCTGGGGATCCTTGCAGGATGTTTCCGTTCACTGGAGGCGGTCCTGCGTCCGATCACTGTATTCCTGCGGAACATCCCGATCGCGGCATTGATTCCGCTGAGCCTGGTGTGGTTCGGACTGGGGGAATCGCAGAAGGTGTTTTTCATTTTCATCGCCTGCGTGGGGTTCGTCATCTTCGATACGACCGCCGGTATCCTGGACGTTGACGAACGCTTCGTGCAGACCGCCCAAACGCTCGGCGCCAAGCGCCAGCACCTCGTCTTCAAGGTACTGATCCCACTGGCGATGCCGGCGATTTTCAACTCGCTGCGGCTGCTTTTCGGGCTGGCGTTCGGTTATATCGTCCTGGCCGAGTTGATCGACGCCAAGTTCGGGCTCGGATACATCATCCAGGTGGCGCAGCGGCGTGGACCGAGGGAGCACATCTACCTGGTCCTGTTTGTCATCACCGCGATCGCTTTTGTCATTGATCGCGGGCTGTTCTGGGTCCAGAGAAAACTGTTCCCCTACATGTTTACCGAGGAGTAAGGCATTGAGCGACACGACCCCGGATAATCAGCCCGGATGCGAACCGGCACGGCCAGCGGGGTGGACCGGCGAGGGGCAGGAGATCCAGCAGGAACCCAGCGGGGTCGTTCCGGCAGTCGTTCAATTCAAGGATGTCTCCAAGGAGTTCACCAGGGGCAACCAGACGTTTCTCGCCCTGGATAGCATCAGTTTCGTCGTGGAGAACCTCCCCGATTGCGGCGAGTTCGTCTGCCTGCTTGGACCGAGTGGATGCGGCAAATCGACTCTGATGCGATTGATCGCGGGCCTGGAACCGCACTTTCCCCCGACCAAGGGGGAGGTGCTGGTCGGCGGGAAACCGGTCAACGGACCGGGCGCAGATCGCGCCATGGTGTTCCAGGACTACACCTCGTACCCTAACCGGACCGTACTCAAAAACGTCGAATTCGGGCTGGAAATCCAAGGGCTCCCGCGCCGAGAACGCCGGGAGGTAGCCATGTCCTGGATCAAAAAAGTCGGATTGTCCGGCCACGAGCACAAGTACCCGCACGAGTTGTCCGGAGGAATGAAGCAGAGGGTTGCCATCGCCCGCACGTTGGCTGTCCGGCCGGCCATCGTCCTGATGGATGAGCCTTTCGGCGCTCTTGACCCGGAAACGCGTTACGCCATGCAGGAGCTCCTGATATCGTTGTGGAAGGAAATGCAATCAACCGTGTTCTTCGTGACCCACAGCATCACGGAGGCGGCCTACCTCGGCGATCGCGTGTACTTGATGGAGGGTCCGCCGGGGCGCCTGATAGAGGAGATCGATCTGCCGCGACCCGAGGAGTCGCCGCTGGAGGTAGAGTCACGAGCTGATTTCCGGGAAGTTGTCGCTCTGCTAAAATCCAAGATTCACAAGGTTGCTTAGCCATGGACGAGCGCCGGATGGCCAAATTGACGATCCTGGATTACGTCAAGTCGGCCTTCAAGGGTCAGAACAATGTCATTCTGTTGATCGGCGGCCTTCTCGCTGCAATCCTCTCCTTTCAGCCGCTCTTTGTGATTCCGATCGTCGTGGCTCTCGAAATCCTGTACCTGGTCCTGCGCTCGCAGAGTCCAAGGTTCCAGGCTGTCGTGCGAGCCCGTCTGCAGGCGAGCCAGCGAGTCGATGCACAGCAGACCGCCGATCGGCTTCTGTTTACTCTGAACGATCGACGGCGTGTGCGTTTCGAAAGAGTGCGCTCCCGTTGCCTTTCCCTCCAGAGCTCGATGAAACGAACCGGCTCGAGTAATCAGCTCGGCAGCCTACTGGAGGATCAGCAGACGCACAGCGTCAACCAGCTGCTTTGGGTGTTTCTCCGAACACTCTCCTATGAGCAGGCGCTCGAGTCCTTCACCGCCGGGGCGCCGAGGAATGAAATCCAGCACATGCTTCAGCAGACCGAAGAGGCTCTCGCGTCAGGGACACAGAGCGAGGCGATGCGCCAGGCGTACACCGAGAACCTCGATGTGCTGAAGAAACGGCTCGAGAACCTGGAACGGGCCGAGGAAAATTTGAAGAGCATTGCGGCTCGGCTGATCCGGGTGGAGAACTCGATCATGCTGATCCAGGAGCAGGCGCTCACACGCCAGGATCCCGCCTTCATCGAGGCAGAGGTGAGCTCGGCAACCGCCGGACTCGAATCCATGGAAAAGGTACTCGGTTCGATAGATCTCCCGGCTCTTGACTCCGCGCCGGCCGGGCCTGCACCCGAACTCCTGACCCTTGGCCCCCCACCGATTCCTGAGGAAAGACAGAGATGAAGAATCCGCCCGCGGGACCTGCCGGAGACGTGAAGGTCGTGCCACCGATGGAAGATGCGGCGAGAACCGAGAAGCGAGCATTGCTCCCAGCCTGGGCCCATGAGCTCTCCGAGATCTACCTGAGCGGGGCCTCCAGTGTCTTCGTGCTGCACGGAAACATCTACGACCTGGTTCCGGTCCTGGCACAAGACGGCAAGGCCGCTGGTTTCCGGTCGCTTGAAGATTTCCTGACGTCCCAGCTCTTCGGCCAGAGGGACATCGTCATTCGATACGACCGTGGCTCGGGGCTTACGTTTCTTGACCGTGACCGCCCGGAACGCGGTCGCGAAATGCGGCAGGACTTCGACCGGACGCTTCAGGCGATTGACATGGTGCAGGGGACGGATTTTGCGAAGTCCAGGCCGAAGGACCCCCGGGTGGTACTCGAACTGCTGGACCGGTACATCCTCCACAAGCTGGCCGAGATCACCGGCAAGCCGGATCAGAAACGCAAAAGCGTTGCGATCCTGGTGCGCTACGCCGAGGTCATCGCACCGGCGGTCGACGCCGCCTGGCTCAGCGGCGAGGTCGGGTCCAACATCATCAAGCTGCTGAACTGGGCGAATGACCCGGGTATCCGGCAAGCGGACGTCACCGTCTGCCTGCTGTGTGAGAATCTCGCCGAGCTGAACCCCCGCCTGGTGGAGAACCCCTTCGTCGCAAAGATCGAAATCCCACTCCCGCAGGAGAAGGAGCGACTCAGTCTGGTCGAGCAGGTGCTCGCGGAGGAGTCGCGGTCGGATCTGCTTGCGAGCGACCAGACCCGGATGGTTGCGCGTGTCTCCAATGGCCTGACACTCGTCGGCGTCAGTCAGATCATCCGCCGAGGCATTCAGTCGGGACGTCCTTTCGAGGCGAGCTACCTGAGAGAAGCGAAAAAGGACCTGATCGAAAAGCAGTGCTACGGCCTGCTCGAATTCATCGAGCCACGGTACAACTTGAGCATGGTTGTCGCCCAACAGGCGGTCCGGCACCGGCTGGAAGAAGACTCACGCCTGATTCGCGAGGGGCACACCGCCTCGGTGCCGATGGGTTACCTGCTGTGCGGCATGCTGGGAACCGGAAAGACATTCACGTCAACCTGCTTCGCGGGCAGCATCGGCATACCGGCGGTCGTTTTCAAAGACATCCGGGAGAAGTGGGTCGGGTCATCCGAGCGCAACATGCAGAAAGTCTTGACCGTGGTTCGGGCGCTCGGCCCCGTCATGGTCATCGTCGACGAAGCCGACGCCGCGCTCGGGAAGCGGACAGCCGACGGGGACAGCGGAACATCGAGCCGGTTGTTCGCGATGGTCGCCGCGCAGATGGCCGATACCGACTACCGCGGTCGGATCATCTGGGTGCTCCTGACGGCCCGGCCTGATCTCCTGACCGTGGACTTGAAGCGGCAGGGTCGCTGCGAGGTCCATATCCCTCTTTTCCCTCCCCAGACTCCCGAGGAGAGACTCGAGATGTTCCAGGCAATGGCGCGCAAGAACAAGGTCGCGATCGATCCGGCGTCCATCCCTCCCCTTCCCGAGCAACTGTCCGGGGCAGACCTCGAGAGCCTCCTCGTTCAGTCGATGCGGATGGCTGCGGTTCGCGGTCTTGCTTCCCCGACTGCGGACGTCATCAAGGAAGTGGTCTCGCGATTTGTTTCCCCCAATTACTCGCTCGAAAAGGAACTTCAGGAGCTGGTCGCCATCCGCGAATGCACCGACCTCGAATTCCTCCCCGAGCGATATCGCCCTTTCCTGACCGATCCGCAGAAGGCGGCAGGCATGGAACAACGCATCCAGGAGCTCCAGGCGCTTTTGAGGTGACCAGCTGACCGGCTGACCGGCTGACCAGCTGACCGGCTGACTGGGATTCTGAACAGCGAATCCCCCCACTCCCGCCCGCATTTCTCACGCCGTGCTCGGGCAACCGCCGTCAGAGCCGCGCACACGCAGCGCTTTTCAGCGGAGTAAGCGGGTTTTTGCCTTGAGCACGATCCTGGCTGGCGCCAAGACGGACTTGGT
>Ga0105104_10001061_pt1 | contig 21055 bp, 19 predicted proteins | sample PPLLaktember2015_3_FD_87034 | JGI IMG/M metagenome (GOLD analysis project Ga0105104, IMG submission 87034) | Freshwater sediment microbial communities from Prairie Pothole Lake near Jamestown, North Dakota, USA - PPLs Lake P7 Core (6) Depth... | ecosystem: Environmental > Aquatic > Freshwater >... | reverse complement strand
TATTTGTATTTTTAAATGGGGGAAAAAGTTCAAAAAAGGGTTTTTGTGTTTTTTTTTGGGCTTGGCTTTTTTTTTTTTGAATTTTATACTTAATCTCTAAGTCACTTTTTAGGAGGCGATATGTCTCGGAAAAAAAATGTTTTTATTCTATATATATTGTTCATAGGGATAAGCTTCTTATCTTTATCTCCTCTTCTTTTCCCACAAAACGAAGAGCCGGCACCGGCATCCGATGATGAATCGAAAATCGAGAAGCTGTTTAAAATGTCGTTAGAAGAGTTGTTAAATGTAAGAATTTCTACTGCCGCTAAAATCCCTGAAAAAATCGGGGATATCCCCGCCAGCGTTGTGTTGATTACTCGTGAGGACATTGAAATTTACGGGTATCGAACCTTAACCGAAATCCTTGAAAATATCCCGGGGTTGTATGGGCTCGATGATTATTCGGATTTCGGGTCCAATTTCGGAGTTCGCGGATTCTGGTCCGGTCTCCCCAACCGGAATATGATCATCCTGGTTAACGGCGTGCCTCAAATCACGCTGATCAATTCGCATTATCCCTTGACGCATATGAATGTGCCGGTGGAAGCCATAGACCGCATCGAAATGATTCGCGGTCCCATGTCGGTGATTTATGGTAACGGCGCCTTTTACGGGGTAATTAACATTTTTACCAACGATCTGTTCAATGAAAATATTAGTATTGCTTCGGCTTCATTCGGGAGCCTGTCCACAAAAAAATTGATGCTGCGGACGGCTAACCAGGAAAAGGGTTTCAATTATGCATTGAATGCTTCCATATATGACACGGTTGGACCGAATTATGCCCTTAATGAAATGTCCACCCAGGATCCCGATTTCCCGCCCGGCGATGAGACGACGAGGCATAAATTGGAAGATAATCAACGCTACTTAAATTTTTCCGGGAGTTTTCAGAACCTGTATTTTAATGTGAGTTATAATGAGAATAAAAAGGAGTTTTATTTTACGCTGCCATCGGCGTCACCCGGAACGTATCTCCATGATGTCACCCTTCACCTGGCTCTCGGGTATCGAAAGGAGTTTTCAAAAAATGCCTTCATGGAAGGACGGATTATTTATACCCGGAACCGTGATTGGTATCGATACTCACCACTTTTCACGGGTTTTTACGGTATCCAGAATATGGAAGCCAATGGAATAGAAGCTGAGTTGAATGGATTTTTCAAAGTGGCTCCGCGGGTGAATGTAACGGCAGGCTTTTTTTATCGCTCCATTCTCGATGCGTTCAATATGTATAGTTTACCTTCTTTCGGCATACCCGCATTGGAAGATAATTATTTTTTCCTTGCCGAGGACGATAATATCGATACCCGCGCTGTATACACTCAAGTCAATTATTCCCCCTTCGACAGCCTCCGGTTGGTAGCCGGCCTCAGGCTGGAACAAACACCCGCATACAAATTGGGTCGAATTCAAAAAATATCGGGTTTTAAACCCGTGATGGGAATATATAATCATGATGATATTGAAGTAATCCCCCGGCTGGCCGCTATTTTTTACCTCGACGAAAAAAATATTTTTAAGTTCCTCTTCGGTAAAGCGATCAACTTACCCTCTTTCGATCAAAACCGTCAAAACTCTATCGATCAACTCCATCCCGATCTTGAACCTGAAATTATCCGGAGTTATGAGATCAACTATATTAGCGAAATATTTCCACGATTAACCCTAAATGCCAGCGTTTTTCTCAATACGTTGGAAAACCTGATTACCCGGATTGTGGAAGTCAAACCGGACAATACATACCAAACCTGGTCGGGGAATGCCGGCAAAATGCAAACCCGCGGCATGGAAATAACTGTGAATGCCGAACCCATCGATAATTTCAGGCTGGAATTGAGCGGCTCTTTCCAGGAAACCAAGGATAAACGCGATGCCTATAAAAATATCGAAGTGGCTAACTCACCCAAATTTTTGGGATATTTAAAAGCATCCTATGTGGCGCATAAATTCTCCATCAGTTTAACCGGGAACTATGTCGATGAGATGGAATCTTATTGGGACGAAACCATTAAAAACCCGGACAATACCTTCGGTAACCGGGTCGGGGATAGAGTGAAAGCCTATCTTTTATTGAGCTCCAATATCCGGATCAATGATCTTTTCTTGGATGGATTGTATCTTAATTTCAAGTGTTCCAATCTCTTTGACAAGAAGTTCTTTTACCCTGCTTTTACCAATAATTCATGGCTGGATAAAGGCACTATCGGGATCGGCAGGACTTTCCTGCTTACTTTGGGTTACCGTTTTTAATTACTAACCGGTTAAATCTTGTCATTTTCCGGCAAAATACGTGGATTTTCTTCCCCTTGTGAGCTCCGTGAGAAAAAATTTTTTTTTATAGTTCCGGCTGGACCGGGTTAAGCTTAAAAAATTTAGCCGCAGAGGTCTCGGAGGTCACAGAGAGGGGGTTAATGAGGATTCTGCGCGAAACGCTTTTCCCTCCATTCCGATTCGGTGAGGGAAGGCGGTTCGCATTCGGCGGGGGTTTTATGCTTTAAGGAGAGCGCCCCTGTTGGGCAAACGGGAACACAGAGTCCGCACCCGTAACATCGCGAAAGATCAACCCCACACAAACCGCTATCATCCTGGATTTCCAGTGCATTGAATTGGCAGCGGTCAATACAAACCGAGCAGCCGGCACAGAGGGTTTCATCGACAGATACATAAAAATCGGAACGGCCCATCGAATCCATGTGCCCGTATTCCGCAATACCGCGCATTAGGGCACAGGCGCAAGTACAACAATTACATATATAGCTCACGCCTTTTTGAACATTGTATGTAGAATGGACAAGTCCTTCTTTGCCGGCATTGACCAGGACCTCCAGGGCTTCTTCTTTGGTTATGGCACGAATGGCTTCTTTTCCATCGAAAGCATTGGGCTTTTCTGAAAATACGAGGCAATTTTCCTCCGAGTGCTTGCATGCCTTCCCAACCAACCGCTGCTGCACACGGCAAATGCACGACAGGACACCCCATGCCTTCGCATTATCGATATAAATAGATGCGCGCTCATACGGCATAACCTCGATGTTCACCGGGATGGATTTTTCGATGGGGATAATTCGGTGAACCGGCGGCTTAGATTCCATCATCATATGGAATCCTTCATGAAAGTATTCTTCAAAAAGCCGGGCAGACTCGGCATCGATCTGGCCGTTCTGCCTTTCATAAAAACCGACTACAAAAGGTACCAATTTGAAGGATAAGCTTTTTGCACCTTTTTCCGCTTCAATGAGCCCTTTTTTGGTCATCTCTTTCAACATGGTATAAACCCTGCGTTCTTCCCAGCCGATGGATTCGCTGATCGAGTGGGGAGTTTCGGCTTCAAGAGTTAAATGGCAGGCCAATTGCGCTTCTTCCAGGGTGAAAAATCTTGCCAATAACTTTAATTCCACCCCGCTTTTTGTTTCCGGGAAACCGATGGGAATTCGATCTAATATCTGCGCCAGTTTTTTGTAAATAGCATCCATTTGATACCTCTTCTGAAATTTAATTATATGGAAAGGGGTTATTATGGATGACTTTTTCTTTTTTGTCAAGCGCGACCGGGGACCTTTTGGGACCTTTTCGAGAAAAGGTTCCCGGACCTCCAAGAGTTTTTGGTTATAGGCAATTATTGGCGGTGAAGCCGGAGGAGCCTTTTAGAGAAAAGAATTTAAAAAATGAAAAATTCATGCAAGCAGTGGGGTTAAAAATAATTTAAAATATGATATAATGTATAATGCATCGCAAAATAAACATTGTCGATTATGGTTGCAACAAACAGCCGGTCTTTCAAAATACTCTTTTGAGTATCCTTTTTTCTTTTGTACTCTTCGTGCTGTCGTTTGTTTTGTACTTGAATTTTGCTTATATGGGGGCGCGGAATAAAGCAGCGGAAGATTTCGTGTTTGGTCATTTCAAAGCGGTGTTGGTGGGAAGCAATTTAAAAATCCTTGGAGTATACCTGGTTATCGGGTTGGTAATCGGTATTTTTTCCGTTCAATTTCGGATTCAAAAAAAGTGGGCTGTGTTGTCGTTTAACTTCCTATTCTGGTTTACGGCGTGGATAAGAGCGATTAAGTTGTATCCCCAGTTGTTCGCGGAGCAGCTATTCCGAAAAGGAGGGGTATTAAAATATTTCCAGGTTGCAATAACGGATTTTATCCCCTTCTGGTTGATCTATAGTGTTTTTATCGGTGTAATCCTGGTGATCTCTTTTCGAAAAAAAAGGGTGTGGGTTGGGTTGGTATTAGTTTTGATATGTTTTTTGATGGTATTTAAGTTTGATGAGAGGCCTTTAAAAATAAGCGAGGTCCAAACCCGGCCCAATGTTCTTATTATTGCAACGGATTCGCTGAGGCCGCAGAGTATTTCTTATAATGGATACCCGAGGAAAACCCCGCATATCGATCGCCTGTTTTCGCAGGGGGCAAATTTTTTAAATGCCAAAGCCTCGATGGCCAGGACTCTCCAGGCCTGGACCACTATTCTAACGTCGACATATCCGCCGGAGCATGGTATTCGCCATATGTTCCCGGTTACAAAGGTTTTGGATAAGAAGTGGAATACTGCTGTTTCGATTTTGAATAAAAATGGGTATTATACCGCAGTGATCAGCGATTTTGCCGGGGATATTTTCCCCAGTATCGATTTCGGTTTCCAGGATATTGTTTCCCCGAGTCTCTCGGTTCAAAGTGTTTTGAAACAGCGCAGCCTTGAAATTCATTATTTTTTGATGGGCTTCTTGTTGAATCCCCTGGGTTGGGATATTTTCCCGGAAATGTGGGGAATGACTTTAAATAAAGAGCCCTGGCATGTGGTTCAATCTACTAAAAAAGCCATTAAAAAAGCGATTAAACAAAACAAACCGTTTTTTCTTGTTTATTTCAGTTCCAACAATCATTTTCCATATTCCACGACTTACCCTTATTACCGGTTGTACACCCCCCGCGGATATAACGGGAAACACAAATATGGGCTTAGTAACGATGTATTGGAATCTTTCCTGGAAAAGGGGGCGAGCGATGAGGATGTTCCCCAGCTATACAATCTTTACGATAATGCCACCAAGCTTTTCGATGATAATGTGGGTGAGTTGGCGGCGTTTCTCAAACGGTGCAGCGTGGATAAAAATACCATTGTTATCATCATGTCGGACCATGGGGAGAACCTTCATGAAAACGGTTATGGCCTGGCGCACGGGGATCATTTATCGGGTCCCTATTCCAATAATATGGTGCTGGGTTTTTATTCTCCTTTTGAGAATTTCAAAGGGCTTCGAGTTGAAAACACGGTGCGGGATATCGATATTGCTCCCACTGTCCTGGATTTGTTAAAAGTTTCCATTCCTTCATCCTTTCGTGGGCATTCGTTGGTTCCCGTCATGCAGGGTCAACCTTTCCAGGGTTACCCGGCATATATGGAGAGCGGTATTTGGTATTCACCGCGAACACCTTATATTAAGAATAGGATCCGGATTCCTTACCCCACGTTTACCGACTTGATGGAAGTGGAGATGCCGGGGGGAAGGATCGTCTTGAAAGCGAAATATGAAAACACCGTTATTGCCGCCAAATATAAGGCGTTACAACTGAATGAGAAAAAATATATTTATATGCCTGGGGAGCACGAGTACCGGGAAGAATTTTATGTGAATGAAAAGCGGATCGATAAAAGAGATATTACAGATATTGAGTTTTTGTTTTTTAAAGAAAAAATAGTGGAGATGTTTAAAGACAAGTTTTATATCGATGAAAAGGGATTTATCCGGGAATATATATTGGATAAGTCTTCCCCAAAATAGAAAAAGATGATTTTCCCGCTCTTCCCCCTTTTTTTTAGTGCTTGCATTATGAACGAAAGAGCGAGACCTCTTTATTTTAATTCAAGATTAAAGGGGCCGCGGGTTTCGACTGCGATTATATTTGTCATGGGGGATCGCAACTGCAAGTTCGATAGCAATTAGGTTGCATAAAGCAGGTATAATCGTCGGTATAAATATTCCACGGCACTGCAAAAAAATTTCACGGTGTGCGTTGACTTCTTTAAAATTTTTTGATACTATATCGGCGGATACCGATATGATTAAAAAATTAGAAAACGTTTTTAAAGCCCTGGGCGACAGGAACCGGTTGCGAATCGTCAACATGCTCTTCAAAAAACCCCTGTGCGTCTGCGAAATCACTTATGTCCTTCAACTATCGCAATCTACCGTTTCCGGGCACCTGCGGGTATTAAAGGATGCGGATATCGTCATCGATATTAAAAACAAACTGTGGGTGGACTATCACTTGAACACAGCAAACCCCTGGATCAGTGAAATCACTGCCGTTATCAAAGCCCAGGCTCAAAGCGATTCCCTGATGGATAACGATCTTCGCTTGCTGGAACGGGCAGACAGGAACCATCTGTGCAAAAAATAAAAACCCCGCGCGTTCCATGTCGTTTTTACTATATCGATATATACCAATATAGAGCATTACATCTCAAGGAGAACCGAAAATGAAAGAACTAAGGATATTCTTCCTATTGATTGGGGTATTTCTTCTATGTTACTTTTTTCCTCTTTCGATATTACCGTTTAGCGGGCCTTTTTACGAAGCGTTCGCACTGGTTAAATGGTATGCCCGGGAACATGTGCTCCTGTGCCTGGTCCCTGCTTTTTTTATTGCCGGTGGAATCTCGGTTTTTTTAAGGCAAGATTCCGTAATGAAGTACTTTGGCCCGGATGCCAACAAGTTCCTGTCGTATGGAGTCGCTTCGGTTTCGGGAACTATTCTTGCCGTGTGTTCGTGCACGGTTTTGCCTCTTTTTTCAGGGATTTATAAACGAGGCGCCGGTTTGGGCCCTGCTGCAACATTTTTATACTCGGGTCCCGCCATCAATGTACTTGCTGTAATCCTGACCGCGCGAATCCTGGGAATGGATATCGGGATCGCCCGTGCTGTGGGTGCCGTAATTCTCAGTATCATCATCGGTTTGATGATGCACTTTTTATTCAAAAAAGAAGAAAATAACCGGAAAGCAGGGGGCGGATTTTTCTTAAGTGATACCACCGACGATCGCCCCCTGTGGAAAACCACGTTATATTTTGCCTCTATGGTGGGCATCCTGGTTTTTGCCAACTGGGGAAAACCTCAAGCCGGGGACTCCGGGTTATGGATCCTACTTTTCAATAACAAATGGATGATCGCCGGGTTATTTCTTCTTTCTCTTGCGTTCATGCTTTTTCGATGGTTTCGAAAGGATGAATTATCGGATTGGACCGTATCGACGTGGGGATTCGCCAAACAAATTCTCCCGCTTCTGTTGATGGGAGTAGTGGTTTCCGGTTTTCTTTTAGGCCGTCCCGGGTATGAAGGGTTGATTCCCTCCCGCGTTGTTTCAGGTTTGGTGGGTGGAAATTCGATCACCTCGAATTTTTTTGCGTCGATTTTCGGGGCGTTTATGTATTTTGCGACATTGACGGAAGTCCCGATTTTACAAGGTTTGATCGGGTCCGGTATGGGAAAAGGCCCCGCGTTGGCTTTATTGTTGTCCGGGCCGGCGGTCAGCCTTCCCAGCATGTTGGTAATCAACAGCGTACTGGGAACGCGGAAAACCATGGCATTTGTCTTTTTGGTTATTGTATTTTCAACGTTAAGCGGCCTGGTTTTCGGGGCGTTGTTTTAATGGATATGTTTTCTACCGGGGGGCTTTTTTGAAAAACCGCCCCCTGGACCCCTGGAAAACTTTTTATAATATATTTGATAATATAGAGGAGGTATTGCATGATTATCGAAGTCCTGGGCCCCGGGTGCCCCAAATGTACCAAAACTTACGAGCTCGCCAAACAAGCGGCGACAAATACCGGCGTGGAAGCAGAGGTCGTTAAAATTTCGGATTTAAATGCCATTACCAATTACGGCGTGATGATTACTCCCGCCCTGGTCATTAACGGGAAAGTCAAAATCGCCGGAAGGATTCCCAAAGTGGAGGATATCGAAAAATGGATAACGGAAGAAAAGTAGAATGTGCGTGCGGCGGAGATAAAACAGTCCTGTTGTATTCCTGTTCCGGTGCCGCGGATGTGGGCGAAATCGCCGACCGCGTTACCCGGAAAATCAGGCACGAAGGTATCGGGCAAATGACTTGCCTTGCAGGCATCGGCGCAGGTTTGACAGGTTTCATCGAATCTGCCAAAGGCGCATGCGAGAATCTAACCATCGACGGATGCCCCGTTGCCTGTGCCAAAAAAACGTTGGAACGCATCGGCGTTACTCCTATTTCATATATCCTCACGGATATGGGTTTGAAAAAAGGAAGTACCCCCGTGACCGACCGGGTTATTAATGAAATCGCTGGAAAAATTAAAACACAACAACTCAATCGTGTTAACCCTTAAAATCGGAGGAATCAAAACCATGAACAAACGAATGAAATTATTTATTACCGGCTTTATTGCAGCAGCATTGTTGGCCGTCGGTGCCAATTATGTTTCTCTTCTCAACGCGGAAGAAGAAAACACCCGGAAACAGGAAGAGAAAAAAGAAAACATCCTGGTTACCTTTGTCGAACTCGGTTCGGTGCGGTGCATTCCCTGCAAAAAGATGCAGCCCATCATGGAGGATATTAAAAATGAATACGCCGGTCAAGTGAAAGTGGTTTTTCACGATGTATGGACCGATGAAGGTAAACCCTTTGCCGTAAAATACAAAATCCGTTTAATCCCCACCCAGGTTTTCCTGGACAAAGACGGGAAAGAGTATTTTCGACATGAAGGGTTTTTTCCCAAAGAGGAGCTGGTTAAAATCCTGGAACAAAAAGGTGTCAAGAAATGATCGAAGGATTGTTCAACTGGCTGAGCGGCTTGATTGAATCCGCCCCTTTAATCGCTTTTTTCGGGGCTTTTTTATGGGGGGTGTTCAGCGTGCTGCTGAGCCCCTGCCATTTAACCAGTATTCCCCTGATCGTAGCGTTTATCGGGAACCAGGAGAAACAGGAATTAAAGCGGACATTCTATACCGCGCTTTCTTTTTCTGTCGGTATCCTGGTTACCATCGGGATAATCGGTGTGATTACGTCGTCGATGGGGCGTATGTTGGGCGACATCGGGAAATGGGGAAACTATATCGTAGCTGCCGTGTTTTTTATCGTCGGATTGTACTTGATCGGTTTAATTCCTGTAGAAATCCCCGGTTTGAGTGGTGTTAAAATGAAAAAGCGAGGACTTTGGGCTGCTTTTATATTGGGTCTTATTTTTGGAATCGCTTTGGGTCCCTGTACATTTGCGTATATGGCGCCGATTATAGCCATGACTTTCTCTACTGCCGGTAAAGGCGTGCTTTTCGGCGCTTTGCTAATGCTTGCATATGGTATCGGTCATTGCCTGGTGATCGTTTTGGCCGGGACTTTTACCGGTGTGCTGCAAAGGTATCTCGATTGGACCCAAAAATCGAAAGGAACGCTCATTTTAAAGCGCGTATGCGGTGTTTTGATTATCATCGGCGGTATATATTTATTGACTGTATGATTCGAACAGTGAAAACGAAACAAGGAGGACACATTTTATGGAGAACGTAAAACGGTTATCGTTCCTGGATCGGTATTTGACTTTATGGATTTTTGCGGCCATGGCGGTGGGTGTTGGTATGGGATACCTGTTTCCCTCTATTGTCGGTTTCTGGAACACGTTTAACAGCGGAACCACCAACATCCCGATAGCTATCGGTTTGATTTTAATGATGTACCCCCCGCTGGCAAAAGTTAAATACGAAGAGTTGGGGGATGTGTTTAAAAACTGGAAAATACTCGGCTTATCGTTGGTGCAAAACTGGATTATCGGCCCGGTTTTGATGTTTGTGCTGGCGATCGCTTTTCTCCACGATATGCCGCATTATATGGTGGGTTTGATTATGATCGGCCTGGCCCGGTGTATTGCCATGGTGATCGTATGGAACGACCTGGCCGGCGGCGACCGGGAATATGCTGCGGGGTTAGTGGCTTTTAACAGTATTTTCCAGGTTTTGTTTTTCTCGGTCTATGCGTGGATTTTCATCACTAAATTACCCCCGCTGTTGGGTTTGAAAGGCAGCGTGGTGAACATTAGTATCGGCCAGATCGCAGAGAGCGTATTTATTTACCTCGGTATTCCTTTTTTGGCCGGGATGATCACGCGGTTTGTTTTCTTAAAGTTAAAAGGGAAAGAGTGGTACGAGAGTAAATTCATACCTAAAATCAGCCCTATAACGTTAATTGCGCTGCTTTTTACCATTATCGTGATGTTTAGTTTGAAGGGTGAGCATATCGTCAAGATACCGTTGGATGTACTTCGGATAGCGATCCCGTTATTGATCTATTTTGTCGTGATGTTTTTGGTGAGTTTTTATTTGAGTAAGAAGATCGGGGCTAATTATGCGCAGTCGGCCACGTTGTCGTTTACGGCCGCCAGCAACAATTTCGAGTTAGCCATAGCGGTGGCGGTAGCTGTTTTCGGGATTCATTCATATGAAGCGTTGGCAGCGGTAGTCGGTCCGCTGGTGGAAGTTCCCGTGTTGATTTCCCTGGTGAATGTGGCGTTGAAATTCAAGAAGAAGTATTATTAGTTAGAATTCGGGCAAGCCAGGAAATAAGGAGCCGATGGCCATCGACAATTAAAGAAGCCGCAGCATGGGGCTTACAGGTGCGCCAACTCGTTAACATCCCGCGTAGTAATTATAATAGCACCGGCTCAGGCAGGTTCCCCCTCCCAGGTAAAAAAATGGACCTACACTATCGGCAAGGACAAGCGATTCATCCTGGAACCGGTAAAGCCTATGATAATACTCTTTGGATAACTCTTCCGGCAAGGGCATATTGTTTCCTTAAATCATCCACCCAAATCCATTTCAATGTATCCCCGGTAATGAGCGATTCGAGGTTCTTTAAACCGAAAATATCGATCAACTTATACCACTCGTTGTTCATCAATACCCTGGCTCTTACTTCATCTCGATTAAGATTAGGAACATCTTTTTCTCCAAGGACAAATTGAAAAATATCTTTCCCGGGAATATGAATGTTGTAGTCCCAGAAAATCTTCTCTAATGGAGCGAGGCTGGCATTGGGATTCGGGTCAAGTTGCAACATACTTTAATTATAAACAAAAATCAACCGTATTTCAAGAAGAAAAATAATTTGAGGCGCTTCGCACCGATTTTATTTCTCACGGAGCTCACAGGTGACACGGAGGAGGAAAAAAGGCGACAAGTGCTATTTCTCAAACCTTTCCAGGAACGCGAGCTTAATGCGGTTCCCGATCAGGTACATGGCGGGGATCACCACCAATGTGAGCAGCGTTGCAAAAGTCAAACCAAATATGACCGTCCACGCCATCGGCCCCCAAAACAACGCATTATCTCCTCCAAAATAGATTTGAGGATCAAACCGCGAAAAGAACGTATTGAAATTGAAATTGAGACCGATAGCCATAGGAACCAGCCCGAGAACAGTCGTGATGGCCGTCAGTAAAACAGGACGCAAACGCGTTCGACCTGCCTGGACAATACACTCCATGGATTCCTTGATGGGTAATTGATCGTCTTGTTTCAACCCCATTCTTTTCTTGGCGTTGGCTTTCAGGAAATCGATATAATCGATCAACACGATGGCATTGTTCACCACAACACCGGCCAACGAAATAATCCCGATTCCCGTCATGATAATGACAAAATCCATTTTAAACGCGGCCAAACCTCCAAAAACTCCGATGGTACTAAAAAAAACAGTAGCCATAATTATCAAGGGTTTCGAAAACGAATTGAATTGAGTCACCAGGATCAACATAATCAACGCGATTGCGATCAGCAAGGCCCGCATTAAATACGCAGAGGTCTCCTGCTGCTCCTTTTGCTCACCGGTAAATTTGTAGGTGTAACCTTCCGGCATTTTATATTTTTCCATTCGTTCCTGCAATTCTATATTGACTTCCGTCGGATTGTTGCCTTCCAAGACATTGGACCACAACGTAATGACTTTATCCATATCGAGACGGTTCACGGCAGCAAAAGTCGTATTGTATTTAAACCGGGCAGCGGCGGAAATCGGTATTTGCATCAACTTCCCAGTATTCTGGCTCCTAAAAGCGATTTTCTGGTTCAACAATGCGGAGATGTTGTCCCTGTACTCCTTTTTTAACCGCAAAACAATCGGGTAATCGTCTTCGCCTTCCTTGAAATCGGAAATCTCCTTTCCGAAAAGAGCGGTACGAATGGTAGAGGCAATCTGGGCAGTGGAAAGCCCGAAACGGCGCGCACCATCCCGGTCTACCTCGACGATCATTTCCGGGCTCCCGGTATCCACATCCAGGCGAAAACCTTCCACACCTTTGACTTTAAAACTCTCCAGGTGTTCCTGGATATCCTGGGCCAGGGGAATCAACCGGTCGTACTCTTTCCCGCTGATTTCAATATTGATGGGTTTCCCGGTCGGTGGTCCCATTTCATTCTTAACCACCTGGACTTGAACACCAGGATACCGCCCGATCAAATCATCGCCGATTTCTTTCATTATCGTCGATGTGTTGATCCCTCCTCGGTATTGGTAGTCGACAAATGTAATCGTGGTCATTCCTTTATTGGGCGTATTGCCGACAGCGGTTTCATTTTCACCTACGGATCCTTTTCCTATGGTTGTGAGTATGGATTTCACAATGTGTCGATACCGCTTGAGGCCGGTATAAATTCGATCTTCGACTTTATACATCATTTCATTGGTGGCACCGATATCGGTACCCACGGGCAATTCGACAAAAACATTGATGAAGGAGGGCTGATTGATGGGAAACAGGGTGACTTTGGGCTGACGAATTCCAAAAAATACCATGGTCACGATGAAAAGGCCGATAAAGCCCCAAATGATGTTCCTGGGATTTTTCTTGCGTAATGCGAAACGCAGTAATTGCAAATATGAATTTTCAAGTTTAACCAGGAAAACGGTTTGAAACCATTCGGCTAAACGGTAGAGAAAGAAATAATGCATTACAACCAGTAGGGCCAAAATGACGAAAATAGTACCGAAAAAGGGGATTCCCACGATGTAAAAGAAAATCCCGACGCCAAGGAGGATTGCAGCAGTACGAAAGGATTTTTTCTTCGTAGGGGATTTTTTATCCTCATCGCGGAGAATAAAGTTGGCGGCCATAACAGGATTGATGACCAGGGCCACAAACAACGAAGCAGTTAAAGAAACAATCAGGGTGATGGGGAGGTTTTTCATAAATTCGCCCATAATATCTTTCCAAAAAATGAGAGGGAAGAAAGCGGCCAGTGTCGTGGCTGTTGAAGAAATAATGGGGAAGGCGATTTCACCGACGGCATTTTTAGCGGCTTCGTATAGGGAATATCCATTTTGAACAAACCGCGTGATATTTTCCACCACCACGATGCCGTTATCCACCAACATACCGAGAGCGAGAACAAGGCCGAATAATACCATCATGTTGAGCGTGTGACCCATCAAACCCAAAACGATAAAAGATATAAACATGGACATGGGGATAGCAAGGCCCACGAATAAAGCGTTTCGAAGCCCGAGGAACAGGAATAGAATACCCACGACAAAAATGACACCCATATAAATATTGTTTTCCAGGTCGCTGACCATACTGCGGACGTATTCGGATTGGTCGTTGGAAAGAGATACATTGAGGTTGGAGGGCAAGACGTTTTCTTTTTGCGCGTGAGCCAGCAGGATCACGATTTTATCTACCGCATTAACCAGGTTTTCCCTCGCTTTTTTTATCACCTGTAACGATACCACCGCTTGTTTGTTTAAGCGGGCGTAGGTAAGAGGGTCTTCAAAACCATCCACTACCTGGGCTACATCCTTGAGGTAAACGATATCTTTGCCTTCTTCCTGCTTAATGATGATATTTTCCAGTTCCTCGAGGTTTTTGAATTCCCCCACCGTACGGATCGAACGGGTGGTTTTATCCACGACGACTTCGCCGCCGGCTATGGAAATATTTTCAGAAGTGACGGCGTTTTCTATATCGCCGAAACTCAAACCGTTGGCTTCGAGTTTATGGGGGTCCACATCGATCCGGATTTGCCGTTCATTGATGCCTTTGATTTCCACCTTCGACACTTCCGGGATCGTTTCGATTTCATCTTCCAGGTGTTCCGCGTAGTCTTTCAACTCATCCAAACTGAAATCGCCGGATAGGTTGACGTTGATAATGGGGAATTCGTTTAAATCCAGGTCCATCGCCATGGGGTCCATATCCAGGTCGTTGGGTAATTCGCTTTTGGCTTGATCCACCGCGTCTTTGACATCTTGCAGTGCATCGCCGATCACCACATCGGTATTAAATTCGATAAAAATATCGGAGTTATCCTGGCTGGAGACGGAGCGCATCTCTTTGATCCCGTTAATGGTTTTTATTTCTTTCTCCAGGTGGCGGGTTATGAGGTTTTCCATATCCAGTGGGGAGTTGCCCGGGTAAACCGTTTTAACGAAGATATAGGGCATGTTGACTTCCGGGAACAACTCCAACGGCATATTTTTGTAGGCCAGGATGCCGAACAATGCCAGGAGAATGGTGATTAATATCACTGTATTTTTATTTTTTAAAGAAAGGGTCGTGAGTTTAAATTCACGGACCAGTTTGGTACCGGTTATATCGTCTTTTTCCATGCTATTTCTCTTTTTTTTGTTCAATCGCTTCTAACTCGGATCGATCTTTAATGGAGATTTCGATACCGTTTTTAACCAGGTTGTAGCCTTCGATAATGACACGTTGACCCGGTTCCAAGCCTTTGTTGATTACCGTTTGGCTGCCTTCCGATACGCCCGGTTCCACGTAGATTTTCTTAGCGGCGGTTTTTCCCTCTTTTTGTTCAACGATGTAAATATAGGAGCCTTCCATGTCGTTTTTAATGATGATGGAAGGAACGACGAGGGCGGAATCGATGGAGAGGTCTTTCAATTTTAAAGTCGCTATCAAATTGGGTTTAAGGGTTTCACTGCGGTTATCCAGCAGTAATTGAACGATAAAAGTCCGGTTGTTGGGGTTTACGGATTGGCCGATGCGGTGGATAGGTGCTTCCATGATTAAGCCCGGGTAAGAAGGGAATGTGATGGAGACCGGGTCGCCTTTTTTTAATTTGGAAAGGTAGGCTTCGGAGACTTCGGCGTTAATGTAGACTTTATCCAGGTTAATCAGTCGAATGAGCTGCATTCCCGGGACAGCCAGTTCCCCTTCTTTTCGATATATTTCATCCAGGATACCGGGGATAGGGGCCTTGATGATGGCCATATCCAATTGGGCTTTAAGGGTTTCGAGTCGGTTTTCCAGGGATTCTTTATTGGTTTTGGCTTCCAGTAATTGGATTTCGGAGCCGATTTTTTTGTTCCACAGTTCTTTTCGTTTTTCGTAGACAGTGGAAGCCAATTCCAGGCCGCTTTTCACTTCAGCGATCGAGCTGCGGATCATGTCTGAATTTAAGGTTGCCAGCAGTTGGTCTTTTTTCACCCGGTCGCCTTCTTTGGCGTGGATTTTTTTGATCTGCCCGTTGATTTCGGGGCTGATGAAGGCTTCTTGGACAGCTTCCACGGAGCCGTTCACCTGGAAAAAATGATCGAAGGGTTTTGATATCATATTTTCCACGGTTACGGAGACGCCGCGTTTAGAGGTGGGGGAGGCATTATTTTTCGAATCGCCCGGTTTTTGAGGGCCCCCACAGGCAATAAGCATTAAAACGATTCCCACTGTGCTTATTCTTATCATTACGGTTATTTTTTTCATTCGTGTTTTTCCTCTATAATTACTATTCCTTTAAATAATATAATTAATTACAATCGGTTTAGAATTTTATCCAACCGTGTTTTGGCATTCAAGAAATCCACCAGGGCGCGTGTATGGTTGGATTCCGCCGTTAAATACTGGTTGTGTATTTGGGTGAGTTCCAGGCTGGAAACAACTCCGCTGGAGTACTTACTCAAGGTTTTTTCATAGATGCGTTTGGCCAGTTCCACGTTTTTTTCAGTGTTCCGGCTTTTGTCCAGGGTTGCTTCGAACGTCGATTTAGCCTGGAGGTATTCCAATTTTAACCCGTTTTCTACTTGTTGTTTATTGTTTTTCGATTTTTCCCATTCCATCCGGGCTTGTGCCACCTGGGCCAGGCGCATACCGCTGCTGAATACCGGGATACCGATATTAACGCCGATCATGGTGGAAGGGAACCATTTTTCAGAGCCGGAGAAAAAGTTGAAGGATTCTCTCATGGCGCTCTGGCTGTGGGAAATAAAGGCCGAGATGGTGGGGAGGAATTCCGTTTTCTGTCGTTTATACAGTAACCCCATGGATTTTTCCAGCGTATCCATGGAGCGGTAGTCGATATGGGAGAAGAGGTTGAAGGGGGAGTTTATCATTTCCTGCGTGTCGATTTGATCGATAAAATCGTCCAGGGTTTCCGAGAGTCGGATTTCCTGGTTCATATCGAAGCCCACCTGGAATTTGAGCAGGTTGTAGGTGATATCGACCTGGTATTTAATGGATTGAATCGCGTTTTCCAGGTCTAAAACCGCCAGGTGAACCTGGTCTGCGTCCGTATCTTCGGCAAAGCCCGCTTTTAGGAGTTCCTGGGTTTCGAACAGCGTTTTTTTAAGGTTTTCCAGGTTGCCTTCCAGGGTACGTTTGTTATCTTCCGCCAATAAGATCAAATAATACGTATTGGTCACCGTTTCTTTCACATCGATTTCCGATTTGATGGATTGGTTTTGGGACAGTCGCAGGTAAATTTTAGAGGCTTGCAAAGCGACGATATAGGAGCCGCTGAAGATCAATTGGTTGGCTGTAATTTCGCCGCTGGCGTTGTGTTGGGTTCCGAACTTAACACCGATATACTCGTCATCTGCCGCGTCAGGGTCTATGAATTTCGCCGGGATCAAGGTTGTGGGTATCTGGAGGTTGTTCATATAGGAAATTTTCGCACTGATCTGGGGTAGACCCGCGGCTGTGGTTTCCCATATTTTTTTTTGGGCCATGGATACGTCCAGCCGGGCGTTTTTAGTGGCTGTACTGTGTTTAACCGCGTATTCCCGGACTTCTTTCAAGGATAAACTTAAAATCCCCGTTTTGCTTTTCCCCTGTTCAACGGATGAATTAGATTGTCCCATGAAAAGCGACGTGAAAAAAATAATAATAATTAAAATTCTCAACATCATTTTCGTTCCTTGTGTTGTGTTGTGTTTATAGTAATCCCGGGAGTGAAAGAGTCGATTTTGCCAAACTCGTCATGCCCCGGGGGTTACTTTGAATTGGTTATTATATAACTTAATTAAGAATATTTCAAGAACAAAAATAAAAATCTCTTTACGAAACCTTGATCTTATCGGCCCAAACAATGGATTCAAAGTAAAGTTGGGGAATGATTTCTTCATCCAGGTTCAAAATCGACGCCAGGTGGAACATTTTTTCCCAATCTCCTTTTTCATAGGATTTCACGAAGTTCAATACATTGCCGAAGAGCCCGGTTCCGTTTACCAGTGCTTCTTTAATTTCCGGGAGCAGGGGAAGTTCTTTTAGTATATCGTTCATGGGCCTTTCAAAAAAAACATCGATGAGGGAGAACAATCCCATTAAAAAAAGCTCCGGGCTTCGATCGTTCCACCCGATATGGGGGGCGATCAATTCGCAGAACCGGGCGCGGATAATGGAGGTGATCATCAACTCTTCCGGTTCGTCGTAGCTCAGTTGGGAAAGAACCACCAGGGAAATCCACTTCCTTAACTCCTTCAGGCCCAGGAGATTCAGTACATGGAGAATAGAATGGACTTCTACGGGAAAGCTGAAGGAAACGCTGTTGATAAAGCGGATCAATTTATAGGCCAGGGAGACATCTTTTTTAATAATATCTTCGATTTCGTTAAAATCCGCATCGGGTAGATATATACGGTTCAAAAGCTTTAACAGGTTGGCCTTTACGCTGGGAATATCCCGCGCTTCGATCACCACAGGTTTACTGAAGAAAAAACCCTGGAAATAGGAGTAACCGATTTCTTTTGCTTTTAAAAATGTTTCCATGGTTTCGATCTTTTCGGCGAGGAATTTGATATTGGGGCGGTTGACCTGTTGAAAAATGTTTCTTTGTTCGGCTTCGCTGGTTTTAAGAAAGTCTATTTTGACGATATCCATAAATTCAAGGATTGGGTTGAAGTTGGGGTGAAAGACAAAATCGTCGAGGGCCAGTTTATAGCCTTTTTGTTTTAGTTTCACGCAGGCGTCCAGGACATCCTTGTCCGGTTCGATGGTTTCCAATAATTCCAGCACCATCAGGTCCGGGGGAAATGCCGCAGCGGAGTCGCTGAGGAGGATGTTCCGGGAAAAATTGATGAAGGCTTTTTTGCCGCCTGCCAGGTCTTTGATATCGAAGAGGAGGAAGCTGTCCGCCAGGGTTTTGGAGCTGGCCCCGTCATGGTCTGAAAAATCAGCTACTAATTTATCGAAACCGGAACGAAAGAGTATTTCATAAGCGATTACTTTTTTATCCCGGTCGAAAATCGGCTGGCGAGCCACGTATTTATGTCGAAGCGGCCTATTTTCGATTAAACTTTCATTTATTTTCGGCGTTATCATAGCAGCTATTATAAACTAAAAAAAAAAAATAGGCAAAATTGGGGAAAGGAAAAAAGAAATGGCCGGATTAACCATCATTTTGTCAGCCATCACGATGGACACCCTTTTGTAAAGCATCACGGATGGACGGGTTCCGACACCTCCCACAGCTTTAGATAAAAATAATAATCAAAAGTTTTTGGAGGTCCAGGAACCTTTTTCCAAAAAGGTTCCTGGTCGTCGAAGACAAATTACCTGGTGGATTTAGGATATGGTAAGGGGGTTGACATCGATTTTTTGTTCTTTTATAATTGAAAACTACTTTATTAAGCCTATAAATGATAAAGTAGGAGGAGCTTGCGAGGTAAAAATGATAAAAAAACCACCTTTAAAGTACTTAACCAAACAAGATAGCGATAAAATTATTCAACTTATCAAGCGTATCGATACGATTCTTTCCTTCGATGTCACGTTAAACAGTAACGATATCATGTCCATCAACAAATTGGGAAGATTATCCCTGGATTTCACCGAATGTGCGTTGATGTATGCGAAAGAACACCCTTCTCTGCTTCCTTCTTACATTGGTGTTAACGAGTTTAATGACAATCTTGAATTAATGAAGGAGGTTACCCGGATTACCGGTTTCGTTAATATCTTAAGTGAGAAGTTGAGGGCGATTTCAGTCATCGCCGGTTCTGAAGCTTACCGTGCCGCCAGGGTTTTTTACGCAAATGCCAAGGTTGCGGGTAAGGACAATGAAGATACAATGGATGTGATCCTTAAAAATTTGGAACAGCGTTTCATAAGAAAGAGAAAAGCCAAAACGCAAGAGGCTGCTGTTGAGGCATAAATGGCGGCGATCGACACTAAAAGTGTGAACGACGACACTAAAAGTGTGAACGACGACACTAAAAGTGTCGACGGCGACACTTAAAGTCTCGACGACGATCAAAATTTACCCGTTACCGGGGTTAAAATATTAATGCATGAGTTTCGGGGTGTAGGTGACGATGTTCAAATAGTTGTTAATGGATAAAAGAGAGGCGTCGATGGTTTATCTTCCAAGAAACAACTTGATAATTGTTAATCGATAATCGATAATTCCTTTTTTGTGGACGGTGGACCATGTGGACCCGGTGGACCATGTGGACCATGTGGACGTTGTGGACGCTTTTCAATTGATAATTGTTAATTGTTAATTGTTAATTGATAATTCTATTGCGGTTTTCCAGTCAAAATTCATTTCAAGAGTCCCGTTTCGATTCCAATTTCCCGGAACAAATACCCTCCTCTTCTCGCTCTGTGCCTCCGTGAGCTCCGTGAGAGATCTCTTCTCGCGCCGCAGGCTCATCCCAAATTGTTAATTGTTAATTGATAATTCTATCGCGGTTTTCCAGTTAAGGATTTTTCTCGACTGATCGTGAAACGTGAATCGTTAATCGTTGATCGTTAATCGTGAATCGTTGATCGTGGATCGTTAATCGTTAATCGTTGATCGTGAATCGTGGATCGTGAATCGTGAATCGTGAATCGTGGTTGACATTTAATAAAGTATCAAGTATATTTTATTAAGAAGTTTACCTGTAAAGGAGGTATGCCATGATAAACCTGAGCGTCGAACTTCAACCGGAAACGGAACAAAAATTCATCCGCATTATGTGTCAATATCCGGATAAGGAAGAATTTTTCCGTGATATCATCAGGTATCAAATCGAAGAATTAAAAAACGGTATCCACAATATTGAAATAGATTTGAAAGATCTAGAAGAAAAATACCGGTTTTCTACCGAGGAATTCTACCGGAAATTTACTAATGGCGAACTGGACGATGCTGAGGATTTTATTTTGTGGTCAGGTATTTATGAAATGCAGTTGGATAATAAAAAAAAACTATCCGAAATTGAATGATAGACGTTTATTTTGAATTAATCGATCAAACTATCCTTGACTTTAAGGCTGCTATCAGCAGTTACACTATATATAAAAAAGCCTATAATGAAAGACAAGGGTACATCAAGGGCGAAATTCTTTTTAAGAATAGCAGCAGGTTTAGTTTTATTGAAGTTAAAAATACGGAATTAAAACAAAAACTCAAATACCGCTACCAATATATGGACAAAAATAACGAATTGATTTTTCGTTATGACAATGCGTACCATCATAAGGAAATCAAAACCTTTCCCGATCATAAGCATATCGATGGAAATATTTTGGATAGTAATGAACCGGAATTGTATGAGATTTTAATGAAAATTCAAAAATACCTCAAAGCGGAACAAAAAAATAAGAGCTAAAACGATCCACTAAGTCCACATGGTCCACATGGTCCACATGGTCCACTAAGTCCATACAGTCCGCACTCTTTTGCATAATGGCCATTGGTCGGCATAGGCAGGGATAGGCTAAGAATATGGACATTATGGACAGTATGGACATTATGGACAGAGG
>Ga0105104_10001060_pt1 | contig 21058 bp, 20 predicted proteins | sample PPLLaktember2015_3_FD_87034 | JGI IMG/M metagenome (GOLD analysis project Ga0105104, IMG submission 87034) | Freshwater sediment microbial communities from Prairie Pothole Lake near Jamestown, North Dakota, USA - PPLs Lake P7 Core (6) Depth... | ecosystem: Environmental > Aquatic > Freshwater >... | reverse complement strand
GTGGTGCACACGATCGATTTTACGGACTGGTTGCCCCTGCCCCTTGTCGACCGGCTCCTCCATAGCCATGCCATGAAACGCTATCTCTGGCACTTTCAAAGCACCGACGGGGCCTTCATTCGCCGCAAGGTTTCACCCGCCGGGCATGTAACGCTCGAGGAATGCAACTGGACGGGCAGGGTGAGAAGAAAGATAAAGAGACCGCCAGGGTTTTAATCACTACGGGTACAATTCCCCGAAGCTTGCTTCGAATCTGTCATTCCCTCGAAAGAGGGAATCCAAGATGGATGCCCGTTTTCACGGGCATGACATTCCTGTTCGATACCCCACAGCTTGCTGCGGGTAGTTCATTTCCCTCTGCGCTGCCTTGCGGCTTTTTCATCTTTCACATAACACTAAACACGTCTTCACTGTCCCCTGGTCACCGGTCACTAGCTCATTCCGACAGCGCACGGCTGAAGGAGATATGAGGAGCCCTTGCACTCTCGAATCAAAATACATCAATATTGATGTTGACGTGTTATGGAATTCACGGTAGAATTTTATGAAACAGCATCCGGTAAATGTCCCGTGAAGGATTTTCTGGAAGAATTGAAGCGATCTGACTTCGATGACTTTACGGCTGTCGTGGCTGGATTGGCTAAGCTTCGGAATCGTCAATATCACAGGCCACCTCTGTCGAAGGCGCTTGACGAAGGCCTTTATGAACTGCGGCATGTGGGAAAGTTAAACACGAGGGTCCTCTATTTCTTCATACGGGGCAGACGGATCATCGCCGTCCACGGCATCCGGAACAAAGCGATGAAAATACCGACAAAAGACTTCAAGCTGGCCATGGAACGAATGCGGGATGGGCTGGCGAGGGAGCCGAGATGAAACAAAAAACCAATTTCGACATTTATCTCGAGGAACAACTCAAGGACAAGGTCTTTGCAGAGCGCTTCAAAAAGGCCGGCGAGGCGTGGGATATTGCCATTCAACTCTCTTCGCTCAGAAAAGAAGCGGGTCTGTCGCAAAAAGAGCTGGCCGCACGTTTGGGGACATCCCAACAGCAGATCAGCCGTCTCGAATCACCCTCCTACGAAGGCCACTCCCTGAGCATGTTGCGACGAGTGGCGGAAGTCCTTGGCGCCTCGCTTCATGTGGAGTTTCAGCGCAGGAAGCGTACGAAGCACCTCGGTGTCGCGGAAGAGCAGAAAAGCTATGCCGTGAAGAAGCGAAAGCACCAGCCGTCGCATGCTTTACGCTGAAAATCGTTTGCGTTACCGGAAACGCGTCCCCACGGTTCCAGTTTTTTCAATTTGCCCTCCCTGAACGCTCTTTCACCTTTGCCACTCTTTCACTCTATTGTCATTCCTGCCGCTTCTTCACTGTCGGCTGTGGGCTGTAGGCTGTAGGCTGTAGGCTGTAGACTGCTGGCTCCTCTCTTACCCAATCTTGCACCCCTGAACCTGTGGACTTGTTTTTCCCTAATTGACCAATTACCCAATCAACGAATTACTGCTGCGTAGCAGCCAAGGAAAGAACTCACCGGCGGGGAAGGTGCATGGTGTCCAGTACGGCCACTGCGATTTCCTCCATGGACATGCTGGTCACGTTGAAGAACGGGAGCTTCAGGAATGCAAAAATGGCTTCGGCGCGGACGACCTCGGTCCGGCACTGGGCGAAGGAGGCATATCGGCTGCCCGGCAGACGGCGTGCGCGGATCTGCTCGAGGCGCTCCGGACTGATCGTCAGCCCGCAGAGCTTCTTGCGGTGCGGAACCAGTACTGGTGGCGCTTCGCCGTGTATCGCCTCCAGGTTCTCCTCAGTCAGCGGATAATTGGCAGCGTGCACGCCGTAGTGGAAGGCAAGATAAAGGCAAACCGGCGTCTTGCCCGTACGGGAAACGCCGAGCAGAATCACATCGGCCTCGTCGTATTTCTTGGTCGATATGCCGTCATCGCTTCCCAGGGCAAAGCTGATTGCTTCAACGCGCGAATCGTATTCGTCCAGATCCTCCAGCCCGTGATAACGGCCGACGGCATGGGCGGAACGCTTGCCGAGAATCTTCTCCAGGGGCCCGAGAAATGCGTCAAAAAAGTCAATGAATTCACAATCGCAACCCATGATCAGCTTGCGCACCTGGTCGTCTACCAGGGTGCTGAATACTACCGGAAGCCTCCCCGTTTCCCGGGAAACCTTGTTGATCTGACTCACCGTCTTTTTTGCTTTCTCAATGGTATTCACAAACGGCAGCGTAATCCGATCGAAACGGATCTGGTCGAACTGGCTCAAGAGGCCCATGCCCATGGTCTCCGCCGTAATGGCCGTGTTGCCGGAAATGAAGAAAATCGTTCTTTTTTCCTCTGCTCTTGACATCGATTCAGCCTCGAGGCTCCCAAACTCATTGAGTTTCGAGAGCCTTCGCTTTTTGACTATCGTTTCAACACCTTTATATTATACGCATCCACCACCTTCCGCACAACAGATGTTGTTCCCGCAGTATTTTCTGCTGCATGTTGCAAAGGGAAGCTGCCCGCTCAGGCTTTCGGCTTCTTGGTCAGTTCCTTCGACAATGAGGCAAGATCCCGGAAGGGAAATGCTGAAACTTTCCTATCGATCGGGAACCGATGCTTTCCCGGATAGACGACCCATATGTGCTCCAGCTCCAGGTCTTCCAGTGCGATCCACATCGATTTCGTCATGACCGGGGCTTCCGTGAATTTGAACTCCATTCCGTAGCGGTGGCCACTGTGGAAAAAGAGAAGATCCAGCTCCGCCCCGGCATGCGTGCCCCAGAAGAATGCCTGCGCAGGGCGGAGGAGTTGCAGGGCCTGCTCCAGAGCCGACCCTTCCCAGGAAGCCCCGACCTTGGGATGACCCTCGAGGCTGTGACGGTCCGTGATGCTGAGAAGACTGTGCAGGATGCCGGAGTCCCGGAGATAGACTTTCGGGGCTTTCACCTGGCGCTTCTTCATGTTTTCGTGCCAGGGCTGAAGCTGCCGGACCATAAACGTACCGGTGAGGATATCCAGGTAGGAGCGGACGGTCTTGTCCGAAAGACTCATGGCCCGACCCAGTTCCGAACCGTTCCAGGTCTGTCCGTGATAATGGGCCAGCATGGTCCAGAAACGTCGCAACGCGGCCGCCGGTATCGTGATTCCCAGCTGTGGGATATCGCGCTCGAGATACGTCCTGATGAACCCTTCGCGCCAGGCGATGCTGTCCTCTTCGGAATTTGCCAGATAAGATCGGGGAAACCCGCCGCGCAGCCAGAGCTTATCCAGGGATCCTGCGCCTGTCTCACTGAGGTCGAAGCCCGATAGTTCGATAAACTGCACTCGACCCGCCAGAGTCTCGGAATCATGCTTGATCAGATCGGGCGATGCACTGCCCAGGATCAGGAAACGGGTCTTGCTCTTCAAGCGGTCCGCTAGAATACGCAGAACGCTGAACAACTCGGGCATCTGCTGAATCTCGTCGAGCACGACCACGCCCTCGAGTGCGCCCAGCATCATTTCGGGATTCTGCAGGCGGCGCCTGTCCGCCTGGGATTCGAGATCAAAATGAACGGCCTTGGGCTGCATTGCTTCAAACATCCGGGCAAGGGTCGTCTTCCCGCACTGCCGGGGTCCGATGAGGGCCGTAATTGAGGACCTTCCCGCTATGCTGGTCAACTGCTTGAGGTATGAGGGCCGTTTGATCATGGGGGAATATTACCATGAATATTCGGAATGTAAATCCGAATTTTCAATATGATGAGTTGGCGACCCGCTCTTGCCTTGCGGCCCATGATAACCCTTTTCCTTATTCTTCCTCACCCCACCGAGGGAGAGCCCTTCGACATGCTCAGGGCCGTGAGCATGCCGAACGGGATCAGAGGTGAGGGGGAATCCCTCTTCCCTTTTTCTTTGAATCCTTCCCGAGTCCGGAATCTCGTTTTCTTAGTCAACCAATCGCTGCTGTATAGCAGCCAATCCCTGCCTTAGTACCCAATTCCCAAAACCTGTCCTGAGAATCGCTTCGGCCGGAACCGACCATCCCGGAATGACCTCCAACAGATAACCCGCCAATTTCATTGGGAATTTAAGCGCGCTGTTCCAAGTTGGCACATCCGCAATTGAGCCCCTGCCGCCGCAACATAATCGTATCTATCTAATTTAATTAACGATTCATCTGTATGCGCGCACGGCACGCTCGATGCGATGTGCGCTAGGGCAAGAGGAGTGATTGCACATGATTAAGACACTGAGGGGAGAGCAGAACATGAAAAAAGAGGTTTCAGCCATCCTGTTATCGATAGTGTTTCTGGCCTTGATGTCGTCCTGCGGCGGCGGCGGTGAAAGCAGCCAGGTCGGGGGCGGAGCGGTTGCCCCTTCCGTTTCACTGGTTTCCATCGAAGTCACACCGGCCGACCCGGTCATTGCCCTCGGGACGGAAACGCAGCTGAAGGCCACCGGCATCTATTCGGACAACAGCAAAAAGGATCTGACCTCTACCGTTGAGTGGCACTCGTCGGATGACTCCGTCGTCACCGTCAGTCACGGGCTTGCGAGGTCTATGGGCCGCGGATCCGCCGTCATCGGGGCGGCATCGGGAAGCGTCTCGGGAATCATCTCGGGAAGCGGGACGCTTACCGTGACGTCGGCTGCGCTGGTATCCATTCACGTAACCCCGGTCAACCCGAATGCAGCCCTGGGAACATCCACTCAGTTTACCGCCACGGGCATCTTCTCGGATGACTCGGCGCAGGACCTGACGTCGCAGGTGACCTGGAGTTCATCCGCCGGGTCGATTGCATCCGTAAGCAACGCGGCAGGCTCCAGGGGGCTCGCCACGTCTTCCGAGATGGGCTCAACCACGATCTCCGCGACACTGGACAGTGTAACCGGCAGCACGGACCTCACGGTGACCTCGGCCGCCCTCGTCTCCATCCAGGTCACGCCTGTGAACCCGGTCATTGCAAAAGGGACAACCCGGCAGTTTGTCGCAACGGGTATCTACTCGGATCATTCCACCCAGGACCTGACGAAGCAGGTGACCTGGAGCTCGTCCAACACCTCCGTTGCCTCTGTCAGCAACGCGGCAGGCTCCAACGGACTGGCGACGGCTCTTGCCGTCGGCACGGCAGGGGTTGGCGCGACACTAGGTGACGTATCCGGAACCACGACCCTCGACGTAACCGCGGCGACGCTGGTGTCCATTGAAGTAAGCCCGGCGGATCCGAGCATTTCCAAAGGGACGACCCGGCAGTTTGCTGCAACGGGTATCTACACAGACGCTTCCACCCAGGACCTGACGAAGCAGGTGACCTGGAGCTCGTCCAACATCGCCGTTGCCTCCATCAGCAATGCGGCTGGTTCCAATGGATTGGCGTCTGCCCTCGGCGTCGGTTCGGCCACCATCAGCGCGACACTCGGCGTTGTGTCCGGGAACACGGCCCTCGGCGTAACGGCCGCCACGCTTGTGTCCATCCAGGTGGATCCCGCCGATTCGGTCATTTCCATGGATATCACCGTGGAGTTTACCGCCACGGGCATCTATTCAGACAACTCCACCCAGGACCTGACGCAGAAGGTGACCTGGAAATCGTCCGATGACCGCGTGGCCTCCATCAGCAACGCGGACGATTCCAGGGGGCTTGCCACACCTGCCGGGGTCGGCTCGAGCACCATTTACGCGATACTGGGCGATGTCTGGGGCAGCACGACCCTCACGGTTTCCAAGGCATGCCTGGTCTCCATCGAGGTGAAACCCGACGGCGAGAGCATCCCGAGCGGGAAAACCCTGCAGTTCACCGCGACAGGAAATTATTCCGACGGCATGACCCTGGACATCACGAAATCGGCCGTCTGGGAATCGTCGGACAACAAGGTCGTAAAGGTTTCCAATGCAAAAAAGGAATGGGGACTTGCAACGGGCGGCGAAGAAGGCAAGGCGACCATCACCGCAACACTGAGCAAAGTATCGGGCTCAGCCACGTTGACCGTGTCGGGATCAAAGGCGGATTCCCGTGATGTTGCTTTCTCTTCAATTAAATACTGAGACACTCAGTCACAGAGACGCTTTATATCACCGCTGAACAGCGGCCAGATTTCAAATCCCCCTTTTGCAAAAGGGGATTTGAATTCTGCTGTCTGTTCTTTCCTGATCAATCAATTACCCAATTTCCATTTACTGTGTCTTATGGTTTTTCCCAATCAACCAATTAACTAATCAACGAATTACTGCCGCGCAGCGGCCCGACGGAACAGACCAAGAGCCGCGAAGCGACCCTCCTTTCTGTCATTGCGAGCCACGGACCGCGTCTTGGGGACGGGGTTATCGATGGAAGAAAAGTCCTTTAACCTCTCCCTCTCCCCTGGCGGGAGAGGGCAGGGGTGAGGGGGCCTTGAAATCATTCACCCTCCCCTTTATCCCCTCCCGTCAAGGGAGGGGAACTGATTGGAAAACCTCCCGTCGAGGGAGGGGAAACGAGAGATCTGTTTCTTAGGAGCACCCTCAGGGTGCGCGGCAATCTCGCCTTGCAGCCTGTGAAAACCTTTCCTTGATCTTCCTCGCCCCACCGAGGGAGAGGATCAGAGGTGAGGGGGAATATTCCCCTCCGCTTTTCCCTCCTTGCTTTTCTCTCACTGTCGGCTGTCTGCTGTAGGCTGTCGGCTCTTCTTTTACCCAATCTTGCACCCCTGAACCTGTGGACCTGTTCTTCCCTAATCAACCAGTTACCCCAATACGATTCCGCTTCCAGATTACATGACACGTAACATGTAACACTGTTTCTCGCAGCAAAGCCCTCGGCAAAAATTGTCGCAGCGCAGGTGCGCGGATCGACTGAATTGTCGATTTCGGAGGCGATCGCGCACGCTGCCCCATCCGTTCCCGGCCCGATTTTTTGATTTGCGCGTCGCAACTTACGGCAAATCGTCCCGCCGCCGTCCGTGTCGGCACCCATCCTGCAAGAGATACCGGCATCCCCATACCGCCAACAGATCCGCACCCGGTCGAATTCCATCTCTCTGTCCTGCCCGAGCTACAGTCTTGCGCAATGTGGGGACTCCCGGCTGAACGGCCGCAAGAACCATGTGGAAGGAGGGGTCAACATGGAAGCTGCAGCCCTGGGTCACTTTGTCTCGGGCCTCGACAAGGCAACAAAAGTCATCATCGTATCCAACCGCCAACCCTGGTTCCACGAGCGGGTGGCCGAGCGCATCCGAGCGTTTCGCCCCGCAAGCGGGCTCGTGACGGCCCTCGAGCCGATCATCGAGGCCGTGGGCGGCACCTGGATCGCGCACGGCTCGGCCCCGGCGGACCGGCTCGTCGTCGACCGGAAGAACCGCGTGCGGCTCCCCGAGGACAACCCGCGGTTCACCCTGCGCCGGCTGTGGCTCACCCCGAAAGAGGAAGAGGGGTATTACAACGGCATCTCCAACAGGGCCCTGTGGCCCCTGTGCCACCTTGTCTACACGAAGCCCCGGTTCTCGCGAAGCGACTGGGAGACCTACCGCGACGTCAACCGCCGGTTCAGCGACGCGGTCCTCGAAGAGGCGGGCAATTCGCCGGCCATCGTCTTCACCCAGGATTTCCACCTGGCCCTCCTGCCCCGCTTCCTGCGCGAAGCCAGGCCCGATCTGAAGCTCATCCAGTTCTGGCACATCCCCTGGCCCAACCGCGAGGCCTTCCGCATCTTCCCCTGGTCCGGGGAGATCCTCGACGGCCTCCTGGGAAACGACCTGCTGGGCTTTCACATCCAGAACCACTGCAACAATTTCCTGGACACCGTGGACAAGTCCATGGAGGCCAAGGTGGACTACGAGAACTTCAGCGTCTGGCGCGGCGGCCGGCCCACGTTCATCCGGCCCTTCCCGATCAGCGTCGATTTCAGGCAGATCGGCATCGACGCGGGCTTGGAGACCGTGCAGGCAAAAAAGGAGGGCTTCCTGGCGCAGCTGGGGCCCAGCGCCGCGGGCACGAAGATCTGCGTCGGGGCCGACCGGGTCGACTACACGAAGGGCATCCCGGAGCGCCTGCGGGGCTTCGACCTTCTCCTGCGGCGCAACCCCGACCTGAAGGGGAAAGTGACGCTGATGCAGCTTGCAGCCCCGAGCCGCACGCAAATCGAGGAATACCGGAGCATCAACGACGAGATCGAGGGCCTGGTGGAGGAGATCAACCGGCGTCACGGCTCCGAGGCCTGGCGGCCCGTCCATTTCCTGCGCGCCAACCACGACTATCATGCCGTCATCGCGGCCTATCGCATGGCCGATGTGGTCCTGGTGACCTCCCTGCACGACGGCATGAACCTCGTGGCCAAAGAGTTCATCGCCGCGCGCACCGACGGCGACGGCGTCCTGCTGCTCTCGCAGTACACCGGGGCCGCCCGCGAGCTGACCGACGCCCTGCTCGTCAACCCCTACGACACCGACCAGCTTGCCGACGCCATGCTGCAGGCCTTCCGCATGCCGGAGGAGGAGCGCAGGCAGCGGATGGCGCGCATGCGCGCCCAGGTGGAGAAGAACAACATCTATGAGTGGGGCAGGAAGATCTTCGAAGAGCTCCTGCGTCGCGTGAGCTTCGGGAAAGGCAGGGACGCAGCCGGGAAATCACCCCGGCCGCACCCCGCCGCCGGCAGGAAGCACCCGTACCTGGCCGTCGTCAAGTACCTCACGTACCGGTGCTCCAGCGCCATCCTCGGGAAAGTCAACTCGCGCCTGCCGGGAGGGCCGGCGTAGAAAAATCACGGAGGCGGAAGCGATGCGAATGGAAATGTCTGTTGTCACGGCCCCCGGTGCGGGCAGGGAGACGATCTGGATGTTCGATTTCGACGGCACGATCTCGGAGTTCGCTCCCAGCCCCGGCGAGGCGGAGATCCACCCGGCCTGCCGGGACCTCATCCGGGACCTGGCGGCCCGTCCCTTCCAGCGCGTGGCGATCCTCTCGAGCCGCCTGCTTGACGACGTCGTCAGGAGGGTGCACATCCCCGGCGTGTACCTCGGGGGAGGAAGCGGCATGGAGTGGAGGCGCCCCGGCGGCGGGAGATTCCTTGCCGACCCGGCGCAGCTCGCCCCGTTGAAGAAGAGCCGGCAGGCGATCCTGCCGTCGCTTCGGAAGCTGGAGCGGATCCCCGGCATCGATCTGGAAGACAAGCGGTGGTCCGCCGCTGTGCATGTCCAGCGGGCCTCGAAGGCGGGCAGGTACCTGGCGGAGATGTACCTGGGCCAGCTTCACCGCCGCCGGATCCTCCGCTTCTTCCCGGGGCGGGACGCCTTCGAGATCCCCTTCCTGGCCGGGATGAACAAGGCCGTCGGGGCGAAGATGTTTGCCGGGGTCCTTTGCCGCAGCCGCGGAGCCGGCTCGATGGTCTACGCCGGCGACGGCGAGAACGACGCCATGGCCATGAAGTGGGTCGTCCGGAAAGGGGGGATGGCCTTCGCGGTGGGCAAAGAGGCGATCGTCCCCGCTGCGCGGCTGGTCCCCGGCCCGGCCACCCTTGCCGCGGAGATCCGCCGCCTCTTCGGGATCAGCACAACCCAACTGGCCGGATAAACGCTTGATTACCAGATCCCCCTTTCTCCCCCTTTGTGCAAAGGGCGAGACTGGGGGATTTTCTTTTTTCTGTTGAGGACTCTTTTCCCGAATCCTGAATCCCCGTCTCTCTCCCCCACTGGTCACTTTACACTGTCCACTGGTCACTGCTGCGAAGCAGCCAGCACTCAAGCACTTAGACACTTCTTTATCACTGCGGCAAAGCTGCTAATTACCCAGTACCCAGTTCCTGCAGCGTAGCTGCGGAGGTGAGGGGGAATTTCCCTTCCACTTTTCCTTGCACCCCTGAACCCGTGCACATCGTCTCCCGACTCCTGACTCCCGAAGCGCAAATCCCTTTCTTCACTTCTTCACCGGTCACTGGTCCCCGGTCACTGCCGAGTAACGACCCGCCTTTCTGTCATTGCGAGCACCCAGAGGGTGCGCGGCAATCTCGCCTTTCGGTTGTTATTGTTCCTGAAGCCCGACTCCCTGCTATTTCTTTCTCCCCCACCGGTCACTGACCACTGTCCACTGAGTAACGGACAGATCGCCGCCGCTATTTTCGAGTAATTTTGCATTGCAATATTTATTTGTTTCAATTCGGGACCGAACAAACAATAATATATCTATACATATCTGTTATTATTTAATAATACTAAATAATGGAATAATCTGCGAATAAAGATGGCATAATATTGCATTGCATCATTTACCTTGACTCGCTGTCATTACCATAGTATGGTTGTCTCAACGAGAAAAGGAGATGAAAGAATGGCTCACAAGGAGATGGCAAAACAGATCACCGGATTTTTCAAAACCACATTCGACAGCAACTTCAACACGATAACCCTGCTCCGGGAATACACGGAGAACACCATCAATATTTCTCTGCAATCCCCCTGGTTTCCCGAAGAGGGCAGGAAGCTCGTCAGCGAATGGCTGAAGACCAACAAGAAAGGCTATGACGATTTTAAGATAGCCGCAGACGAACAGTACAGGAAATTAGAGGTCCTTTTCCATCAGCATAACGGGGCTGGTTCCGTTGAGACACCCCGGAAGGTTGACAAGGATCAGGGGACCCGGAAGACGAAGAAGGCCAAGTAAGTTAAACGAATCTCTAACATTCAATAAAGGACAAAGATTATGATGAATCAGCAGTTGAACAAGCAGATGACCGAATTCACCAGGACGACCATGGACAATACCTCGAAAGCCTTGGCCACTCTTCAGGAACAGACGGCGAAAATGACGAATATGTTCATAGACATGTGCCCCTGGATGCCCGAGGAAGGAAAAACGGCTCTCAGAGACTGGGACAAGCCCTACAGGAAAGGTCTCGAAGATCTTACGGCGGCCATGAATGAGAACTATAAGAAACTCGAGGAGCTCTTTGCCGGATCTTACGGGAACCTGCCGGAAGACATGTTTGCGTCAACGGCAAAGTAGCCGAACGTCATAAAACCACGAGTCAAGATGAGGGGGCTTTCCACAAGAAAGCCCCCTCGTATTTGGCTCTCTTCGCAGGTCTTGGGCGTTGCAGAACAGGAGTCGAATTGAGGAACAGCAAGTGCAAGATGCAGCAGGTCAACCTGCGGGAACAAAATCTGACCCATTACCTGATCATAGTCAATTCATGCCTTTTCGAAGCATGGCAATGCAGTCGTACGACAGGAATCCTGATTCTATCCATCGAGGTATCTTATGATTGACAACCAACAAGAAATCCCGTCGCCCGAAGAGTGTACGAGTCGAATCTTCGAATTGAGCGGGACGAGATTTGAACCGGAAATTGCTGCAAACCTCTGGTCACAAATTCTGAACCACAAATGGCTTCTGTCAGAAAAAGTCGGTCGGGATGTCGGCTTCCGCACCGCCGGCATTGATTTTCTGGAAAATATGGAGCAGGCACCTGATGAATATAAGACCTATAAAGACAAGGACATCTTAAATGAGATGGGAGCGCAGACGATCGGCAGAGAGATATGGGATACCATCTCCGATTCCCAACCGCCCAAGCAGCTGGTCCAACGCCGGATCATCTTGCCGTTAACCGAGGTGGACCTTTCCAGGAAGCACGGCGTGATTCCTCCAAAATCAATCCTCTTCTTCGGCCCTCCCGGCACCGGAAAGACCCATTTTGCAAAAGCCATCGCCGGCGTCCTTTCCTGGTGGTACATCGAGATTGTACCCAGCATGCTTATGGCGGACGGGGTGGAGAAGATCGGTCTGAATCTGAGAAAGGTAATGGAAAAGGCGCGAAGTCTCGATGATACGATCCTCTTCATTGACGAGTTTGAAGAGATCGCATCCAGTCGCGACAATGCAGACCGGATTGACAAGTCTATCACCAACGAGTTTCTCAAACAGGTGCCCTTGCTGAAAGATCAGGGAAACAGCATCCTGCTCGTATGCGCCACCAACTACATCAGGCAATTGGACGAAGCAATGCTTCGCCCGGGACGATTCGATTGCATTATTCCCGTTGGAGGTTTGGACAAGGAAGGATCCAAAACCATCCTGCAGTACTACCTCTCCAAATTGAATACCGGGGAAATAGACCTCGACCGAGTTGCAGAAATGGCATCCGGATTCACTCCTGCGGATATTGAATACCTCTTCCAGCAGGTTGCCCAGTTTGCCTTCGAGCAGGAGTTGGTTACCAAACAGGACTATCCGGTTACAACGGATACACTGATCCGGATCATACCCACGATTCGCCCATCCCTGACGGACGAAACAATAGAAGAGTTTGAAAAAGACAGTGTCACATATTCAAGAATCTGAAGTGACAAGACACAGTTAACAGCAAGCTGTTAATCAGATAACCCCGATGTTGTCAGTTTTCATCTGGTATCATCGATAGCGCTCACCGAACAGAAAGAGTTTACGTAATGGACACTACATTGATGTTTGTGGTCCTTCTCATATGCTTTATTGCAATTGCCTGTATCTATGAAACGTTCTTTAACGGCAGATGGAATAAAGATCAGGCTGGCAGGAATAAAGAAAGATAGACGGGATAGACCGGATGGACCGGACAGACCAGACAGATCTAACGCTAGTTGAATGGAAGTACACAGAGTCCTCATATGGAGCGTGCCGGGGATTCTCCGAAGAGGGAGATAAATGCTCAAAGCTTCAGATCCAGGAGCCCATCTCGAAGACGCAATGTTACTTGACGCAGGGAAGAAATAAGCGCCGATACTGGGAGCATACAGAACTTTCCGGTATTGACATTCAGGCATTCGCAAAAGTCCCTGGCTGCCCGTTCAGGGGCCCTGCCTATCAACTATGGCGCCAGTACCTGCTAGCGGCCTATTGTCGAGAGACGGGCAATTACAATAAAGTCGAAGTGGCATCAATCTCATTCAGCGGGAACAAAAGTCTCCATCAGGTGCCGGACTACTTGGCGAGTCTGGGCAGCGATATGCTGTCCGCTTGGAAAAGCTTCTTGATCGGGGTTCCCAAGTTGCGGCACGTCAACGTAGAGGATATCGTAGATCGCATAAAAACAACGAATCTGCCGGTCGATGCGGAGTGGGTGGATTTTCTTAAATTGCGATATGGTCTGTAGGCGGGTGCGAAAAGCGACCAAGCTACAAGTCCATCGAAGAATAGGGACTTGCAGTTTCTTGAGATCTGCTGTTGACGAACAATAGCAAAATAAACAGGATAGGAGCGTGATCATGTGGTTGATGACCAACTTTGGATTCTTCAGTATCGTCCAGAAGCCCGGCGATGAATTACTTACCGTTCGCGCCCGCGTGAAAGGAGATTTGGAGGCTCTGAGGGCACGATACCTACCTGAGATAGGGGAGATCACCGAAACTCATAAATCCGACTACAAGTATCGTGGAAGGGTTACCAAAGAAGCCTTTGGGGCCGCCCTTCAAAAGATCGCTCTCGATATCGACTATACTAACTTCAAGAACTCTGTATCCAAAACGCAGGGATATAAACGAGCTAGTTTGTACGGGGACGTATGGGAGACACTAGGAACCTTAGGCCGGATGACATAGCACGTGTCCATTGAGCACTGGTGGATGCGGCGCAGCGGCCTCTCCCCGTCTTCCTAATTACCCAATTACCCAGTTACCAGTTACTTCTTCTGATGGTCTTCCCAGTTACCCATTACCCAGTTACCAGTTACTGCTAACGCATGATTTTCTTGACATTTCCATGCGTTAGCCCTATAAGGAGCACGGAGGGGAAGCGGAGTCGGATTGGGGGTAATCACTGGGACGCTCTGTTTTCCGGAGGGGACATTGAGAATATTTGAGGGACCACAAAAGCCCGAGTAAGGCATGTCTGCGCCTTGTCGGGCTTTTTCATTCTCATCACCTCATTTATTTGAAATAATTCAAAAGTCTTCGAGACAGCTTCCAATGAGACAGATATTCTTCCTATACATCCCGCCAGGAAATTTCGAAGCCTTGGTGCATTATCAAGACACCATCGTTAATAGAGTCGCGCCAGAAAGAATCTACAAGTATTTAGATGCGAAGTTACGTACTCACCTTCAAGGCATATTTGGAATGAAACCCATCACTGTCTGGGGTTCGCGCGACACTTCAGCCAATAGGCAGAAATTTAATCGAATGCAGCCAGGCGATGACATCCTAATAGTTGAAGGCAACACGATAAAATTGCTGGGTAAAATTGCGGCAAAAAATATAAATCCAAATCTCTCTAGAGAGCTATGGAAAAACATTGCGAATGAGCAAACATCAGAAGGTTGGGATTTGATCTATTTTATAGCGAATCCAATCCAAATTGATCTGCCATTCTCCGCTATCAGAGAATTATTCAGTTACTCTGATGATTTCAAGTTACGCGGTTTTAGTCACATATCTGATTCAAAGTTAAAACAATTTTATGATCAGTATGATGATCTCTATTCGATTCTCCAGCGTCTGAAAAAAGGGGAATCTATACTGAAGAAGGAAGAGGTATATTTACCGGCCCTGGAAGAACAAAATGATATCTTGAAAATAGCTGAGGAGTTGAAGTGTCCCGATGAGATCCCTGAACACTTGAATATGCAGTGGAAGTTGATCCAGCTCGGAATTAAATCCGGGTCTAAAGTATGGATCCCTAAGAATGATCAACAGAAGATAGTTTCTCAATATGCATTTGATTCTTTCGAGAAGGAATTTACTGCGGGAATTGACACCCCAGCGAAATACGTTGAAAACATCGACGTTGTTTGGAAAGAAGAATTCAGAATAGATGCTGCTTTCGAAATTGAAAACACCACAGCAATCTACTCCGGACTATTAAGATTTTCCGACTTGAAAATAGTAGCTCCCAATAGCAACTATCCTCTTTTTATTGTCGCGCCTCAATCAAGGCGGAATCGTGTAATAGAACAAATAAAGAGACCCACTTTCAAGAAATTGGACTTCGCCAATAAGGTGCGCTTTATTTCGTATGAAGTCCTCGATGAAGTAGATAATTTCTTTAAGAATTCAACTGCCGGACTAAATGTTGAGCTCCTCAGTGGAAAATCTGAAGCAGTCAATTAATGATTTAAGAAGATACTACGGAAAGAGGGCTAGTCAAATCTATCGGTTATTTTGAGAAGGGAGCGCAATGCACAATGCCGAACCGCAATACTTGAACTCTTATTTCTTCATCACTAAGTCGCTCTGTTTTGCGGAGGGCACATTGAGGATATTTACGGAACTATAAGCCCGATTCGGGAGCTTTTGCTCTGGATCGGGCTTTTTATCTAGTGCCACACCGTCAGTGCCCACTTTCTTAGAGGCAAGCCAGGATGCGACAATACTACTCTGACTCCATAGACAACTTCCTCAAATCATCTACTGAGGAAATCCTAGGCATCCTCGTATCGAATAATGACTACGCATTAATTCACACGCAACGTGGCGCGTGGATTTCCGAAATCGAAATTCTTCGTGACGTTCTTCAGCCCTATCATGGTTCGATCTATTTCGAATACTCTATTCCACGCATGGGTCGACGTATTGACGTTGTTCTTCTCATTGACGCAGTCATCTTTGTTCTTGAGTTTAAAATCGGTGAAAGCGAATTCAATTCAAGTGCGATTGATCAAGTATGGGACTACTCCCTTGACTTGAAGAACTTTCATGAATCAAGTCACGAGCAGTATATTGCTCCAATTCTCATTGCCACCTCAGCAAAGCATGCCGAGCCAACTATCGCATTTACTCCACAAAACGACAAACTACTCTTCCCAATCAAAACTAACTTGGCAATGCTCGGCAGTGTAATACAAAACGTGTTGAATGTTGCTGACGGGAAAGACATAGATCGTAAAGAGTGGGAAGGCGGACGATACTGTCCAACCCCCACGATCATTGAAGCCGCAATGGCACTTTATAATAATCATTCAGTTGCTGAAATATCGCGAAATGATGCGAGCGCCATTAATCTCAGTAAGACGTCTGGGGCTATTGCTGATATTATCCGGACTTCAAGAGAGCGTTCACATAAGTCTATTTGCTTCGTAACGGGCGTCCCTGGTTCTGGTAAAACGCTTGTCGGCCTTAATGTCGCTACGAAACACATCGATAAATCAGACGACCTGTATAGCGTATTCCTCTCTGGAAATGGCCCACTCGTGGCGATTTTACGAGAAGCCTTGGCGCGAGATAAGGTCAGCAGAATAAAAGAAGCAGGAGTGCGAGTCAAGAAAGGTGAAGTGATGAGCGAAGTGAAGATGTTCGTTCAGAATGTTCACCATTTTCGTGATGATTGTCTCCTCGATCAAAAGCGTCCACCTATTGAGCATGTAGCAATATTCGATGAAGCACAACGTGCATGGACCCTAGAGCAAACGTCATCTTTCATGCGTCGGAAAAAAAATACCCCAAATTTCGAACAATCAGAACCAGAATTTCTGATTTCTTGTCTTGACCGACATGCTGATTGGGCAGTCATCGTATGCCTTATTGGGGGTGGCCAGGAGATTAATACAGGCGAAGCAGGAATCGTGGAATGGATAGACTCATTGAATAGAGCGTTTCCAGAGTGGCATATATACATCTCATCTCGCCTGACCGATAGCGAATACAGCGCAGAGTATGTGTTGGACGGTCTGAAAACGAGACAACATGTCTTGTATCAGGAAGCACTTCACCTTGCCGTTTCAATGCGTTCATTCCGAGCAGAGAACGTTTCTCTTCTCATTAAACAACTGCTTGATCTTGAGGTCCATGCGGCCCGACAGACACAAGAGAAGTTAAAGAATAAATATCCGATAGTCATTACCCGAGATCTAAAAAGTGCTAAGCAGTGGTTAAAAAATCAGGCACGTGGTTCGGAACGATATGGGCTTGTTGCTTCATCACAAGCAGAACGTCTAAAACCGTTAGCAATAGATGTGAAATCCTCTATGGATCCAATACATTGGTTTTTAGATGGTAAGGATGATGTACGTTCGTCGTATTACCTCGAGGATGCAGCGACTGAGTTTCACATTCAAGGACTTGAACTTGACTGGGTGTGTGTAACTTGGGACGCCGATTTCAGATACTCACCAAAAGGATGGGGTCATTATTCCTTTTGCGGTGATCGATGGAACAGGATCAAGAAGGAAGAGCGTAAGCAGTATTTGAAAAATGCTTATCGCGTTCTACTGACCCGTGCGCGACAAGGGATGATTATCGTTGTACCTCATGGAAACACAGACGACCATACTCGTAAGCCGTTGTTTTATGATTCAACCTTTGATTATCTGAGCCAGATTGGTTTTTCAGTGATCTGATTCAGATTTACGACTATTCCGAAAGAGGGGCGTGGACTAAAGGAGTTGCACAAGGCCCACATCATCTGCCCTGCTCCGAGTCCCATTGGCCCAATAGAGACTACCCGGACAGAAGGTATCAGAAGTTCGTAGAATATGCATAATTGAGCTATCTTTATTGCTGGTGGAGGTCAAATGTGGGCTTACATCGGTATCACAGACTTCGACTGGTTTAGCTATCTCGCAGCTATTCAAGGCCTGGATGAAGTCAATTTCTGGCAGCCAAGTGCCTCCAGTCATTTCAAAGCTCTCCAACCTGGTGAACCCTTCCTTTTTAAGCTTCATAGCCCCCGAAATTATATAGTAGGCGGCGGTTTCTTTGCCTACAATACAATATCACCCGTCAGCCTCGCCTGGGAGGCTTTCGGGGTAAAAAATGGCGCGTATACACTAAAAGAGATGCGGGAGAGAATTGAAAAATACCGCAAAAGCACACCCAGCCACACAGAGGACTACGAAATCGGCTGTATTTTACTAGAACAACCATTTTTCTTTCGAAAAGATGAATGGATACCAGCACCTGCAAACTGGAGTCCCAATATTGTCAGGGGTAAAGGGTATGATACTACCACTGGAGAAGGGAAGCGTGTGTGGGATGCCGTATTGCTACGTTTACGCGCTATGAGTGTTCCCATGATTGAAGAGCAAATAAGACGATATGGGAGCCCAGTCCTTGTTACTCCACGATTAGGCCAGGGTAGTTTCAGAATCATGGTTACCGATGCCTATAGCCGTCGTTGTGCTGTAACGAATGAGCGAACATTACCGGCTCTTGATGCGGTGCATATAAAGCCTTACGTAGAAAACGGACCGCATGACGTGAGCAACGGCATCCTTTTTAGATCCGATATCCATAAGCTATTCGATAATGGATATGTGACGGTGACGGATACTTATCAATTTGAGGTAAGCAGGCGAATTAAGGAGGAATTTGAGAACGGTCGCGATTATTACGCTTTGCATGGTAAGGCCCTATCCGTACCACCGGATAAGATACTCAGTCCAGATTCTTCATTCCTTCGGTGGCATAATGAGATGATCTATAGGGGTTGATTTTGAAATGCTGATATGGAGAGAATCCTGCATAGGTTGTAATTGAGCTATGAACAGACAGTTAATCGAGGTTGCCTCTTGGCGTCTTGTCAGCGAGATCATCCGCAGGTATCCGGAAAAGTATACGGTCATACAGACGTATCCAGGCGGTGGGATGTACGATTGCTTATCGCTATATACTAAAAAGGATCACCTCCATATTGCAGATTTGAATCGAGAAGGAAGCTTTCATGTATTTCTTGAGGGGGCAAAAAGCTCTTTTGATATCTGGCAAATGATGTTTAACACTCACGACTTGAAGAAGGACATCCTAAACAGAGTATCCGAGGCGCTTCGTATGCCAGTACCAGCCAAATTGCCGCCTAGTACACCTGAGATATTATGCTATCGATTTATCGCTACATTCTTATCACACACTGCCTTTACCAGGGATAACTGGCGATGTCGAAATGGTTTTTTTGATAGCTCGGCACCGTATGAGTGTGGTGGAGAGATAAAAGACTTCGAGAAATTCCCAGGCGCTATTGACCGGTTACGTACAAAGCAAAAGACCGACATTGAAGACGAGCCCTCTTATCGATTCTGGTTTCTCAGCAAAGATGAAAATTCGCATATATGTTTGGAAACAACCGGCAATGCCTGGTCAGACAATGGCAGCTCCTATAAGCTCATGGAGCTCTATAAGAAAGAGAAACGCATTTGGCCGCTGGTTTACAGAGTAGGTGGACATTTGCTGTCGTGAGAATTTAGAGAGAGGGCAAGCATCATTCGCAGATCGCAGTGATATTACACTGTGCTAAGGGGAATATGATGAGCTGGGGTAAAACTATCCAAATCTTCCTGACAGATGGAAACCCAAGAGGCATAAAGATAGCCGATCTTACAACAGGCACAATCCAGGTCATTCAATTTCCACGATCTAAATTAGAGGAGGCAATAAGGCGGGGTGAACTCGATGCAGTGGGCATCTATTTTCTCATCGGCGATGAAGAGGATAAGGGGAAACACGCAGTGTATGTTGGTGAAGCTGAAAATTGCGTGGTCAGGCTGAAGCAGCAGAATAAAAGCAAGGATTTCTGGAATACTGCCCTGGTTGTTGTTTCGAAAACAAAGTACTTTACAAAGACGCACATCAAGTATCTGGAGTGGTACTGCTACGACATGGCACAAAAGGCAGGTAGATACAAAATGGATAATACAACAGTACCCACATGCCCTTACGTATCAGAACCAATTCAGGCTGATTTGTTGGATTCATTCGATCTTCTACGAGTCCTCGTATCTACGCTCGGCTATCCCATATTCGATCAGATCAGTAAGCCCGAAAAGAAGAATGTTCTCTTCTGCAAAGGGAAAAAAGCGTCAGCAATCGGTGAATATACAGAGGAAGGTTTAGTAGTATTTGCAGGGTCAAAGTGCAACCTAGAGGAAAGCAAAACCGCTAGCCCATGGATTAAGGATATGCGCAAGCGACTTCTCGATGACGGTACTCTTAATCAAAAGGGTGAGGTCTACATATTCAAAATGGATCATGTCTTTTCGTCTCCAAGTGCGGCTGCAGCTGCAGTATTGGGCCGGCATGCAAATGGCTGGCTTGAATGGAAATATGAGAATGGAAAGACACTGGATGAGGTGATAAGAAAAGATAAATAGCGGCCGAATATAGTAGACCGTCGAAAAGTGGCTACAATATCAAGCGATTATTACTTATTGTTCGGTAGTCAGTCTATGGACGAATTTATATCTATACAATTAACAAAATCATTCCTCGATCAGTACAACCTGCCCGATATTCTTTATCCAATTCCTACTTCACGATTTGAAGAGTTTGTAGAAAGCGGTGGAAATCTAGGTTTCCATGATCTGCTCTATTTTCTGCAAGAGTATAGTTGTACCTTATCCGAATGGCAGGGAATAGAGGAGGCAATGACTGAGTTGACTACAATAGTGGCGCCTCATGAGGATCATGCATACATAAATGCTCAAGGTGATGAGTGGTTTATTGTGTGCGGAGTAGTAGATCTGAAAGATGAAATTGTCACAATTCAACGAGGTGATCATCTTGTGGCTGCTATTAGGCCATTGCAGGATGGTCGTCTCATATTTAGTGCGTATAGACCGCTTGATGCAAAATCTGCAGCCTATCTCCTGGGGCTCTCGATAAAACCCGGTCCCGATAATAGAGTATGCATGAGAGATAATAACTGGGAATACGCCTTGGACTGTTCAGCAGGCATGGGCAACATGTATGCTTCAGAACGGGGAGAGGCCTATTTGTCTTATTGGCAGTATGGCTTAGGCCTCAGCAATGATGGCAAAATAGTTGAAGAATGGTATAAACAGCGCACATTAGAGCCAATCAAGCCAAAGTACACTGCAATACAGCTTGGTGTTTACTACGAAAACAGGCTCCCAGTGGAATAAATGAATAAGATATAGGGTCTTTCATGACCAATCCTGACTTCCATCGCAGAAGGTGAGTTAAATGCCGCAGAGTCCTCTACGCCTTATTGAGAAATGTGCAGAATTTAAAGAACAAGAAGACATATGCCTTCTTCCAAAAGGTGTGCGCGGCATATATGTGCTTTATAATAAGCGGCAGGATGAAGTTTATGACGTTGTATATGTTGGTATGGCTGCAGTTGGAGGTATTCGCGGAAGGCTTAGTAGCCATAAACGGAAGAAAGCAGGTCTGTGGTCACATTTCTC
>Ga0105104_10001059_pt1 | contig 21061 bp, 18 predicted proteins | sample PPLLaktember2015_3_FD_87034 | JGI IMG/M metagenome (GOLD analysis project Ga0105104, IMG submission 87034) | Freshwater sediment microbial communities from Prairie Pothole Lake near Jamestown, North Dakota, USA - PPLs Lake P7 Core (6) Depth... | ecosystem: Environmental > Aquatic > Freshwater >... | reverse complement strand
TGATGGCTATTTGACCTTGTGTAGGATTAGGGGAGTTCATAATTGCCTTCCCTTCGGATATAATCAAAATTATATTTCAGTGAATTTTAGCACAAAGGTGATGCTTCTGGCCGTCCCCGCGCACCATGCCGCCTATAATTTCCAGGTCAACCGAAAAGGACATTCAAATCATGACCAATCATTACAAACACCTCGGAATTTACAGCGATTGGGTTTCTGCAGCCCCCGCTATGCAACCGCAACCACCATTGGCACCTCCTGGCAAGGAAACGCAGAAGAAAATCCTGGAGGCTATGGGCTTCTCAATCGGGGACGAAACGCCCCGGGACGTCCGGCTGGAGCGCCAATGGGAAAAGGACGGGGTGCATGGCGAGGAAATTTCCTGGTCGGTCGGCTACGGCCCTCGCACGCGTGCCTGGCTGCTCAAACCGGCCGGCGCCATTGGCCGGCTTCCGGGCATCGTCGCCCTGCACGACCACGGCGCGTTCAAGTATTTCGGTAAGGAGAAGATCGCCGAAGGGCCGGAAGAGCCCGAGCCCATTCTCAAGGTTCATCACAAGCAGTATTATGCCAGCCGGCCGTATGCCAACGTTCTGGCCAAGGAAGGATTTATCGTCCTGGTGGCGGATACCTTCCTTTGGGGCAGCCGCCGCATGCCGCTGGAGACGATCCCCGATGAGACCCGCCAGATCGCCGCGACGTTCCAGCAGTGGGGCTTCCAGACTGAGTACCCCCAGACTGAAGTGGTGGGCTATAATGCCGCCGCCATGCTCAGCGAGGATCTGATCGAGAAATACTGCGCCCTGCTGGGTACCACCTTCGCCGGCGTAGTCAGCTACGAGGACCGCGTCATGGCCAACTACCTGGCCAGCCGCCCAGAGGTTGACTCAGCCCACATTGGTTGCATCGGCCTGTCCGGTGGAGGCTGCCGGTCCGCCATGCTGGGGGCCACCAGCGATCGGATTTCCGCCAACGTCGTGATCGGCATGATGAGCACCTTTGACGGTCTGCTTGACCACAACGTCGTCTCGCACACCTGGATGTTCTTCCCACATGGCTGGCCGCGCTATGGCGACTGGACCGACCTGGCTGCGGCCCGCGCCCCCTCGCCGCTGCTGGTGCAGTACGACCTTGATGACGACCTGTTCTCAGAAGAGGGTATGCGCGCCGCCGATGCACGCCTGGCCGAGCACTTTCGCTCCGCAGGCGCGGCACAGAACTACTGCGGCGAATTCTACCCGGGCCCACACAAATTCGACCTCGAGATGCAGACCGTCGCCTTCCGCTGGCTCCACGAGCGGCTAGGTTAAATCCAACCCTGCTATGTTTCTAAGGTAATCACCGGGACGAGGTTATTATCATCTGGCTAGAGTGCAGCGCCAAGAGGATCCCGACCGCAATCAAAAGTGTGACAATGTAAAAGGATGTATGGAGGGGAGCGGGTCGCTGGGCGCGTGTCATAGGGTTATTTTAGCTTATCGGTTTCCCTCGAACGAACCGGGAGGTTTTTTGGGAAAAAGGAGTGGCGGGCGTGGTGGCTTGACAGAGGTGAGAATGGATTGTATATTAAAAAAATTAATCAGGAGGAACCATCAATGAATTCGAAAGAGCGCATGCTGTCTGTCCTGGAAGGCGAAAAAGTCGAGTATATCCCCTGTTCCTTTATGCTCTTCTATAACCTATACGATGATTGCAAATCTGAACTGGAATATATTACCAGGGAAATCGAACTGGGGCTCGAGCCTCACGTCCACGTCGGGCATCTCAACCACACCATGCATCTGACCGGGACTCTTCATCCTGAGGCAAAATACAGCGAATGGACTGAAGTCAAGGACGGCGTGAAGTATTTTTGCCGGAAGATCGATACGCCCAAGGGGCCATTGACCAGCCGGGTCAAGCAGTGGGGCGGCTGGCCAACGGAAGGCGATTTTCCCATTTTCAAAGATTGGATCATCCCGCGCTCCCAGGAATTCCTGGTCAAGCCGGAGGAGGACCTGGAAAAACTTAAATACATCTTCGGCCCCTTTAAAGACACCGACATCGAAAAACTGAAGGAAGAGGCCCGCGCAGCGAAATCAATCGCCGATCAATTCGGTCTGCTTCAGGTGGGGGGCTGGAAGGGTAACGTCGACCCCTCTCTGCAGGTGGACCCGGGCGTCATGGGTTGCGATGCAATGGCCTGGCTCTCTGGGTACGAGAAGGTCATGGAGTTGTCACTCACCCAGCCGGACCTGATCAAGGAATACGCCGCCATCATCCATGAATGGAATTTGAAGCAGATCCAGATTTACCTCGACGTCACTACCGCCGATCTTATCATCCGCCGCGGCTGGTACGAGACCACCGAGTTCTGGACGCCGAAAGCCTATCGGACGATCATCGCGCCGACGCTGAAAAAAGAGGTGGAGCTGGTTCACCAAGCAGGGAAGAAGTACGGTTATATCATCACCAGCGCCTTCATGCCCATTCTCGACGACATCCTTGATATCGGCGTCGATGTTTTGATCGGGCTGGACCCCAAGGAGGGCAAGGGTACAAATTTGCAGGCGGTGAAGGAAAAATTCACAGCAAAAAATAAATGCATCTGGGGGGGCGTGAGCGGAGCCTTGACCGTGGAACAGGGCACAGAGCAGGAGACCGCAGAGGCGGTCATCAAGGCGCTGCAGACCCTGGGGAAGGGCGGTGGATTCATCCTCTCACCGGTGGATAATGTCAGGGAAAATACGCCCAACGCCTGGAAAAATACTTATAAGTTTATCCAGACTTGGAAAGAACACAGGCAGGATTACATCTGAAAAAGAATAAGGTGGAAGAGTAGGCTCGGATCAACATAAAGCGCGTCGATTAGGAAACGAAATGAGTGCAATCACCCCTCAAGAACTTTTCGCCTGGTGTAAAGTTCCTTTCGCAAAACTGGAAAACCATCCTCAATTGAAAATCCCGTTCCGCCTGTGTCGTGACTCAGATGAGATGGGCGCGCTGATGGCGCGAGAACTGGCCGACGAAATCCAGAGCCATAACCGGCGCCATGAAATCACCAGGGCGATCATCCCCTGCGGACCCAGCTGCTGGTATCAGCCCTTCGCCGACCTGGTCAACCGGGAAAAGGTGAGTCTAAAAAATCTAGTCGTCTTTCACATGGACGAGTGCCTGGACTGGCAGGGCCGGGAACTGCCCCGAGACCATCCATACAGTTTTAGGGGATTTATGGAGAAGTTTTTCTATGTGCCGGTTGAGCCGGATCTGGCCGTTCCACTTGAAAATCGCAACTGGCTTACCATCAATAACATCGTGGAGATCAAAGAGAAAATCTGGGCTGCCCCGATAGACATCACCTACGGCGGCTGGGGCCAAGACGGCCACATCGCCTACAACCAGACCCGCCGGCATCCCTACAGCCATATCACCCTCGACGAGCTGCGCAACTCCACTGTGCGGGTACAGGAGAACAACCTGGATACCATCCTCGCCCTCGCCCAACGTACCTTTGGCGCCGCTTATCAATTCGTTCCCCCAATGTCGGTCACGCTGGGGGTCAAGGAGTGCCTCTCGGCAAAGAAAGTACGCCTGTTCAGCGACACAGGTGCCTGGAAACAAACCGCCCTGCGCGTGGCTCTCTTCGGTCCCCCGACCACTGAATACCCGATCACCCTGCTGCAGGAACATCCCGACGCCCTGATCACTACCACGGTGGAAACCGCCACGCATCCGATCAGCCTGCACCCCGAATGGGACCTGGGTATCTCAAAAGACTGAGGCATAGCCGGATGACATCGTTGAATTTCAACATCTCCGTCTGTCGATACCAGGCCATGCTGGGCGTCGGCGGGATCGGCACGGGCGTCTTCTTTTCCCTGAACGGGGAGCACACCTTGGGCCGCGAGGAGAGCCGAAGCGGTCATTTCATCGACCACCGGGATTATTGCAAGCTGCACATCATTACCCATTATGTACAGACCCTGCTCGGGGCCGCATTTGTCACCCTGCCAATCGGCAGGGTCGGGGCGGACGAAGCCGGAGGGCGCCTGTTGCAAGAAATGGACGCGGTCGGCATGGACCTGCGCTACGTTCAATCCGTTCCGGGATCGCAGACACTGTATTCTTTCTGCTTCATCTACCCGGACGGCAGCGGCGGGAATCTGACGACGGATAATTCGGCCTGCGACCAGTTGGAGCCGGAGGATGTGACCCGGGCTGAGATCGATTTTGCCCGCTTCCAGACCAGGGGTATCGCCCTGGCTGCCCCGGAAGTTCCGCTTACTGCCCGGCGGAAGTTGCTGGAATTAGGTACGCAATATCGTTTCCTGCGGGTGGCAGCCTTCAACTCCGCTGAGATCCTACCCGCCCTCGAAATGGGGGTGCTCACCATCACAGACATCCTGGCATTGAACCGGGACGAGGCCGCGGCTGTTGCGAATATCAAACCGGATAACGTGTCGCCCCCGACAATTGTGGAGGCGGCCTTGGCCAAGCTCTTGAGGATCAACCCTGCCCTGCAGGTGACCATTACAGCCGGAAAGGAAGGCAGCTGGAGCTGGGATGGGGAAAGTCTATGCTATCTACCTGCTTTTCCGACCCGCATGGTCAGCACAGCCGGCGCCGGGGACGCCTTCCTGGCTGGAGTGATCGCCGGCCTGGCGGCAGACCTGCCTCTCCATCTGGCGCAGGAGCTCGGCACCCTAGTGGCCGCCCTTTCCGTGACCTCTCCCCACACGATCAACCCAGAGATCGAACGCCGGTCTTTGCACTCGTTTTCTTCTGAATTCTCACTGGCTCTCTCTGAAGCGGTCAAGCAATTGCTTCAAAATTAATCGCAAAGAGAGATATGACGATAATAGCTTTCATTGCTGGAATGATGTCGGCATCCGGAAACCGTGAGGAAACGCCATGACCATTACTCTCAACATCGACCACAACGAGATCGAACGCCGCAAAGACCTCTACCGCCGCACCTTCGACTACCAGCCGGTCGACCACATTCCCGTCTTCGTCTGGGTGCAAGGCCCGACCTCTGCGGAACACACTATTCGCTGGGAGCTGGAGAGCGGTGAAAACCAGTTCGCCGCCAATCTGGCCTGGATCGAGCGCTCACTGCGCCAGCTGCCCGACGACTACATCCCCGTGGTACGCATCACCCAGGGCTACCTGACCTTGGCGACGATGTTCGGCTGCCAGGTGCATTGGAGCGAGGATCCGAACCAGCCTCCAGGGGTGATGGAGCATCCCATTAGAGACCTGGGCCAGATTTACAGCCTGGCACATCCAGGCCTGGACACCGGGTGGATGCCGGAGAACCTGCGCCGGATGCGCCTATTTGCCAGGAGCCTACCGCCGGACGTCTATTTGACCGGGGTCGATATCGGCGGGCCGCTCAACAACATGAAAGACCTGATCGATACCAACTTGTTCTATACCGCTTTCTACGACGATCCCCGGGCCGTACACTACCTGCTCGACCTGCTCACCAGTGTACAGTTGAAGGTGATGCAGGCCATGGTGGCCGTGGCCGGCGGCGACCTGGGGCGTTTCGGTAGCTTGGATTTCGACCCGGTCTGGCATCCCGAGAAATATATCAGCTTCTGCAGCGATGATGTATGCGCCACCCTCGGTCCGAAGACATTCGAGGAGTTCAGCCTTCCTTACAATGATCGGCTATATGCGCCGTGGGGCAGTGGCGGCCTGCACAACTGTGGTCCGCATCCCTGCAAGGTCATGTATACCCGCCACCAGCGGCCGGTGAAGTATCTGAACTGCTCCCACCACTACAGCCAGAAAGATTACCCTGCTCTACGGAAGGTCTTCGCCGGCTGGGGAGTGATCGAGCCGATGTTTGACATGGGCGAGCGCGCAGAAGAGATGCTGGCAGGCTACCGCCTGATAATGGAAAACCTGGCCCCCGATACGCTCGCCATCCCGATCTGCATTGTGGACAATACCTGGAGCGATAGCGACGTCACAGAGCTCTACCATGAAATGCGGAAGATCAGTGTAGAGTACGCCCGCAACATGCGCTGGGCGAAATAGGATAATCAAAGACAGGTCGTTTAGCGCGGGTTTTGTGCGCGACCCGGATGGCGACGGAGGTCTTGTGTATTTCGATGGGGGTGGTTTCTTGATAGTCCTATGGGCTTGCTTGAATCATTTAACGGCTCCGGCGGTAAGGCCTTCAACAAACAGCCTCTGGCCGAAGAGATAAAGCAGGATCATCGGGATCGTGGCGATCAAGGTGCCGGCCATGATCAGCGGCTCGTTGACGGTGAAGTGCCCCTTGAACAATGTGAGACCTGGCATGAGGGTCTTGTGGGTTTGGTCCTGCAGGAATACAAGGGCAATCAACAGTTCATTCCAAACAAACAGCGCATTGACTACAATGAGCGTAACTAATGCAGGAGTAGACAACGGCAGGGAAATGCGCCAGAAAATATCCAGGTTGTTGCAGCCGTCGATGGATGCCGCGTCGAACAGCTCGGTTGGCAAGCTGCGAAAGAAACTGACCAACAGATAGACGGAAAACGGTATCAGCAGGCCGCTGTAGATGATGATCACGGAGGGGAGCTTGTTGATCAGGTTAATGTTCACCATCAGTACGAACAGGGGCAGGATCAGGACCGCAGGGGGAATGACCATCAGCGCGATCATCGTGTTGAAGTAGAACGCCCGGCCGGGGAAACGGAAACGAGCGATGGCGTATGCTGCGAGTGCCGATACGATTGTTGTGATAACCAGACTGGCGACCGTGACGATGAGGCTGTTCCCAAACCATAACGGGATTTCTCCCTTGATGAGTGCATCCGTAATATTCTGGAACGTGAACGGGCTGGGCAGCCCGAACTGGTTACGCAGCCAGTCCGGGCGCGTTTTAAAGGCGGTGACGGCCATGTAATAAACCGGGTAGAGAGACAGAACACTGAAGAAAATCAGGATCATCTGGTTTGGGATGGAAGCCAGCAGATTTCTAAAGCGCAGGCGACTCTTGGGTGCTTTCATAAGCCCTCTTCCAGGGAACGACTGCGCAGTCGCAATTGCAAAACGATCAGCACTGTGGTCACCATCAGAAGAACGACAGCCAGGGCGGAGGCTATGCCTGGTGATCGGAAGGCGAAGGCGTGCTTCCAGATGTAGAATTCCAAGACCGTCGATGCAAATCCCGGCCCTCCGCCGGTCATCGTAAATACATAAGCAAACACCCAGGACAGCATGGTGATCAACTCGACGATGATTAAGAATTCAATCACCCCGGAAAGCTGCGGCAGGGTCACGTAAATATGTTTTTGCCAGAAGTTGGCCCCGTCGATCGCCGCCGCCTCCAGCATCTCCTTTTCCAGTGACATCAAGCGCGCCAGGAACAGGACCACGCCAAAACCCATCTCGCGGTAGATGATCACGATGCTCAAGGACGGTAGAACCCATTTGACACTTCCGAGCCAGTCCTGAGCCAGGAACTCCAGCCCTGCGCCCCTTAACAAGGTATTGACGATCCCGTTCAGGCCGAGCAGATAGACAAACGTCACGCCTACTACTGGAATGGCCAGGATATAGGGCATGAAAATAATGCCGCGATAGACGAGCCAGCCACGCACATGCTCGAACAACAGGATCGCGATCAGTAAGGAGAGTACGGTCAAGATCGGTACGCTCAACAACAGCTTGCCATTGTTGCTGAGAGCCTCCCAGAAGACCGGGTCTTCGAAAACCAAACGGTAATTGGTAAACCCAAACGTTTTGATGCCATCGGGGTTATTTTGCAGCAGGCTGGTGCGGATGATATCAACGATCGGATAAAGAAAAATGAGAACGATCAGAATCGTCGCGGGGGCAAGATAAAGATACGGTTCGATCTTACGGAAAGTAATTCCGGTTCCAGTCGACAACTTTTTATCAAGCATGTACAGTCCATCCTTGGGAAAAGTAGGCTCTCCCGAGTTAGCTCGAAAGAGCCTTGTATCCTGAGCTTTATTGTTGCCAGTTCTGCCAGTTGGTCAATTCGTCCGGGTGCTGGTTGCGCCAGGTTTCGGCAGCACGCTGCCAAAGTGCAGCCGCATCGGCTGGAGTACCACTCTGGGAGAAGATCATCTGGCCAGCGGGCAGGTCGCCGTCGCTGTCAACCTGACCGGGCAGGAAGTTCTCCAGCCAGACCTGAGGACCGGTCGTTTCCCACTCCATCATCTGCTTGAGCACGGGGTCGGTGACCAAGCTGCGGTCGAAGCGCGCATCTGCAGCGATGACCCCTGTATGCTGGTACCAGGAGTTGAGCCGGTCGGGAGTGTGCAGGTAGGCGAGGAAATCTGCGGCTTCCTGCGGATGAGGGCTCCACTTGGTGATGAAGAAGGTGATTGACTGGGTCGCATTGCCGGTGTCAGCCATCTTTCCGGTCCCCAACTTGGGCGTGCGCATCACGCCAACCTTGTCCGCGCCCAGGTCGTTCAATGCCTGCTTGATCATGCCGTCGGTTCCCCAGGCCATGGCACCCTTGCCTTGCGAAAAGGCCTGTGCACCTTGGGAGAGGTCGAGCGACATCACGTTCTCATTGAAATAGCCTTTCTTGACCATATCATCCAACTCGCTATACCACCCCGTATAATGCGGGTCGGTGAAGTCTTTGTTCCCGATGATGGCCTGGCGCAGATCGTCGGTCGAGTCGAGACTCTGCATGCCAAGGTGGGCGAACCACCAGGCGCCTGCGTAGCCGTCCTTGTCACCTATGACGAAGGGAGTAAGGCCGGCAGCCTTGAGTTTTTCGCAGGCGGCCAAGAACTCTTCCCACGTCCAGCGTCCGCTGGCGGGCGGGGTCACCCCGGCCTGGGTGAACATGTCCTTGTTATACATGATCTCGATGCCAATCAGGTACAATGGAGCGCCCCAGATTTTCCCTTCGTACGTGTTCTCATTGGTGTTCAGCCAGTTCTTTATTTCATCGGCAGGAACATAATCGCTGATCGGGACGACCGCGTCCTGCCAGACAAAGCCCAGAACCGGGCCAGTTGCCCACTGCGAGGCGATGTCAGGCCCACTCTTGGCTGTCACAGCCGACTGGAAGGCGCTGATCAAGGTGTCCGTCGACTGCGGAACGATATTGATTGTGACGTTGGGATTGATCTCCTTGTAGGCTTCCACCGACTCCGTCATCCAGGCATCCGCGCCGGGTGCGTCCGACTCAGCCCAGTACCAGAAGGTCAGATCGACCTTTTCGTTCGAACCATTGGTCGTCTGGGCAGGCTGGGCACCGCACGCCACCAGTACGATGGAAAGGATCATCACGACAGTTAATACACGAAGGCTAAATTTCATTTCAGAGACTCCTTTCTTGCTATGTTGGGTTTAGAAAGACAAATCACTTACGGGAAGCTGAGTATTTGAGACAGGCTTACCTCCTTCTGGTTTATCGGGCTTGACCCAGTTTATAGTAATTATTGGGGTTATCAAAAAGGATATGCTCGATCATCAAGAGTGCGTCGTCGCGGGAAAAATATCCTTCGGTTATTTTTTCTGCAAGCGCCGTGGCCAGCACATGGCGGAAAGCCAGCAGCGAGCCAAAACTTTCCTCCGGCGTCCACGTGTCGCAGCCCCAAAACAGCCGCTCGGCGGTGGAACGCTCGATCAACTCGTGCAACATGGCGATGCCCGCTCGGGTGGAGATGATCGGGACCATGCTTAAGTCGGGCGAGACGTTAGGGAACTTATCCACCAGCATGCTCATGTCCTGGGTCCAGGGGTAGCTGCAATGCAGCAAAACGAATCGCGTGTGGGGGGATTTCTGGATGGCTTCCTGAAGCTGACCCGCGTTCGTCCGGCACGCCTGGCCCATACCGGTATGGATCTGGACAGGCAAATCCTCCTCTGCTGCAATCCGGCAAACCTGGAAAAACAGGTAATCCTGGAATGTTTTTACGTCCTGTGAATCGATGCCCGCTAGCGACTTATGTGAGTACGGATCCGGCGCATTGGACGGGAACGCCTTCTGCTCCACGGACTGCTTGATCTCGGCCGGCCTCCCGGCGGAGGCAGATACTAGGCGGGAAAAAGCCATTCGGGCTTGATCCAAGCCCGCCTCGTAAAAGTCCAGGCCCCGGTCATAGGCGATCGGGACTTTCAGCGCCACGCAGCCCGAGGCTTTGTGGGTCATGATGGAATCCCGCACCCAGGCAACATACTCGTCCAGGTCGAGGATGAACGGGCGCGGGTAGAGTACATACGGGTTGTTGCCGTCATGGTCGAAGGCCAGGGGAGAATAGCCAAAGAAGAAGGAGTTGACCCGGAAGACGGGCACGTAGAGATCCGGGAGACTGTTATCGCTGCCGGGGTCCCAGTAAGCGTCCAGCAACATGCGCCGATAAACGCAGCGTCCCGTCAGGATATCCTGCGGGTGGGATGGGTTCTGGTAGGCAGCCTGGATCCGGTCACTCCATGTCTGCCAGGTTGCACCGGAAAGCGGCTGAGCGATGCCATAGAGCTGCTGCAGGCTTTTCTGCAGCCAGACAAAGAACGAGTTGTAACGCACCTCTTTCAACAGGTTATGGCGCGATTGAGCCGAACTTTCCCAGGGCACGCCGCACCAGTTAACGTAAGTGTTCCGCAGGAGGGCCTCGAGGTCGAATCCTCGATATTCCTTCGCCGGGAGTTGGTGGCAATGGGTGCCGATCTTCGGACGGCTCTCGATATACGCCGCCAGCTCAACATAAAGATCCTGGGGATAAATGGTCAACGAAGCCCGAACCACATTAATCCGTATGACCCCCATCTGCGACCAAGTCTCGCAGTTCCTGCCACAAAGTGGAACTGCTAACCCCGGTGGAGGCTGCCAGGTCGTCAATTAACTTTGCATCATCCACCTGCAAGAAACGCACCAGATCTGCCATGCGATTACATCGTTTTCTGGAAGTATTGATTGTTGGCATCCAAAGCAAAGGATATGAGAACATTATAGGCCGGATTGACTCTCATGTCAATTTTAGGTTCTTTGGGAAATTCCGTGGTAGATACCCGGATTTGGGGGTGCGAGCGTGCGTACGCACGCTCGCACCCCCAAATCCGGCCCCCTTTCACGGCAAATCCTGGAGAACCCAATTTTAAGGTGGACATCTCAGTTACCGTAAACCGGATGCCCGGTTTCCCAATACCCCGGGTATAGCGCAGCATAGCATACCCACAGGGTTCACCTGCAAAGGGGCTTCCCAAAACCGGGAAAGGGAAATAGTCAAAAAAGGTTGCGAACTGGTGTAAGGTCCAGCTTGCGACTTTTTTCGGATGAACGCCACTTGCTGCGTTGGGACTACGCAGCGCACGCGAAGGGCAAGGGCCGGTTTTAATCATCCGTGACTTCGCACCAGTCCAGGGCCAGGAGGGTGATGGCTTTAGTGACCGTAAGCAAATCTTCCAGCTCAACATATTCATCAGCGGCATGGGCGCCGCCGCCTCGTGGACCGAAATGAATCCCCTGCAGGCCGAAGTCGCGTTGCACCGTGAACAGGTCTGAGGGGGCCGGCAGCGGGCGAACATCTGCCGCCGAGCCAGTGACCTGCTGCACGCAGCGGTTGAGCGCCTGGATGACTGGCGAATCGACCGGAATCTCGGAAGCGGGCATGAATCGATACGGGAAAGTCAGAGATGGGTGTCCGGCAAAATCGTTGGGTTTGTCTGCCACCATATCGTCCAGCCAAGCAAACAATTCCTTCTTCACACCGGCTTCGTCTTCACCTGGGATGAGCTGGTAGTACAGTTCGAGGCAGGCTTCTGCAGGAACAGTGATGGGGACGTTCGTGCCCCAGCCGCCTGCGGAGACCTTAGTCACCCAGACGGGCACAGGGTCGAATGGCCCTCCCATCCAGCCGGGCACATTCGCCCTTCGACGTTGCCGGAATACATCCACCCATTTCAGGAGGTGGGCCAGCATACGTATGGCATGGCCAGGCTCTTCATTCCCAAAGATGATCCCCTCCGGGCCGGTCAATGAGAAATTGACTACCACTCCGCCACGCACTCCGTTGATAATAGCCAGGTTGGTGGGTTCGGTGATAATCACCGCATCGGCATTGTCACCCCGTACTCGTCCCGCAAGTGTGCCGTTGACCCCACCGAATTCTTCGTCAACCACCGTCTCGACCAGCAGATCGCCTTTAAGGGTCACGCCTAACTCGTAGAGAGTGCGCATTACCCCGAGCATGACAGTCACCCCACATTTCATATCGTAGGAGCCCAGACCGTACATACGTCCATCCTCGATGGTCGCTTGGAAGGGATCGTGTTTCCAGGGTTGCACACCAAGCGGGACTGTATCGATGTGGCCACTGAGCAGCAGGGATTTCCCTCCGCCGCGGCCCTTCCTGCGGACAAGTACATTGGGCCGGTGGTTGTATTCGCGCCCCGGAAAATATCTCGGATGCGCCTTCAGACCCGGGACAGTATCCAGGGTATAGATTTCGGGGTCAAGCCCCATCTCGCGCCAGCGGCGGACCACCGCCATCTGGCACTCGTACTCGTCCCCCGTGGGAGGGTGGTTGATGGAGGGAATACGCACGAATTCTTGGAGGCTGTTGAAGATGAAGTCACGCAGCCCTTCCACTGTTTCGACAACATGTTTGGAATTTGGTTTCACGGGTTCCTCCGTTTTCAAGATAAGATCAGCCGTAGCAGGTGGGAAGCAATGGCATATCAACCGGATTACGGATAAAGCATTGCATATCCCGGCGCATGTGCTCGGGAAGACCTCTATTCCGATTCCCAGGAGTATATCGTAGCGGGTGCCTTTTCTCTACCCATGTGAGAACTGCCCGAGTTCAAAAAATAAGTTGACGCCCGAAAATACAGATATATGATCGAAATTGATTGATAATGTACTTTATTATAAATAATTTGATCATTTACGATAAGAGACTTGAAATTCATGTTCGTTTGTGATACTATTTTATCATCAACTACAATAAGGAATCCAGATTATGTCCGGACTGATGAAGGAAGAACGTCTTCAAAGGATTCTCAAGGTTATTCTTAAGGATGGACACGCAAAGGCTGGGGATCTTGCATGGAATTTTGGCGTTAGCGAGATAACCATCCGCCGCGATCTGAACGAACTGGCCGAAAAGGGGTTTGTACGCCGGGCTCACGGAGGGGCGATCATTTCTACCTCCGCAGCTGTTGAGCCTCCCATTATCCATCGTATGATGCAAGAAAAGGAATACAAAGAGGCGATTGCCAGGACGGCAGCTGCTATGATTAGAGACGGGGAGTCGATTTTCATCGGTTCCGGCTCGACCGTGGCATACGTCGCCCATTATTTGACCAACCATAAAAACCTGACCGTCGTTACCAATGCCCTGAACGTCAGCACTGACTTAGCGACCGCCGAAGACATCACTGTCGTGGTCTTGGGCGGCATGATGCGCCATAAAGAACTTTCCCTTATCGGTCATATCGCCGAACAATCTCTGCGGGAAGTAACCTTTGACAAGGTGATCATTGGCATTCCAGCTATTGACCTCAAAGCCGGCCTAACGAACGATTTTCTGCCCGAGGTGGTGACTGACCGGATGATCCTCAACCAGGCGCGTGAGGTGATCCTGGTGGCTGACCATACCAAATGTGACAAGGTTGCCTCCGCTTTTGTTGCACCCTTGAACCGGGTGAATTATTTCATCACTGATATTAAGACATCTCCGGAATTCCTGGAAGGTGTCCGTACGCAGGGAGTAAAAGTGATCGTGGCGAACGACACACTTAGCTCGAATCCTGCATGACAGGAATTACCGGTAATAAGCACAAACCGAAATGACTAAATAAAGGAGAGCTTATGTCGGACGATCTGTTCTTGAAGGATTTTAAACCGAAGGCGGCACTTGTGACCGAAGGCCACATCCCTCAGCGTGCCAAGTTCCCGGTTGTCGATATTCACAACCATTTGGGGAAATGGGACGATGAATGGTTCCAAGGTGTATACAATGGAGGCGGCTGGGTCATCAAGGATGTGGCGGCGACGGTTGCACTCATGGACGAAATGAATGTGCGCTCCGTAAACAACTTGGACGGCGGCTGGGGCGACCAGTTGCGCGAGAACCTGGAGCGGTATAAGCAGCCCTATCCTGATCGCTTCACCGTTTTCGCCTGGACCGATTGGGGTGAAGTAGACCTCCCTAATTTTGGTGAAAAGTGGGCCAAGGAGCTGGAAAAATCCGTTCGCGCCGGCGCTCAGGGGATGAAAGTTTTCAAGACTCTGGGCTTGAATTTCAGGGACAAGGCAGGTAAGCTGATCAAGGTGGACGATCCCCGACTAGACCCGGTCTGGGCTGCGGCGGGGGAGTTAGGCATCCCGGTGCTGATCCATTCCTCCGACCCGGTGGCTTTTTTCTGGCCTCTGGATGAGACCAATGAGCGGTGGGACGAGCTTCACGACCATCCCGACTGGCACTTCTATGGGAAAGACTACCCTCAGTTTATAGAGCCGATCGAAGCTCAATTGCGCGTGGTCGCACGCCATCCGAAGACGAATTTTATCAGCGCGCACGTTCTGTCGTACGCGGAGAATCTGAGCTGGGTCTCCACCGCCCTCGATCAATACCCCAATTTGTACGTCGACATTGGTGAACGCATTGGCGAGCTGGGTCGGCAGCCCTATACTGCCCGCGCATTCCTAACCAAATATGCAGACCGTGTGCTTTTCGGCACCGATATTCCATGCAACCGGCCCACTTACGAGATCTACTTCCGCTGCCTTGAGACCCAGGATGAATATTTCGATTACGGCCGGAGCCAGGGCCGCTACCGGATTTACGGTCTATACCTCCCGGATGATGTCCTCCAGAAGATCTATTATAAAAACGCCTGCAAGCTGGTGCCAGGCCTGAAGGTTGCGTGAAGGTCTCGAGCCTGTCCACATGCCGAGAGAGGCATTTCCTCCTCTCCATTACCTGATCCCCCCGGATCCCCTGACCTTTCCGGATAAGCGTTTCCTTTCCGTGAAGTTCATTGAATGGTAGATAATCAGATTCCCTCCCAAGCATCGAAAGGAGGTGCTAGAACAACCCAATCCAAATCGCACATAAATAATGTAAGTATTCACCCATTCTCAATCTATATTTGAAATGTGAGGAGAATCTCAATGAAAAAGCTGAATCTGCTCGTAGGTATCGTGATGGTGGTGAGCATGCTTCTTGCCGCCTGCGGTGGTGGTGCTGCCCCCGCTGCTGGTGAAGAAAAAGTCAACCTGGTCTTCTGGTCGATGTGGAACAAGACCGAGCCCTCAGCGGCTGCGTTGACCGACATCATCGCAAAATTTGAAGCCGCGCACCCCAATGTCACAATCACACCCGTCTGGAACGGTCGCGAGAACCAGACTAAGGTCCGAACCGCTCTTGGCGCCAACACCCAGATCGATATCGTTGACCAGGATGCCAGCCAGATCGCTGGCGGCTTGATGCAGGAAGGTCTGCTGCTCCCGCTAGATGACATGCTGGGCACCACGGCTCTGGACGAGAACGTCCCCTTCAAGGATGTTTTCAACCCCGGCACGCTTGATCTGTATGTCAAGGATGGCGTTCACTATTTGATGCCCTATGATGACAGCCCGGTGATGTTCTGGTACAACAAGGATATCTTCACCGCGGCCGGTATTACGCAACCGCCCGCCACCTGGGATGAGTTCCTGACCGATCTGCAGAAGATCAAGGACGCCGGGTACGTGCCGCTGGCGGTCGAGGCAGACGGCGGCGACTACAATATGTTCTACTTTAACTACCTGGTGGCGCGCATGAAGGGCAAGGGCTTTGTGATGAGTGCCATCGAGGACAAGACCGGCGAGAAGTGGAAGGATCCGGCCTTTACCGAAGCACTGGCTATGATCAAAGAACTGTGGGACAAGGGCTATATTCCCCCCGAATCCCTCGGCTATCAGTGGCCTGCCGCCCAGCAAACCCTGGCAACCGGGAAGGCCGCCATAGAACTCTGCGGTGGCTGGCTGCCCAACGAGCTGGCTCCCATGGCTGGGCCTGATTTCAAGTGGGGTGGCTTCCCCTTCCCAACTGTGGAAGGTGGCGTTGGCAACTCAGCTGACCTGCAGCAGTGGCTGCTGGCCTTCGGAATTCTCAAGGACACCGCACATCCTGCGGAAGCCAAGGAGTTCCTCAAGTTCGTCATGACCAAGGAATCTCAGAACAGGATGGTTGAGGCGCTGCAGGGTGCGGTCCGTAAGGGCGTCACATGGCCTGCTCCCATGACGGATGGCGCGATCGCCAGTGAAAACGCGACCACGGTGCTGGATCATAATGACGGCGGTACTGCCCTGTACGCAGAGTTCACCAAGAACGTCCTGTACGTAAATGTACTAGACGTGTTCCTGGGTGAGGCGAAAGTTGAGGACTTCGCTGAAACGATGTCCGCGGCTGCCAAGAACTACTGGGCAAACAAATAAGCGTCTTCTGAAATTGCCGTAGTGGCTGTAAATGAAGGGAGGGGAGACTCTCTCCTCCCTTCACTGCCATGATTACTAACATTATCCTGGTGCTCCCCTTGAGGGATCTGGTCTGATAGAACGAAACAGCTTGTCTGGAAGGAGTGTCCGATGAAAACACGAAAGAGGCTGATCGTATTGTTTTTAATGCCCGCCAGCCTGGTCTACCTGGTTTTCTTCCTTATCCCGACTGTATGGGCGTTTTATTACAGTCTTTTCCACTGGTCGGGTTTCGGGCAGAGCATGGAGTTCAGGGGTTTGGGAAACTATACTGAGTTGTTCCATGACCCCATTTTTCTATTGAGCCTCCGCAACACCCTCTTTATTCTAGTGGTGGGCGGCATCATCGTATTCACACTGGCTTTCATCCTGACCGTCCTGATCAACTCGGGCATCAAGGGCAAGAAACTGTTCCGGGCGATGATCTTTCTGCCGAACGTCATCGCCACCATCGCCCTGACGACCCTGTGGGCGTTTATCTACAACCCTTCCTTTGGCTTGCTTAACTCGCTCTTCAAGCTTATTGGCTGGGAGGCGGGGGCGAAATACACTTTCACCAGCATAGACCATATCTTTTATGCCATGCTGGTGGCCCTGATCTGGATCGAGGTCGGTTTCTATTTGGTGCTGCTGATGGCCGGCATGGACAAGATCCCCATTGAATATTATGAAGCCGCCAAGCTCGAAGGTGCCAATCAGTGGCAGATGTTCACCGGTATCACCGTCCCCCTGCTATGGGATGTCATCTCGGTGGCCACCGTGTTGTACACTATCATTGCCCTGAAAATATTCGAATTTCCCTATGCCTTCAGCCAGATCCAGCCGCCGCCACAGATCTACACGGTGGGGATGTACCTTTACATTATGGGATTTGGCAAGCGGGACCCGATTTATCGACTGGGATATGCCACAGCCATCGGAGTTGTGCTCCTGATTTGCGTTTTGGTTCTTGTTTTATTGTTGCGCCGCCTTATGCGCCGCGAGATCATTCAGTATTAGGAGGATCAGATGAGCGCTGAAACGATTGCATCCACTCAATCCCAGCTCCGGCAGCATCGGTGGGACCGGATCATGAAATGGATAAGACATATTCCTGCCTATCTTGTTCTCGGTGTATGGTCCCTGTTCACGGTGTTCATCATCCTGTGGGTCATCATTAGCTCCCTCAAGTCGAACAATGAGCTTTTCAAGGACGTCTGGGCATTACCCACGGAATTGCACTTTGAGAATTACACCAAGGCCTTGTTCGCTGTGGAAATGGAGCTCTACATGCTGAACAGCCTGGTTGTTGTGTTGACTTCGGTAGTGGTGATCCTGATGCTTTCCGCACCGGCCGCATATGTACTAAGCCGAAAAAAATTCAAAGGCAGCAACCTGCTCACCCTGGCCTTCATTGCCGGCATCGGCATCCCGGTGCCTTTGCTGTTCATCCCGCTCTTCATCATCTTGACTGCATTCAAAATCAACAATAGCCTGTTTGGCCTGGGAGTCCTGTTCGTTGCCCTGTCGTTGCCATTTACCATCTATATGTTGACCGGCTTCTTCGGATCCCTGCCAGTTGAACTGGAAGAGGCCGCCATCATCGACGGCGCCAGCGATTTCCAGGTTTTCTTCCGGGTCATGTTGCCATTGGGTCTTCCAGGATTGATCACCGCAGCCATTTTCAACTTCATCGGCCTGTGGAATGAATATCAGCTGGCCCTTGTCTTCTTGAACGACCCGAACAAGAGCACCCTGTCGCTTGGCCTGTACAGCCTCTCGAATGGCATGGAATATACCGGTGACTGGGTCGGGCTGATGGCCGGTGTGGTGATCGTGATGATCCCAACCATCCTCCTTTACATCTTCCTGTCCGAGAAGATGATCTCTGGCATTACCATGGGAGCGGTCAAGTCATAAAGAAGCGTCCCACGTAAATTTACCGCGTGGATTTTTTTTGAAAGGTGAAACCCAAACCATATGACCAATGGAATTTATACCCGCGCTGAAATCGATCAACAATCTCAGGCCTGGGCTTCGACTCTGCAGAGCTTCGCCCGATCGGATAGGAAGTGGTTAAAGGATCTCCAGGCTTCAGGGGATTGTACGTGGTTGGTAACAGGTTGCGGGTCAACCTATTACGCCTCGCTCAGTGCAGCCGCCGTGATGCGCTGTCTCGGACTCGGCGCCTGGGGTTTTCCAGCCTCCGAAATCGTCTATTTTCCCGAGCTGCTCCCGTTGGAAAAGGCCAACCTGCTGGCTGTTTCAAGATCTGGCACTACGACTGAGACTCTGTGGGCCGTCGAGCATTTCCGCAAGGCCAACCCCTCTGGAAAGGTGATGACTATCACCACCCAACCTGAATCACCCCTGGCTACTTCAGCCGATTACGTGTTGTCGGCGGAGGCGGCTCAAGAACGATCTGTGGCCCAGACGCGTTCCTTTACCAGCATGTTTCTTCTGTCGCAATGTTTGGGCGGCAATCTGGCAGGGGATGAGGCTGTGGCTGAACGTTTACTGAAACTGCCTCCTGCCCTCGACAGCCTGATCGAACGAAACGGTGCACTTGCCAGGAAACTCGGCGAAGATGATTCTTTGCAGCGTTTCTTCTTTCTGGGAGGCGGGCCAAATTACGGTCTGGCCTGCGAGGCGATGCTCAAAACCAAGGAGATGAGCCGCTCCTGGTCGGAGGCTTTCCATCCGCTCGAATTCCGCCACGGTCCGATGTCGGTCGTTGATGATCACAGCTTGGTGGTCTGTCTGGTATCAGACAGCGAGCAGGAGGCCGAGGTGCGGGTGGTGCGCGACATGCAGAAGCTGGGGGCGCGCATCCTGGTCCTGATGGAGGACGCATCCAAAGCAGACTGGTCCGGTATTGAGTACGTGGTCGAACTGAAGAGCGGACTTAAAGAGTGGGAGCGTGGGGCTCTCTATCTACCCTTCATCCAATGGATGAATTATTACCGCACTCTCGCAAAAGGACTCGATCCCGATCAACCGACTAACCTGACCGCGGTTGTTGAACTTTAGGTGATTGATGATCTTTGATTGTCATGTCCATCTGCCCTCGCCTGGTCTGAAACGCACGCTTGAATGGAAACCCTGCACGAAGGATATCGATGCAGCGATGGTTTATGTACGCCGCTGCGGCGTAGATGGCATCGTAGCCAGTTCGACGCGTGCCCTGCTTGCCCAAACCCCGGAAGAAGTCCATGCTGGGAACGATGAGACGGCACAAGCGGCACGCCAATATCCCGGTTTTGTCGTCCCCGCCTGCCAGGTGAATACCAATTTTCCGCAGCAGGCAATCGAGGAACTCCATCGTTGTAAAAGCGAGCTCGGCATGATCTGGGTGGGGGAGTTGTGCGGATATATTGGAGGCTACTCCTACGATACGCCTTCCTTCCGGGAGGCCATCCGCGCGGCAACAGAAATGAATATGATCGTCCAGATCCACCATGACTCGGCGGAAGATATGGCCCGCTTGTTAGCAGATTTCCCGAAAACGACCTTTGTGCTTGCTCATCTGGGTGACGCCCCCGAGGAAGTTGAGGAACGCATCGGTTTGGCAGCCCGTTTCCCGAACCTCTATCTGGATATCTGCGGGCATGGCTATCAACGCATGGGTGTCCTGGAGCTGGCTGTGCGCCAGGCCGGCAGCAAACGGGTTCTTTTCGGCAGCGACTTTACCATCAACGATCCGGCGGGGGTGATCGCCCGCATCCAGGCAGCGGATTTCGACACGGAGACGAAGGACGGACTTCTCGGTGGAAATTTACAGCGCCTGTTGATGGAACATGAATGGAAAATGGAAAGAGGATTGTGAACAAGAACATGGTATCACCGCATCGCGTGGATGTCTTCAAGTGGACGGGAGAAGGGTATCGCCCATTCGTGTCCTATCGGGATTGGCTGGTGGCATTGATGAACTGGGAGCCCCGCTTCGACCCAAACAATGTCGGTCAGGTCGAACGGCACAACCAGACCGATGAAATCTTCGTGCTGACCCATGGACGCGGTATCCTTTTTGTGGATGATGATGACACCATCCGGGTTTTCGATATGCAACCCGGGGTTATCTACAATGTGACCTGCGGCACCTGGCACAGTGTGATCGGAACCCGCGAAAGTTCCTGGCTGATCGTTGAATCCAACGATACAAGCGAGGAGAATTCGGACTTCCGTGAATTAACCGCAACGGAACTGGCCGCCTTGAAAAAACAGTATCCTGACTGGCTAAAATAGAACATTCACCTGGCGTGAAAAGGACCGCGGCAACCATTCCTTTTGGAACCGTTCATCATAGACCAGCCTTAACAGGCAGAGCGCATGGATGGTTTCGCACCATCCTTCACAGGAGTTATATAAATGGATAAAAGAACAGTAATGAAACTGGCGTTGGAGTGGAAAAACCCCCCTTACGTTCCGTGGAATATCAATTTCACCATTCCGGCAGAAGAGAAGTTGCAGGCCCATTACCCTGGTCAGGATCTGGAAGAGGTGGTCCAAAACCACATGGTCAATGTCGGCTATGATATTTATTTCTTTCATGACATTGGGAACGATTGCGTTCAGGATATTTTCGGAGTGGTCTGGGATCGCAGCACCGACAAGGATATTGGGGTGGTCAGAGGCCAGGTCCTG
>Ga0105104_10001056_pt1 | contig 21123 bp, 22 predicted proteins | sample PPLLaktember2015_3_FD_87034 | JGI IMG/M metagenome (GOLD analysis project Ga0105104, IMG submission 87034) | Freshwater sediment microbial communities from Prairie Pothole Lake near Jamestown, North Dakota, USA - PPLs Lake P7 Core (6) Depth... | ecosystem: Environmental > Aquatic > Freshwater >... | reverse complement strand
GAATGGCGGCGGTTGATGCGTGGCAGAAAACATGTTTAGACCCCAAAAAAGTCAAATCCATTTGCAGAACAAAATATGTCGAAAGCGAATTTATTTAGGACCGTTGGTATTAGACCACACGGACTATCGGCTCAAACGCCTTCCTGCAAGGACGTTATCGAGTATATCCACAAACACAAAGAGGTTGATGACTTGACGAAACGGATTGAAGCGATAGAGCAACGATTGGCAGATAAGCGGAATTAGTATTTCTTTTCTTCTATAATGAATTCTGCTTTACATTTTGGACAAATACCGGTCTCTCCGACCATATCTTTCGTAGCTCCAAACAATCTTTTGTGACACTGAGGGCAAATAATAGGTATCTTCTCAGTCTTAGTATAAGTATTTTCTACGGTTTTCCCTAATAGGTTTTTATTTATTATCACCATTTCCTGATTTCTATTTTTTATCAGCATTTCCCGATTGCTATTCTGCTTATCCGCTATAAGCTTCAATTTGGCTAAATATCGTCCATAGAAGAAGGAAAGCCCCCCGCCAGCAAGAATGACAACGGCACATTGAACTAATAAGCGGTGAATATCAATTGAAGCCGTTGTCCCTTCTCCATTTGAGTCGATAATTTCTGGCGGAGTAAATAAAAAAGCGTATTTGCTCGATATTTGCCATTTATGGGGAGTATTTTTGCTGACTAAATAATTGTATCGCATCCAAGGCGGATAAAGGCACATTCCTATTACAATTATAACAACCCAAAAAGCTATTCGCTGAATCTTTTTGTCCTCAGCTATATCGGCCTGTCTTGCTGGTGTTCTTGGTGGCAATTCGTCAGGACTTGATACGTCCTTTTCGACGTTTAGGGGCGGCGGTTCGTTTGCACCTTCTCTTTTATTTTTATTCAGTTCCGCAGCTATATCGGCCAGTCTTGCTGATGTTCTTGGTGACAATTCGTCAGGACTCGATACGTCCTTTTCGACGTTTAGGGGCGACGGTTCGTTTGCACCTTCTCTTTTATTTTTATTCAGTTCCGCCCAAACCGTAGGCAGTTTCGGCCTTACTTCTTCTCCAAAATCAGCCGCTATTTTATTCGCCACATCTTCATATTTAGTCAGTCCCTTGCCCATCCAGTATTTAACCGCCTTGGCTAAGGTTATGTATTCCTGAGGGTCGAACATAATAGTTGAACCCTTCATCCTGCGCTGTTTATATCGTCCTGATAAGATGTCTTGCATATGGTTATCCCCATTCCTTGTTTTGTGCGCCAATTATTTATATATAAGGTTTTCCCTAATAAACGATTGATCGCTAACAAGACTTTTATGCCTTTTGCCCTCGGCCAAAGGTGAGAATAATTATAATCTTTTAATTGGGACACAACAAGAAGCTATTGATTTTATTTGTCGTGATCGACATAATAGGAAAAAATTTATCGGGACGACCGGTTGAAAGCAAGGAACACAAATTATGAATCCAAAAAGAGGATTTCACCGAATTTTCGTAGTGCTTGCGATTTTATGGCTTATACCTGTTGTTGTATTGACTGTTGTCCTCATGCCACCAAAGCAAGAAGCTCCAATTATTTACGAATGGGAGCTTGACCCAATTGCGACCGGACCATACCGTTTAGATGATGTTGAGGCAGTAACACAACTTGAAAAAAGAGGAATGATAACACCTGAAGAAGAAAAAGAAGCATTAGGAACATTTAAGGCAATTCGTATGCTTCAAGATCTTGGCAAACTGCCTTCAGACCAGAATTTGATTTATAAACCTCCTTCTTTCTGGAAATCAGAAGAAGGGACAAAACTTATCAAACAGGTAAACGATAAAATACTACTAAAAAGTAATATATTCCATTCAGCTTTTTTTGTCTTCAAAGGGTTTTTATTCTGGTCGATTCCACTTGCTTTCGTTTATTTAATGGGCATTATTATTTGGTGGATAACCGTGGGTTTTAGCAGTAACAAGTTGTAAATTAGTATTTAATCGGGACGACTGGACAGCTACCAATTAAGCGGTCAGGACGAGGACAGGCTTTATCGCAACTGTCTTGCCTTCCATTGCCCAGACCGACCCAAAGAAAGATAGGTAAATAATGGCAAATCCAGAACATCTCAAGGCAGTAAAAATATGGGCGGAGACTAAGAACAAGGAATCTAAACCGCATCCAAAATTCGATGAGTTTGATTTAAGGAATGCTGACTTAAGAAACGCTGACCTACGATATGCTTCGTTCTGCGAGGCAGAATTCAATCAAGCATGCTTGTGTGGAGCAAATCTGTATGGAACGATACTTTATAAGGCCAATTTTTCGGAAGCTGCTTTGGTAGGCGCAGTTCTTGAAGAAGTAAATGCAGAGTGCAGTGATTTTAATGGTGCGGAGCTCAATGGCGCTAGCTTAAGAAATAGCGATATTGAAATGGCTGATTTTCAATGCGTGAGTCTTAGAGGGGCAGACTTGATGGGGGCAAGCGTTTTTGGAGCAAGATTATTGAGCGTTGACCTCACAGGGGCTAATCTTGATGGTATTGTAATTGGCGAGAATGGTCTGGCGGGTTGTAAGATTGAAGGAGTTAAGTGTTCGCACTTTTTCATAGAATCAGTAATTTTATCAGGCGAAGAGTTTCCAAAAACTACACAGAGAGTCCCGGCCAAGGGCTACCTTGCTCCGGGGGAGTTCGAAGACCGTTTCAAGTGGAGGCCAACCATAGAGTTTGTATTCAAGCACGGCATGCCTGCTCTCGCCCCAGCGGCTTTAGCAGTGGCCATAGAACACGCTAACAAGTGCGATAGTAAACCTGGCTTAAGGTTGCTGGATATTTCTGCCAGAGGCGGTATTCCGAGGGCTGTAATTCAGACAGCGGAAAAAATTCCTAAAAAAGATGCTCTTAGGTTAGTAAGTGAATTCTATCAGCAGACGATTAGTGCGATGAAGCAACGAATTAGCACTTACAAAGAAGAGAGGGACAAGCTATGGCAAATTACAGGGCAGACGTTTTTATTGCCTGCCGCACCACAAGGCGAATGGTCAAAACCGATGAGCAAGAGCAAAATAATGTCCGCTCTTAGAATTGATAGCTATAAAACATTCAACGCCTGGTCCAAAGACAAAGAAATGAAACAAGCAGGCAACAGGCAAACTTTCACAATCAGACTGGATATATTGGACGCCAAGACACGCCAAGATATCGAAAAAGCATAATAAAACTGCATCGAACTGGTGTCGTCTGATGCCGACTGGTTTCGACTCTAACCCTTCGCGCTTTCTGCCTTCACCGGTTGATATAGAATTGCTCCTGTAATGTGTGTATGTCAATATAAGAACAATTTAGGAGTAATTCGAATGTCAGAAACGCGAACAGATATTAATATTGTAAATTGTCTTTCAACCGAAGAATTATCAGAGATTAGAGAATCACTTGGGGAAATACTGCTGGCTTTGCAAAGCCCTCTTACCCCGGAGGAACAGCAAGACCTTTGGCAATATTTTGAACTACTTTTGAAACGATACGTTGAAGGAAAAAAGTAGAATACTCACCTTTTCTCACGTCCGGAATTCAAGGCCTAAAAGGCATGATTTAACGGCGGGAGGCGGGGAACCCCGATGAGATAATAAAAGGCATATCTCACGGGGTAAAAGCAAACCTTGCGTGGGCAAGTCCGGCCAGAGGCCGGATAAACAGGTTAAGCATTCCTCCCACACGAAAGGCGGGTAAACCTATCAAGAACAGATTCCTCGACTCCGCTCCGCTGCGCTCGGAATGACGTTACGTCTTTAAGCCGGCGTAGCTCGCTCGGAACGACGTTCTGCAATTAAGCCAGCGTGGTTCGTATGGGATAACGGTTATGAATTGATACGGAACAGGCCAGGAGATACAATCAGAGCGTGAAAACTTTTTATGTTTATATTATGGCAAGCGAAACAGGGACACTTTACACTGGTTTGACCAGCAATATTAAAAAACGAGTGTGGGAGCATAAAAACCACGTTGTTCCCGGTTTTTCCGACAAATATAAAACCAGCAAATTGCTTTATTTTGAAACAATCGGTGATTCTTTGTCAGCCATCGGCAGGGAAAAACAGATAAAGAACTGGAGACGCGAAAAGAAAATAAAGCTCATTGAAGCCGTCAATTCTCAGTGGATTGACTTGAGTCGTGAGTGGTATGAATGAGGGTATAAATGTTTGTTATGCAGAGGCATTACAGGAAAGTCAACGCGTCATTTCGACCGGAGCCCCGACTGGTCGGGGCGTAGCGGAGAAATCTATTATGAATAGATTCCCCGAGAAATCTGAAAGATTTCCGGGACTAAGTCCTGGAAATTGCTTCGCAATTTCTCAGGGCCTCGACTCCGCTGCGCTCGGAATTACGGTTTTTGATTGCCACCCGATATGAGTAAAGGAGAGGAAAAGCAGAATTCGCCGGAGGTGAATAAATGCCCGCCTTTATCCCTCAGGACAAGTTTCGCATTAATTTGGTCACGAATTCTTTCTGGGACGGCTCGCAGTCGGGGTATTTGCCGAAGACGTAGATGAGCTTATTTCCAAGCTTGGGGACCTGGAGGCGATAGGGGCCAATCCAGTCCTTTTCGGGGACGATAGAAAGATAATCGAGGGGAAGGGCATCCTGGAAGACCTTCCAGCAGCGGTTCGATATGAAAAGGTCGTAGGCGTCATCGGGGAATTTGTGCACTATCTTCCAGAAATTCAATCTCCGCGGTTTGAGGATTAAAAACCAGTACAGGATAATGATAATTATAATAAATCCGATTATTTTCATGTTTTACGGCTCATAAACATTAAAAAAGAGGTTTAGCCACAGAGATTTTTAGCCACAGAGGACACAGAGGTCACAGAGATAAAAAAGAAATAAATACTCTGCGCTCCTTGCAGATAAAATATTTTTCTCTGTATCAATAAAAACATTTTAAACACACACGCGAGTTAATCTCACAAGACGTATCATAAACATTATAAAGTCCGGCGATATATGACGTTATTTTATCCTGAAGGGGAGATAATAACAATCTTTTAAAGGACAGGGGATTCAGGGCGTTAAACCGGCCGTTAAACGGCGGGGTAAATCCTGCCCTACTATTTATATACTACCTGCAGAAAATTGGTGTGCAGAGCACACCCTACAAACCGGGCAGGCACAAGGCCTGCCCCTACATAGAAAAGACTTGAAGTCGGGGGTAGAGACGTGGATAATGGCGGGGGTTGCGGAAAAGAAGAAAAACCAAAGTGGAAGCGGCGGGAAGCCGGCGTGAGATATGGAATACGAATTCGAAGATGAGCTTAGAGAAGAGGACAGGAGAAAGCAAATGGCACAGGAACAGCCGAGAACGAGTGGAATTGTAGATACGACCGACTGCCTTGAGGCGGTGGGCGTGATACGGTGCTGGAAGAACATCCTGTTTATATTGATACTGGCGAGCATGATACTGCTGCTATTGACGTTTTGGGCGGTTGACCTGAAGTGGGTGAGGTCAGAGGAAGCAATCACGATGATAAACCCGCCGGCGGAAATTGTTACGGCGGCGGAAGCGAACGAGGCGGGGACGGTCGAGAAAGCAAGAATCAGGGTGGCGGCGGGGAGAATCGCGGCGGGGGCGAATAAAGCGGCTGAGCCGAATGCGCAAGCGACGCAGGCGGCGGAGCCGAACGAGCCGGAACAGGTCGCTTTCGCGGTGCGGCTGGAGCTGACGCTATCGCACGTCATATCAACTGTTCGATTATTGAACTTCGTGCTGGTACCAAGCGCGGTGCTTTATTGCCTGTCGATGCTGTTTGCGCTGAAGATTTCGATGATAGGCCGATTAGGCGGCATCAACCATATTACGAGGGCGTTTTTCATGTCACTGTTGTTCATGATATTGCTATTGCCGTGGCAGGTGCTGCTGTCGCCGGTATTCGCGGGGGCGATGTTCACGCCTGGGGAGCTGCTTGTGGCGTGCCAGGCGGAGAAGACGACGTTGGCGTCAATTTCGTTCTACCTGCGATTCGTGGGGTACTGGCTGTTAGTGGTTTTGCTGCTGCTGATAAGCCAGATGCGGAGTATGCGCTGGGCCAGGGCGACGCTTAGGCGATTGGAAGTGATTTAATATAACCCCGGAATAAATTCCGGGGCTAAACATATTTGATTTATGACAAGCCCGGTATTCGTCAAAAGGAAGAAGCCCAAGAGGAAACGCAACGTCGTAAAAGACTGGATTGGTTATATTGGCCTGCGGATTCTGCTTTCAATTCTCTACCTTTTCAACGTCGAGACCAATTTGCGGTTTGCGCGATTTCTCGGCCGATTGATGTGGAAGCATTATCATCGCGGAAGGCAACGCGCATTAGACAATCTTCGCGCAAGCTACCCGGACAAGGACGAGGAATGGATTAACAGCGTAGGGGAAAAAAGCTGTGAGAGCGTCGCGATGCTTGCGATAGACGTGCTTTTTACGCCGAAGCTGGTAAGGAAAGACAACTGGAGGCAGTATTCGCGATTCAAGAACGCGGAGCGGGCGAAGTGGCTGAGCAAAGAAAACAAGGGGCTGATTTTTGTCGGGGGACATTACGGCAATTTCGAGATAGTCGGGTATATGATGGGGCTTTTCGGGTTTAACGTTTACAGTATCGCGAGGCCCTTGGACAACCCGTTTATAAGCAGATACCTTTACGGCGTGCGCGAGCGGGCGGGGCAAAAAATCATCGACAAAAAAGGGGCGGCGGAATTATTCGACAAGGTCGCCTCGACGGGCGCGACGATATGCTTCGTGGCCGACCAGGACGCGGGCGACAAGGGGATATTCGTAGATTTTTTCGGCAGGAAGGCGAGCACCTATAAAAGCATAGGGTTATTGGCCCTTACAAACAATATTCCAATCTGTATCGGTTACGGGAGAAGAATCGACAATCGGTTTTTCTTCGAGTTAGGCGTTCAGCGAATAATCTTCCCCGAGGAATGGGCAAATAAGGATGACCCCTTGCGATGGGTGACGGCCGAATACACAAAGGCGATTGAGGATTTCGTCCGCGATGACCCGACACAATACTGGTGGCTTCATAGAAGATGGAAACACAGGCCGAAAGGCGAAACGCCTCAAGTAAAAAGTTAAAAGGAAAAAGTAAAAAACTAATTGGAAAAGATTATTCGAGCGGCTGGCGGGATGTGATTGCGTCGGTGAGCATTCGGCCGCTGGCATATTCGAGGGTTGTGCCGGTGGCGAGGCCTCGTGCGAGGCGGGTGATTTTGACGCCGGTGGATTTCAGGAGCGAGCTGATGTAAAGGGCGGTGCCGTCGCCTAATAAATTGGGATTATTGGCCATGATAATTTCCGCTATCCCCCCTGCTTTGACACGCTCGACGAGTTTGTCGATTGTCAGGTCGCTTGGTTCAATGCCATCGAGGGGGGCGATGTGGCCTCCGAGGACGTGATAGACCCATTTGCACTGGCCTGTTTTTTCGAGAACGATGACGTCTTTGGGCTGTTCGACGATGCAAATCCGGGTTTTATCGCGACGGGTATCCGAGCAAATCGAGCAAAGTTCGGCTTCGGAGAAATTGTAACAAATTTTGCATTGCTTGATTTTTGTTTTGACGTCGCTGATGGCCTGGGCGAGGGCCATAGCGTCGGCGGGATTGGCTTTTAGAATATGAAAAGCCAGCCGTTCGGCGGTTTTAGGGCCTATGCCGGGAAGTTTGCCCAGCTCATCAATGAGTTTATTTACGGTTTCGGTATAGCCAGTCGTCATAAAATTATCAAATTTTTCATAATTCCGGTATTAGCATAATCAACTTCTTGCAAAAAAGCAAATCAGCAGGTAAAATTCCCGCACGATGAAGGAACGTCTGATATACATAATAGTAATATGGATTCTGACAATCGGTCTAAGCGGGTGCAGCGAGAGCGTGGACCCGAACGAGCCGGTTGGTTTTATACAGGTCAAGGGTTCCGATACGATAGTCAACGCGGCGCAGGAGGTCAGCGAGGAATTCATGGCGGATTACCCGCACGTTTTCGTGGCCATAACAGGCGGGGGCAGCGGCGTGGGAATCGCGTCGCTGATAAACGGGACCTGCGACGTTGCGACGGCCTCACGCGAGATGAAACCCAAGGAAATAGAGATCGCAGGCAAACACGGGGTAACGCCAAAAGAATTCACAGTCGCATACGACGGCGTAGCGGTCATAGTCAACAAGGACAATCCCGTCGATAAGCTCACCATAGAAGACCTTCATAAAATATTCACGGGCAAGGCGACCAACTGGAAGGAATTCGGCGGCAAGGACATTTCGATAGTTACGCTGTCGCGCGAGGTCAGCTCGGGCACGCATATGTATTTCAAAGAAGAGGTCGTTCAATTAGGCAAAAAGGGAAGCACGGAGGAGTTTTCGGACAAGACGCTGCTGCTGTCATCATCGCAGGCGATAGTAGAGGAGGTCGCGGTCAACGCGGAGGCCATCGGATACCTGGGCATGGGCTATACCTCGGACAGGACGAAATCGATTTTGGTGGCCAACAAGGGGGAATTCTACGCACCGGACGTCAATAACGTTATGCAGAAGAAATACCCGCTTTCGCGGGGATTGTACTTTTATACAAACGGCGAACCAACGGGGGTAAAGAAGCTGTATATCGATTTTGCGCTGGGGCCGAAGGGTCAGGCGAAGTTCCAGAATACGGGTTTCGTGCCCGTAGGAGAGCATTTTGTCAAAAAAGATTAGCGAAGTCGCGATTGAGGCGTGCATCAAGCTGAGCGGGCTTGCGGTCATTATATTTGTCGTTTCGATATTTCTTTTCCTGCTCAAAGACGCACTGGCGCTTTTTGGCGTGCATAGCGCGATAGATTTTCTATTCGGCAAGAGCTGGCTTCCAATATCGGAGCCGGCAAAATTCGGCATTGTGCCGCTGCTGCTGGGTTCGCTTTATGTTACTTTCGGCGCGATAGTGATTTGCGTTCCGCTGGGGGTATGCGCGGCGATGTTTATCGCGGAGGTGGCGCCGACGTATCTCAAACACGTTCTCAAATCGCTTGTGGAAATATTAGCGGCCATTCCGAGCGTGGTACTGGGTTTTATAGGAATTGTGTGGCTTGGGCCGTTCCTGCGAACCCATCTCGGCCTAAGCACGGGAATGTGCGGGCTGTCGGGAAGCTTGCTGCTGGCGTTTATGGCGCTGCCCACGGTAATCAGCATTTCGGAGGACGCCCTGATAGGCGTTCCGAAGGCGTATAAGGAGGCGGCGTTCGGACTGGGGGCGACGCGATGGCAGACGCTTTGGCGGATAATTTTGCCGGCGGCGTCATCGGGGATTATCGCGGCGATAATGCTGGGAATCGGGCGGGTAATCGGCGAAACGATGGTCGTGATGATGGTTACGGGTAATTCGCCTGTGATGCCTAAATCGCTTTTGCAGCCATTGAGAACGCTGACGGCGACTATAGCCGGCGAGATGGGCGAAACGGTGGCCGGATCGGAGCATTATTTCGCGTTGTTTGCCGTGGGGCTGATACTTTTTATCATAACTTTCATTATTAATTTTATCGCGGACGTCTGCCCGCGAAGGGCGAGGAAATGAACGCAGCGAAAGTTCGAGAAAAAGTCGCTTTTACCGTGCTGGGACTAATAACGCTGTTGATAGTTCTGCCGATAGTGCTGACAATCGTGTACGTGGTGAAAAACGGCGCGGGGGCGGTAACGTGGGAGTTTATCAGCCAGACGCCGCGTCATGGAATGAGGGAAGGCGGGATTTTCCCGGCGATAGTGGGCACGATTGTTCTCATAGTCGGGACGATGCTGTTTTCGCTGCCTTTGGGGATACTTTCGGCGATATACCTTGTAGAATACGCGAAGGACAACTTCTTTACACGTTTGATAAAGCTGTCGGTAGTGAATCTTTCGGGAATTCCTTCGATAGTTTACGGCCTGTTCGGCTTTACGCTGTTTGTGGTATTTCTCAAGTTCGGAACATCGATATTGGCGGGTTCACTGACGCTGGCGATTATGAGTTTGCCTGTGATTATAACCGCCACCAAGGAGGCGCTTGAAACGGTGCCGGCGAGTTTCAGGGAGATTAGCTTGTCATTGGGGGCGACGCGGTGGCAGACGATTCGGTATTGCGTGCTGCCCTATTCGATACCGGGAATACTTACGGGAACGGTTTTGAGCTTAAGCAGGGCCGCGGGCGAGACGGCGCCGATTTTGTTTACGGTGGCGGCGTTTTACCTGCCGCGTCTGCCTCATTCGGTTTTCGACCAGGTAATGGCGCTGCCTTATCATCTTTATGTTATCTCAACGCAGGTGCCGAATATGCCCGCCCGGCTGAGTTTTGCAACGGGCTTAGTCCTGATAGGGCTGGTATTTTTAATGAACTTGGTCAGCATAATCCTCCGCGCGCATTACAGGAAGAAAAAACAATGGTAGCCGAGGTCGAGATAAAAACTGTTGATTTGGTTTGCCGATACGGTTCGGTGACGGCGTTGAAGGGCCTTAATCTTGAGATTAACAAAAACGAGATTTTGGGCATAATCGGGCCCGCCAACAGCGGCAAGACAACGTTTATGCGGGCGCTAAACCGGCTGAATTACCTTAATCCATCATACTCGCAGACGGGAGAGATTTTCTTCGAGGGGCAGGAAATAAGGCAGATAAGCGATAACATTTTGAGGAAAAAAATCGGAATCATATTCGCCCTGCCGCAGGTGCTGCCGATAAGCATTTTCAACAACGTCGCATACGGGCCAAAGGTCCACGGAATTACCAATAAGAGCGCGGTAGAGGAGATTGTCGAAACGGCGCTCAAAAAAGCGTATTTGTGGGAAGAAATCAAGGACCGGCTTGGTACTATCGCAAGTAAACTTTCCGGAGGTCAGCAGCAGCGGCTGTGCATCGCGAGAACATTGGCGGTCGAACCGGACGTAATACTTTATGACGAGCCATGCTCGGGGCTTGACCCAATTTCGACGGCGAAAGTCGAGGACGCGATGCGGGAGCTTAAAAAGGATTATACGCAGATACTGGTGACCAACAACACCAAGCAGGCGGCGCGGGTAACGGAAAGATGCGGATTTTTCCTGATGGGAGATTTGGTGGAAATTGAGGAAACCGAGACGCTTTTCACCAAGCCGAAAGACAAACGCACGGATGACTATATAACCGGAAGATTCGGATAATGGAATTTGAAGCGAAAATAGAGACGTTCGGGCTTAACCTTTACTACGGGGATTTTCTGGCCCTTAAAGAGGTTAATATTACGATTCCTCATCGCAATATCACGTCAATCATCGGGCCTTCGGGCTGCGGTAAATCGACGCTTTTGCGGTGCTTCAACAGGATGAACGACCTTGTCGAGAACATAAGAGTCGAGGGCAGGATTGTGGTCGAAGGGCAGGACATTCTCGACCCCGCCACCGACCTGATACACCTTCGCAGGAAGGTCGGAATGGTTTTTCAAAGGCCCAACGTCTTTGATTTGTCGATATATAACAACCTACGGTTCGGCCTGCGGATACACCGGCTGTTAAGCGAAAAAGACGATATTATGAAGGCCATCCGGAACGGGCTTGAGCACGTGGGCTTATGGAACGAATTAAAAGACAAGCTGCGAAAAAACGCCCTGTCGCTTTCGCTGGAACAGCAGCAGCGGCTGTGCATCGCGAGGGTATTGATTCTAAAACCCGAAATAATACTGTTAGATGAGCCGTGCTCGGCGCTTGACCCGGTGTCAACGTTGAAAATCGAGGAATTGCTGCGGGTGTTGAGGAAGGAATATGCTCTTGTTATCGTAACTCATAATATGCAGCAGGCGGCGAGGGTATCGGATTACACGGGATTTCTTTATCTTGGCCGGCTGATAGAATTCGGCGAAACCGACCAGATATTTACCAAGCCGACGCAAAAACTTACCGAAAACTATATCAGCGGCCATTTCGGCTAATTTACGGAGGCAACGACAATGCGTGAAAGTTTTGAAAAACATATAAAGGGGCTAAACAAGGAAGTCATCGAGATGAGCGAAATGGTCGCAAACGCGACCAGCCGGAGCGTTACTGCCCTGGCCAATCGCGGCATCGAAGACGCCAAAAGAATCATCAATGAGGACGTGCTTATCAACAGGAAGCGATGGCACATCGAGGAAGAATGTATCAGCCTCATCGCCCTGCAGCAGCCGGTGGCGACGGACCTGCGTGAAATCATAGCGGTGCTGAATATTATCACCGAGCTTGAACGGATGGGCGATTACGCCGAGGGGATTGCCAAGATAGTGCTGATGATTGGCGATGAGCCGCTCATCAGGCCGCTGATATACGCCCCCAAAATGGTGGACAAGGTCGTCGGTATGCTCAAAAGAAGTATGCAGGCGCTTGTCAACAGGGACGCCAAGGCCGCGATGGCTATTTGCAACGAGGACGACGAGGTGGACAAGCTTTATAACGATGCGTATCACGATTTGCTGATGCGGATGATTAAAGAGCCCGGCTTGATTTCAAAAGCGACGCCTCTTATCTGGGTCGCGCACAATCTCGAACGTAGCGCCGACCGCATCACCAATATCTGCGAGAGAATCGTGTTCCTTGCGACCGGCACCATGCCGCAGGTAAACGTCTCGAAGTATTGACAAACGCCGGTTTTTCCGTTAAGCAGTACGGGATGACCCGTCCGCACCTGATAGCAAAGCTGATATTGGCCGCTATGGGAGTTTACCTCCTGATGCGTTTCATGGATTACATTCGCAGCTTTTCCCTATGGTATAGAACTATAGTTCTCCAAGATGCAAGAATCCCGCCATTACTCATCATAGCAATCACTGGAGTCATTGCCCTTGTCGCTTCGCTGATTTTACTGTTCTGGTCGGATTGGTTTGTGCGACTGATGACAGGCACGGATACAGCCGGCTGTGAAAAAGTTGATGAATATTTGATAACGGCGGCTTTTCGGACGATTGCGTGCTTCTGCGGCCTTCTGATTCTTTATACACCGGTATCGCTTTTTATTGTCAATATCCCCGCTATCATAACCGACCCGGATATACTGTCTTATTTAACAGTTGAAGGTCAATCGTCATTGTTTTCAGCCAAATCATTAACAAGTTTTTTTGTGGAGCTAACAAAGGGAATTTTCGGGCTATATCTTATTTTCGGCGCTCCTCATTATGCGCGTTGGCAAACGAAGTTGGCGGTAAAACAGCAGAATCAAACAGGCGGAGTCAAATTATGAGCAGAAATGAACTAAGAGTGATAGCGAGAATAGTCCTGATTAGTGTCGGATTGTATGTCCTTATTCAGACAGCGTTGAGCATTTTAACAATCTTGCCATTAGCGCTTACAGTTACACGAGACGAGTTAAAAAATAATACGACAATTATTGCAATGGTGATATATGTCGTGCTTTCCGTGTCGGCAATTTATTTCCTGATTCGCCTCGCGGACAGGTTCTCCGATAAAATCGCGAAATCCGAAGACGTTGATGATTCGCAAATCTCATGGCTGGCAGCGGCGTTCCGGCTTGTTTGCATAACTGTTGGCCTAATTTATTTATACCGGACAATCTTCAATTTTATACCTTCCCTCGGTTTGTATATACAGGCCAAACTTCGCAATGATACAATATCAAGATATCAGTACCTGTGGCCGGAGATTGTAAAACAAATCGTAATGCTGGGGCTGAGTATATATTTGGCTTACGGTGCGCCGCATTTTGTCCGCTGGCAGGTCAAAAAGACCATCAGGCAGTGCAATAAAACCACAGAACGGCAGCCAACGTAGAGTTAATGCTTTACACCTTGAAGGAAATTCTGCGCTGATAGAGGAACAAAAGCAGGAGCCATTTGACGGCCAGGGCGGCGAAGGGAAGAATCAGCAGCTTGAATTGCCCCGCATGCTGAGCAATACCGTTTACGAAAAATCCTGCGATAGAGTCAAAGTTTACGAAGCCCTGAAGAAAGTAAACCGTGATGGGATTAACTCCTATGACGATAAAAAAGAAGGCCCATTTTTTATAGCCCCTTACATCGATTATCCAATAGAATACGGCAAGCAGCAAAAGCGACCAGCCGGCGGCATAGAGGACGTAAGAGCTTGTCCAGATGACCTTGATGATTGGGAAATACAATCCCCAGCCGTAACCGATTATCAAGCAGACAAAACCGGCGATTGCCATTGCGACGGATTTAATGTTGCCGGAACGAGACGAACCAAGCCAACTACCCGCCAGAGCGCCGATGAGGGTCGTTGAAACAGAGGGAATCGTTGAAAGGAGTCCTTCGTTGTCGCCGTAGGTGAAACAGCAGAACCTGCCGGGAATCAGCAGGCGGTCGATATAGGCGGGCAGACACCCTTCGGGCGTCAAGACGCCCGGCCCAACGCCGGGGACGGGGATAAGCTCGACCAATGCCCAATATCCGAGGAGGAGTCCGCCGGCAATGATGGCCTGAATGCGCCTGCCGGTGTGCATAACGAGTAAAGCGGCGAAGAGGTAACACAGGCCGATTCGCTGAAGAACGCCGGGCCAGCGCATTTCCGCAAGATTAAATTGCAGCAAGCCGTTCATAACCAGGCCGAGCAAAATCAGAATGGCGGCGCGTTTTAAGATATGCAGGCGAAGTATGCCGGGGGTATCGCCCTGCTGACGCCGGCGTGCGATGGAAAACGGCAAAACCGCGCCGACGATGAATAAAAACAAAGGAAATATGAGGTCCTCGAAGCGGAAGCCCTGCCATGAGACGTGTTCTAATTGCTGCGCGAACGTTTCAGTGAAGTTGTTTTTCCAGACCTTCGGCAGCGCCTCGAAGAAAGCTCCGCCCCCGATAATCCAGAACATATCGAAGCCGCGAAGGGCATCGAGTGAAACAACACGCTGGTTTCCATCACTCTTCATCTATATGGGTAATCGTGGCGTCGAGGCCCATAAGGACGGTTTTGACGGCGGGGTCGTTGATTATCTCATTTTGCTTCTGGCTACGGGTTTTTGAGTTATCCGCCTCAACAGGCGCGGGGCTTGCCGCGCACAGCAGCTCGATTTTCGCGTTTATACCCCACTTTTCACGAAGAACCGAAGCTATCTGCTCGATGCGGTCTTCGCACATCTTTTTCGAATGAGAAGCCGAGGCGGGAAACTCCAGCGTCAACGTCCCGTTGATTAAACTCGCCGGTCTTGCGACTGCCAGCATTCCGGCCGTGCCCTTGCCGATTGACGTCAGGATATTTTGCCAGTTGTTTTTTATTGACTCGATATCGCCAAGCTGCTGGGGGGATTTTGCCTGTTCCTGCGGCGCGGGGTGCGAGACAGCGGCCGGGGGCGGGTCAGCCGTTACTTTTTTTTTATCCTGGGGAGGTGGTGAATGAGAAAGAAGCTGGTCAACGTTTAGAAAATGCTCGCTCATCGAAAGACGAATCAGGGTCGCCTCAAGAAGCGGCCTTGCGGCGTCGCTGTTTTTGAGCGACCATCGCATTTTTTCCAGGGTCGTAATATCATAAACCAAACTGGCTATATCGAACTTCTGCGCCAGCTCTTCGGCGCGTTTTCTTTGCTGTTCGGTGAGTATGACAAGCTCGGTATTGGCGCCTGCGGCCTTTACGACCATCAGGTCCCGTATATAATCGACCAGGGCGTCGGCAATCTGAACTTCGCTAAGCCCCGAATTGGCCAATTCCCCTGACGCGGCAAGAGCGCCTGCGGCATTGGAATCACCTATCGCCTCTACAAGCCCGCAAACCTTTTCATTATTGGGACAGCCCAGGTATTGTTCGAGCAATTCCACGGTCAGGGGCTGCACCCCCGTGCTGGCCAGGCGGTCAAGCAAGCTCAGGGCGTCCCGCATCGAGCCATTGGCCATCTTGGCCAACTGCAACGCGAGGGCCTTATCGAACTTTATTTTTTCCTGCTCCAAAATCATTTCGAGCTGTTTGGCAATATGGGCAGGCGATATGTTCCTGAAATCGAACCTCTGGCAGCGGGATTGAATCGTCGCCAGCACCTTGTGCGGCTCGGTAGTCGCGAAAATGAATTTGACGTGCGAAGGCGGCTCTTCAAGAAGCTTCAAAAGGGCATTGAACGCTTCGTTGGTGAGCATGTGAACTTCGTCGATGATATAGATTTTGAACCGGGCACGAGCCGGCCTGTAAACCGCGTTTTCAATAAGGTTACGGATATCGTCTATTTTCCTGTTAGAAGCACCGTCGATTTCGACGACGTCGATATCCTCGCCCATGTTGACCGCGACACAGCTTTCGCATTTGCAGCAGGGTTCGATTGTCGGCTCCTTCGCAGACAGGCAGTTGAGGGATTTTGCGAGGATTCTCGCCATAGTGGTTTTGCCGACGCCTCGAGTGCCGGTAAACAGATACGCGTGGGCGACCCTGCCGGTCTTTATCGCATTTTTCAGCGTCTGGGAAATCGGCTCCTGCCCGACAACATCGTCGAAGGTCTGCGAACGGTATTTGCGTGCTAAAACAGTATAACCCATAAGTAATTAAAATGACAAAAAGAGTCGGCCGGGTTTACCACGGCACAACCGAACACCGCTTATGGCTGCTCGGTTCCCCGCCTGACCAGGTTCACGGGTCGGTCTGCATGGGACCCGGCCGATAAAAATCAGTAACTATCCGGCTGTGCGGTATAACAACCGTCAGGATAATTTCCATAAATTTTACTTGAACATAGTGCGATTCCAAGCTAATAAAATACATAAAGTTGAACCATTGAAAGCGAACAATAGGAAAACAGTATGAAAGTTCGAATTGAGGATACCTGCACGTCCTGCGGCCTGTGCTGTGATACATGCCCGCAGGTCTTTGAAATGGGCCCGGAAATGGCACAGGTAAAGGTTGAAGAGGTGCCGGCCGAGTTCGAAGAAGCGGTATTGCAGGCAGCCGACGAATGCCCGGTCGAGGCGATTGTCGTCGAATAAACTAACCCGCAGCAAATTATGTCGAACCGCCTGACAGCTCTTTGCTTCTGTCGCGGGCGGCGGTCAGGGCGTCTTTAATCAGTTGCGGGAAGTTTTTGGCCGCGAAGACCTTCATGGCCGCCTCGGTCGTTCCGCCCGGGCTTGTTACTTTGCGGCGAAGCTCGCTTGGGCTTTCGCCGATGCGGTCTCTTTCCATCGCCAGCGTCGATGCCCCCCTTGCGGTTTGCAACACCAGAATTTTTGCGATTTCAGGGGGCAACCCCATATCATACCCCGCCCTTATCATTTCCTCCATAAGGGCGAAAAAATAAGCCGGGCCTGAGCCGCTTACCGCGGTTACCACATCAATGAGGTCTTCGTTATCGACGATGACCGTCTTGCCGACGGCCGAGAATATTTTCATCGCCCTTTCCATCATGGGCCTGGCCTTCATATTGGCGAATAAAGCGCTTGCTCCTTCGGCGGTCAAGGCCGGGGTATTGGGCATAACGCGGACAACCGGAAAATCGCCTAAGACGCCTGTAATTTTGGCAATCCTGATGCCGGCGGCAATTGAGATAATGAGGGTATTGTGCCTGACGGTGCCGGTTATGGTCTGGAGGACGTCGACCATATTCTGGGGTTTGACGCTGAGGACAAGGGTATCGACGTTGGCCGCCAGTTTGTCGCTGCTTGTCACGGGCACGACCCGGTACTGGCTGTAAAGCAATTGCAGCCGGTCGGACCGGACGTCGTTGATATATATGTATTTCGGCTTGCAGACCCCGGCGCTGATAATACCCTTTATCAACGCCTCCGCCATGTTCCCTGCACCAATAAATCCAATCGTGTCCATAATTCCTCCTTGCCGTTACCAAGGTCTGAATTATAATCTCTTATATAATTTCAAACGCTTAATATAAGCATATTGTCGGAGAAAAACAATGCAAAAGAAGGGCGAGTTTTAGCGGGCATACAAAATCGGATTTTTGATTCTAATTTTTGATTTTTGATTTATGATAATGCCATGCTCGAAAAGGGACTTGTGCAGATTTATACGGGGGATGGCAAAGGCAAAACGACCGCTGCCCTGGGTATTGCCCTGCGCGCGGCAGGCCAGGGTAATAAAGTCCTCATATATCAATTCCTCAAACCCCCCTGCCTAAATACCGGCGAACGAAACGCCATTTCATCGCTGCCCGCTATAAAAATCGAGTCGCTGGATATCCAGTGGGATATGGCTATTTCATCTAATGACCCCAAGGCAATCTCAACAGCCCAGACAGCCATTCACGAAACGCTCAACCAGCTCGCGAAATCAGCAGCTAAACGCGAATTCGATATTCTGATTTTAGATGAAATTGTATATTGCCTTTCGCAGGGGCTTGCGAAATTAGAGGATTTACGCAAGATTATTGAAAACAGAGACAAACACGTTGAGATTGTCCTTACCGGCCGGGGGGCAACACCCGAACTTATCGCCCTGGCCGACCTGGTTACCGAAATGCGCAGTATCAAACACCCTTTTGACAACGGCACCGACGCAAGGCGAGGCATCGAGTTTTAAGGTTTAGCCACAGAGTTTTTTAGCCACAGAGAGCACAGAGGTCACAGAGTAAAAAGATAAAAAGCAAAAAACAGTATAAATCCGCGTAGTCCTGCGAAATCCCCAGCGTCTCGTTTTACTTTTTAAACAACAGGGAGGGTGTTAATCAACGTCGAAAAATTAACAGTGCTAATACGTATTTGCAGTTGACTTATCGCCATTGGCGGGAGAAAATGGCGATGCGATAGGAATTATATTTAGGAGGTCCCAAATTATGGCGTCGAAAACACACTCGCGAGAGAAAATAAACACAGGTCTTTTAAGTTTAGGGCTTCTTTTCGGCCTTATATCTTTCACCAGTGCCAGCGAAACAACTATACCCGATTGCGCCCTTTGCGGCCATATAACCGACGCTAAAACAGGGCAGCCGGTCGCAGACGCGACGGTAATTCTTCGCGATATGACTCATATTGCCGAAACAGACGCCAACGGATTCTACTGCATCGAAAAAATTCACCAGAACGATAGTTATAGAATCGAAATCGACTCGAATGAATACGCGGGCATAACCTATTACCCCGAAATGCCCCACATAAATCTAAGAAAAGACAGCCATGTCGTCAGGGATTTCAAGCTCGACAAGGCCTGTATGATAGAGCTGCGCGTCGTCGATGAGGCAAATCAACCAGTCGAAGGCGCAAAATTTACTGTAACCTCAATTGCCGATGAAAGAAACAGGAATATCGTAAACAATCATATGCGCCCCAACCATACGGATTCAAACGGAACTTTTCTGGTCGGGGGTATCCCGCCTAGCAGGATAAAATACCTGATTGTTGCCGAAAAGACAAAGGATTATGCCCCGGGCAAACTGGAAGTAATGCTCAACGACACTGAGGTTTTAGAATTGGGTAAAATAGTGCTTTTGAAGGGAACCGATGTCAGAGGATACGCCGAATATTCTGACGGAGTCCCCGCCGCAGATTTGAAAATTGCGGCTTATCCCGACTGGAAGAACAGTTATGGTTCTTCTGAAATGTATCAGATTGACGCTAACGGTAATTTTACTCTCCGGCACATAGTTCCGGGTATCTACCAGCTTATGGCAAACGTACCGACAGGCAAAGGTATCTCAACCGGTTTTACTCTAAAACAATCTGCTTTGCCCTTACCCAATAACGAATTGCTTAAGCTGACAATCCCGCAAAAGTCGCCGCAGGCGCTGGCGTCAATAAGCGGAAAGTTGACCTTTGCCGGAAACAAAATTCCCCGTTATGTTGACATACAGGCATATTCTCCAAACTACGGGCACCGTTCGACCATGTGGCAAAATTACACAGGCGATGCCTGCGATACGAATTTTGTGATAAACCGCCTTGAGCCGGGAAAATACCGGCTCACATTCTCGTCCCAGGACTTAGAAAGCAAAACCATTGAAAACGCTGAAGCCCCATGCGAAGACCTCATAGTCGAGCTTGTGCCGCGAGGTAAGGCGCAACTTTACGGCGTTGTTTTAAATTCACTGACTAATCAGCCGGTTCATACGTTTAAGGCCCGGCTTAAACCCTTGCGAGGTTCAAACTATTCGATCTCAGACCAGTGGTCGGAATTTGACAATGAACATGGCAAATTCAGCATAGAAGCGGACAAGCTGGGAAAATACCAGGTTCAGATTGCGGCAGAAGGTTTTGCCTGGACCTGGAGCGAAGAAACCGACATCGACCAGAATGTTCCGGTTGTGATAAAACTTACCGCCGGAGGCGCGATAAAGGGAAAGGTTGTCGATGATTCGGGCCGGCCTGTTAACAAAGCTAAAGTCATACCCCTTTCAAAGGCGGGCGGAGCAAGAATTCAACCGGCTCATATCCAGGATCCCTTTGTTTCCGAAGAAGGTGCTGTCGAAACTGGGACCGGCGGCGATTTTGAATTAAACAATCTTGCGCCTGGCAACGAAAGCATTAAGGTTATTCATCCTGATTATGCTTATTCTATAACAAATGATATTACAGTCAAAGATGGTCAAACAACGGAAGGTATAAATGTTGTAATGCCCGTGGGAGGTAAAGCGGAGGGTTATGTTTACAATGCCCAGGGACAGCCGCAATCCGATGTTACGCTATGTTTTCAGGATGTTTACCGCAGCGGGTCGGGTGACAAAGCGGGGCGTTTTGCAACGGTGACCACCGACGCAAACGGCTATTATCAGGTCTCTGGTCTGCCTGAGCAGCTATTGACCGTAAAAAGACAGGGAGAATGGAGCAGTATAGGAGTGTTTTGCAGATTATTTGTTCCGGCAAACGGCAAAATATCACGACTCGATTTTGGAGGCCGGCCAAACGTTACCGGACGGATAATTATTGGAGGAACACCGCTGGCCAACCGCAGGATTCTCTTGTCAACGATTGACTCACCGGAATCAGATGTCTTTCGTTGTTATGCGATGACGAAAAACGACGGGGCATTTTCGTTTGGCGCAATACCATGCGGAAAATGGGCCATCTACTATGATGACCCCGAAAAGCGCAATAACCGGATTAAAGTCGCATCGTTTGAAACGGCAGGCGGGAACGTGGATTTGGGAATTGTCCCGACAAGTTTTGCGACGGTTAGTATTTCACTTGAATATGAGCAAGGTATGCCAAAATGGGATATCACAAAGGCATACCTGATGGATGAAAATAAATCCTGGGGCCGGCCCG
>Ga0105104_10001055_pt1 | contig 21124 bp, 24 predicted proteins | sample PPLLaktember2015_3_FD_87034 | JGI IMG/M metagenome (GOLD analysis project Ga0105104, IMG submission 87034) | Freshwater sediment microbial communities from Prairie Pothole Lake near Jamestown, North Dakota, USA - PPLs Lake P7 Core (6) Depth... | ecosystem: Environmental > Aquatic > Freshwater >... | reverse complement strand
TGCGGGCCAACCAGCATATCGTCTTTGGGCATTTTGCCACCCAATCTTTGGAAGTGGACCGGGTTTTTGAGGAATTCTGTCACCTCTTTTAGATCGGTGATCGCCTCTCCGGCGCCGCCGACATCTTGAAAGGTCACCCCGGTTTGTTCCCCCATGATCACCCGCGCTTTACTTTTACCAAAGGAGAAGATGCTGCCCATCGAGCTGGCGCCTCCCCGGTTGCGCCCGAAAAGGAAATACCATAAGACGGTCATCATGACCAACGGCAAGATCCAGGTCAACAGAAAACCCAGGATTCCACCATTATTGGCCACCTGCCCGCGAACCTCCACCGGGTGCGCTTCTAACGTTTTCGTCAGGTCTGGGTCATCCACCCGCACCGTCGAAAAAGCCGTACCATCCATCATCTTGCCGCTGATGACCGTGTCGCTAACCATGACGCTGCTGATCTGCCCTTGATCCAGGGCGGTCTTGAACGCACTGTAAGCAATATCTTTCACCGCGGGACCGGAACCAGCGATCAGTCGATACACAAAAAAGGCGGCAAGCGCGATCCAAACCAGGGAGGTGATCGAAAAATTAAACCTTCGCTTCACAGGTTGGCCTTCCATTTCCTTTTCCTTCCCGGGGGTCTTCATGATTCAGCAAAAAACTGGACATTTTCGGCACAATAAGGATAAGGCGGTACCCAATCCACGTTAGGGGCGACAAAACTTGCCGGGTCAAAATCCTGATACCGGGTTGTCTCCGTGCTATCAATGAGTAGAAATCCCGAATTACTTGTCAAATACCGGATAACCCTTATGGGGATGACTGCGAGGCGGTCAGGCGTCTGGGTTTCACCAATCGTCATGGATCCGGGCTTTAGCTGCTGGTCGGGAAACTGCCCTTGGATGATCATGCCGACCACCCGTCGGTTGTTCCGGTTGATAATCACTTGTTTGACAAACCCAAACAAACCATCGCGAAAAATGATCTTCTCCCCGATAGAGGGTTGTAAAAAACGCTGGTCTTCTGTATCCAGATCAATCCCTGGGGCTGCTATATTATTGATCACGCCGCGGACCGAGGGAACATTGGCTGCATACTGCTCTGCTAACCCACGGACTTCTGCGCTGATCACCTGGCCACTTAGCCCTACCACCCCGTTTTGTACTTTCGCAAAGATATGTTTTCCTTCAACTCCCTCGATTTGGGCCAGTGCTTCGGCCACGTTGAGCAAAAGTTTGTCATCCGCGACAAGGTGAATTCTCACACCCAGGATCCCTTTGACATTTCCAAGTGCTCTTTCTATTCTTTCCTGGTTCATTATGCCCGTGATGTGCCCGGTTAAGGTGACGACCGCATTTTTTACCCGAACGTCGACCTCAAGATAGTCGGTAACTCTCAACACATCATCATCCCATAATGCGCTTTCTACCTCACCTGCCAGGGATGCATCGGTTTTATAGTCGGGAAGTTCCTGAAATTTGCCCCGGTCGATAGAAAGCCAGATACCCTTAGGGTTGACATCCCTGACCAGCTCGACCGGTAATATTTTATGGCGACCCCAAAGATAGGCAGTGCGGATGACGAGATAGGAAACCTGGCCTGCGGCGCCCGGCAGCAGTTTCTCGATACGTCCAATGGACTGTCCGCCGGTTGAGAATACTTTCTGATCCCCGTGGATCAATCCTTCAAATCTGGTTTGTGAAGCTTCGTTTTTCAGCGAAACCCTGTATTTTTCCGCTAGATTGGCAAATATATTCCAGTTTTGGCCTTCTGCCGTTGATCCTGTTAGATCTTTACTCCGGTTTACTTCCTCCAACCTTGTTTGCATTGCCTGTTCTACCACCATATCATGCTCCTCTACTCAATCCCTTTGTGAGCCGATTTTCCTGAAATCGATATCCCCCTCCTCTATGTCAACAGATATTAGCCGCACATGAAGCCGGTCGCCGACATCAATTTTGTTCGCTGCATCTTCTGCTTCGGTGCAATAAGCCATATTCTTTACCTTAGATAATGGTCTCGGACTTTGGCTTCAATTTGGCGATCCGTCATCTTATCCACGGTTTCAATACCCACGATACGCGCTCCGAGTTCTTCGCGCTTTAGACGACTCTCGAGTTCGACCTTTGCCTCGCCAGGGCCAAATATCCAAATTGAATCAGCGTCACGGATAAAGGAAACAACCCCTTCATAGTATCTACCAAGCCGGTTCCCAAACCGCCGGTCTCGCATATCCTCTGCGGTCGATCCTTGTGAATGATTGAGCTCTTTCGAACGTGTACCGCTTGAAAACCGGACCCGCTTCTCCATGTTCGATCTAATTTCCCGGGTCACTTCGACCTCATTTTCGACTGTCACGATCACCGTCTTGCGGTGATCAATCCACAAACCTACTTCCCGTTTCATTGTTTTCTCCTTTGTGCGAACAGCACGAATCTGCACCCTGAAGTTTAGTACATCCAGTTTTTTGGCTATTCAGCGATCGGACGCTTATTTTTCGGACGCGCATGATGGATGTTAAAGCTCCTATTCATGTTCCTGAACTGCTTCAGGAGCCTCTCCAATTCATCTACAGCCTTCTCGTTGGTATAACCATACCGGCTTTTAAGCCGGGCCAGGAACCGTTCGCGTTTAGCGTTGGTCTTGTCCGGATCCTCAACACTATGTTTGCTCAACAACTTCCGGACCCTACCCTCGGGCTGTTTTGTCTGCCTCTTGGCAATTTCGTATACCATGGTTTGTCTCCAATACTTACCGGTACATTCCATACGCCGTAGAGCTTAGCGTTGGTTGGCCAATCATTCGATGGTTTTTTGCTACAATCCCATCCTATCCGGATGGAGCTATCTGCGTCCCTGATACAACCTATAAAATATCTAAAAAAATTAGGGAACGCTCAGCAACTCTGGGGAAGTTCCCGGGACCGGCACTTGCAGCACCCCTGGCACTGGTTGTCCGACCATCACCGCCAGGACGCGTCGCCGTACCTCGATACGCACCCGCCCTTCTCCTAACGCGGTCCCATCCGCCATGACCGCCATAGCAGGGTGGGTGTCAATATCCACCCTGCGCACATGGTAGTGCTGGATGCGTGGGTCTTCCGGCTTACCTTCACCCACTCCCTGGAAAACATAGTTCAACAGATCCAGCTTGGATAGGTCGGCGAAAAACAGCACATCCAGCAAGCCGTCTTTAAATGAGGCCGCGGAGCCAACCTGATAATGGAGGCCGATATAGGGCATGTTGGATACCAGCACCACGTGACCCAGACTGTGGATCTCCTGCTTGTCATCCAGCACCAGATGTATCTCGGCTGGCGGGGAAGCGGCCAGTGTTGCCAGGAAATCGCCTACTCGCGCCAGGTTGCCGTGCTGGATATCATCGGCGGATGGAAAAAGAGTTGAAATCAGCCCCACCGAGCAAACTTCCAGGAAGGGTGTATTGATTTTTCCGCAGGCGGCCATGCCAACATCAACTTTGATGCGCCGGCCGTTTCGCAGGATGGCGATTGCAGCCGGGATATCCGCGGGGATGCCCAGGCTGAGGGCTGTGTTATTCTGCGTGCCGATGGGGATGATCCCCAGGGTGGCGCGCGTACCGGCCAGGGTTCTGGCCACGGCAGAAATGGTGCCGTCACCCCCGCATACCACGAACATACGGATCCCTTGCGCGAGAGCCTCCCGGATCGCCTCCGGCAGGTCGCAGCCTGACTCGACCAGGTAGGCTTCCGGTACGAGCTTCCAGGTTTGCATCTCATGGATTACATCCAATATTTCTATGGGCAATAATCTGGCTGCCCCCGCGCCGGGGTTAAAGATCAGCTTGGCCCGCATGGGGCGTTTATTCGAAGCGTGAAGTTCCATATTGTATTAGGCTCGTTTGGACTGGGTGGATTGAAAATCCACTGCAGGTGCTCCTGATCGCTGACGTCAATTTTCATTACTGATGTAAGTCACTCGCCGGCCTCTATACATCGCTCCTGCAATCATCATTATGATTAAGCCAACAATCATGTAGGCCCAACCACTTGGAATTGAATTAAGCAAAGGTAACGTGTGTAATTGCGTGATACTCACAAAATTTAACCCCACGTCGGTAACATTTGCGACTCCCAAGAATCCCGATAGTAAAAAAACTATTCCCACGAACCCTATTACAGCAGCCATAGGTCCTCCAAGTTTAAGATCGAATGTTAAGCATAACCTTTTCGTCAATCACCGAGGTGTAGAACCAGGGTGATTTATTCTTTATATCATCCTATGCCATACCTTCTATCCATGTCCCTTATTTCGTCTATAAAATTTGTACCTAAATGATCATTCATCAACCTTGCAAAAGAACAGGTCTTTACCAATGGAGTCAGAATCACACATAAGAATGATCTCATTTTGAATGATCTATTGGAAGCCACCTTGTCAATTGACCGAGTGGCGATTTATCTGACGGCTAGACCTTATGTTCCGGTAAGACGATAACTTTAGCTATTCTGCCGCTTCTTGTTGCTGCTTTTTCAGCTTGCAATAGGAGACATTCAAGTAAGCGCCAAAGAGAAAGATAAGACCACTCAGATAGGCCCAGGCCAGGAAGGCGATGATGGCTGCCACTGAACCATAGACCAGGTTCGTGACGGAGATGTAGGTGGAAACAAAATACAAAAAGGCTCTCTTGGCAAGCTCCCAGAGCAGTCCGGCCCCGATTCCTCCGGGTAAAATCTCTCGCCAGGTAGAAGCTCCATGGGGTAGCATGTTGTAGAGCACCACAAATAAGGCAACATCGAGCAAGATAGCCACGACAATACTGATACCGCCCCCGATTGGAACGATTTGGTCGGGTAACCAGGTGCGGAGGTTGGTAATCATACTGCCGGCAAACGAAGCCAGAAAGAGAGCCGGGCCAACGAAGGCCAGGACAAATAGGATTGCCAGACCACGCCGCTTCCAAACAGGGCGACTTCGTTGATTGTCCCAAATTTTATTCAAGGTTTGGGTAAGCACGTAAAAAAACGTAGAGGCAGACCAGACCAGACCCACTAAAGCGATACTGGTAGCCGGTCCGCGCGCCCGGATGATTTCGTCAATATTTTGGCCCAACAACCGGCCCAAGGCTGGTGCAACAAACTCCAGATTTTGTATGATGAGCTGCTGGTCCATCAACGGGCCAAGAATGAAGCTGGCAATGGAAATGCTCAAGAGGGTGAGGGGGAATAGGGATAATAGGGCAAAGTAGGCAATCGCGGCGGCCGCAATCGCCGAGTCGGGCTTTAACGCTTCCCTGGCTGCGCCAGCTAACATCCCTAACCAGCCGTGTGTATGCTCATCAAGCCTGTGCGCGCGGCGGATACCCTGCTGCCAGAGATGTGTCAAATTTCTAGCCAATCTGGGCGTGGTCATCGTCTCATTCTTCAGGGTTTTGGGGGGATGCATGTAGTTTACCTTCGGCGGAGATAGCCTGGGGCGATGACAACTGCTCGGAAGGTCCGGTTGGCAGGCCAGATGCCGGCAGACTGGCTTGCAGAACGGGTTCAGCTTTCTCAATCAATTGGGCGAGCCGCTCCATGCTGCTGGCCACTAATGCCGGAGGCGGTTCATCCATTGCCCTGATTGTGTCCCAAATGAGTGCTTGCCGCTCTTTGAGGTCTGAAACCTGGGCTGCAGCTCCAGAAACTGCACGGCGGCTGACCAGGCGGCTCCATAGGATTTGACATACAACGGATGAAGGTGGCGCTACGATGACGCCGATAAGTCCAAAAGCGCTTGACAGGGCAATGAGAAGAACGATGTCAAGAATGGGATTATCCCATCTGCGGTGGAAAAGCCGTGGCTTGACCCATACTCCCAGGGCGATCAAGACCACGAGCGCATAGAGAACCGTAAACAGGCTAAGCTGCACACTGGTCAACAGCCCCACCAAAAGCACTGAAATGACCGCCAGGGCCGCCCCAACCACGGGTACCAGGCACGCCAGTGCACCGGCCAGGGCCAGGAGCGCCGGGTATGGGGATCCGAGCAGCCAGTAACCAAGGCCAAATAGCAGCCCAGCCAGGAGACTTTGGATGACCTCGCCACGTATATAAGCGCCGATGTCAGGCTCAATTGTCCGCCAAATACCCCGCGCCTGTTTGCGCTGGCCAGAGGGAAGCAACGAGAGCCAGAGTCGTTCAAAATGAACCTGACTGATACTCCAATAGATGCTCAAGAACAGAATGACGATTGCGGCGCTTACGACGCCGCCAATACCCTGCGTGAAGCCGAGTATAGCCGGCAGCACAAGCTGACCCTGGTCGCCGGTAACCGCCTCGAAGAGCCTACTCGGCGGCGGCAGCCGTGCAACCAATGCTTGTTGGAACGAGCTGCCCTCCAACCATACCGGCAGCCTCCACTCATTCTGTACCGATAAAGAATTGGCTATCTGTTGAATCTCATTGGTCGCGATTTTCCCAGTCAAATAGAGCAAATAGCCGAAACCGCCCAGCGCCACCAGGTACAATAGAATCCAGGCCACGCGCACCAGGATGCCTCGCCCGACCAGGCGGTTTACCAATGGACGCAGCGCTGCCGCAAGGGTTAGCGAGATCAACACATAAATGACGACAATCCGGAACTGCCATAGTATCACCAGTGCCAGCAACGCGGTCATAACCGCTATTCCATATCTTAACAACTGCTTTGTCATTGCGTACCTGAGGGATTGGCCTGGGCCAGAAGAGAATCAAGGTCGGTTGTAATAGCCTCAATCTCATCCATCACCTGATCGGTTTGCTTGACCCACTGATCCGAACCCTCTTTTTGGAGCCGCGCTTGCTTGCGTAAGCCTTGAGCCAGGTCCTGCGCTTCATAACGCAGCCGGCTGGCATAGTCACGCCCAGCCGAGACCTCCGCTTCCATCGTTCCTGAATGAAAGACGAAGCGATCCAGTAAGATTTGAATCATGGCTGCAATGGGAATTGCCATCAATGCGCCGGCAATGCCGAACAAAGAGCTAAAGGCAAAAATGGCCAGCAGGGAGACGAACGGATTGACCCCCACCGCCTTACGCATGACGCGCGGCACCAGCAGAATGTTTTCAATCTGTTGAATGATAAGTGTGGAGACAATCACCCAGACCAACTTTGATGGCGCTATGGATAAGGCAATTACCGCCGCAGGAATCGCGCCAAGCACCGGTCCAACCATCGGAACGGCCTCCAGCATGCCCGCCACGAGTGCCAGAACCAGCGCATTGGGCAAGCCGATGAGCAGATAGGCAATCAGCGCCAGGATGGCGATAGCGAGGCAAAGGACGCCTTGTCCGGCAATGTAGAAACCAACCTTGGTTTCCATGGCCAATATCAGTTCCCTTATGCTCTCGCGCTGATCCTTTGGAACCAGCTGCACCAATGACTGAATGGTACGCGGCCCATCGAGCGTCCAGTGAAATGCCAATAGCAGAATAGCTGTGGCCATAAAGATGACTTTAGCCGCCAATGCCAGGTAACCCACCGCTTGCCCTGCAAAAGCCAGCATCTGGGGTCCCGTTTGCTGTATCGGCTTCAGGCCTGGTAGTGTCGCTGGGAGGAACTCACTTAAGCGCACAATCAATGGATTGGGATAATTTACCATCCACTCTCGCAGGCTTTGGTAGTAACCCGGGACTGCGGCAGTAATCGTTGTACCTTGCTCGATAATCAACGGGAATAACAATACCACGAAGCTGATGAGCAAGCCGAGCAGCAGGAGGTAGACAAGAATAGCCCCCGCAATTCGGGGTAGGCCTCGCCGATGCAACCAGGTTTCAGCTGGCCTGATCACCGTGCCCAACACGATGGCAATAAACAAGATGAAGACGACCTGGTTAAAATGGTAAAGAAGCCAGAAGCAAAGGGCGACAAAAACGAGGACAAGAGTCGCCCACATTACGCGCCGAAATGTCCATTGATACGGTTGTGAAGGTAGACTAAATGCCATGCATTCCCTACACTTTACACATGTTTGAAATACCCGGGGCCATCCGGGTATGCAAGGCTATCCGTTAGGCTGCTTCACCAAATTCGGTGAACCGAGAAGCACGGCATAGCGCAGGCCGGAGGAGCTGCTGGACAACACAAGATGCCCATGGAATGCTGTGGAAAGCTGGGATAACACACGGGTCGATGTGTAGGATTCGATGGATCCTAAAACACTGTCATCCATGACCACAAACAACCAGGCGTCACCTCGCGCGGTCTCGGTCAAAACAAAACGGCTGATGAGGGGATCCAGGCCCTGCTCGGCAAGGATACCCGGGATCGCTCGAGCAACGTTTTGGGCGGCTGGGAGATAACGGTTAGCGCTCAAAGCGATAGCCCTCCTTCAGTGGTGGCCGATTGACGCTCCACCTCGGCGATCCAAAGAGCGACGGTGGGTTCAACTGCATTAACAATTTCCACATCTACCGTATTTTCACCGGGCAGTCCAGGCGGGTTGGCCGGCGATAGTTTAGAAGGGATTATCCGGTGAAACCGGGTATCATGGTCCACAGCTACTTCATCGATTATGATCAAGGGAGCGGGGATAAGCTTTACACGCGCCATACGCAGGCGGCGGGGCCAGAGCATCGGTAAAAAGCGACGATTAGCCAAAACAATTCCCAGAATGAACAGCAGAAGAACAAGGGCTGCAATTACAGGGATCAAAGGGACGACTACCCGATCTACGAAAGCCTGTTGTTCCCGGTCATATTGCTGCATAAGAAGAGCAGCCTGGGTCACGGCGAAAGGAGTAGCCGTCAACGGGTACGCTGTCAAAGCAGCCACGGCCTGATCAGTTTGCAAAACCCTGGCATCCAGAATCGCCTGGACTTGCGCAGTCTGGGTACCATTCACCAGATAGGCGGAATGGGTGGCCGTAACGGCAAGGCTCTGAGCAACGGCGGTAGCCTCTCCGGCCATTTTCGTTTGCTGGGTTATGAACTCCTGCGTGGCGGCGGCCTGAGCGATGTTCAGGCTGACTATAGTTGCCTGGAAATCCAAGTCCAACTTCTGGCGTTGGTAATATTCCTGTGTGGACAGCGCTGCGGCATTTGCGGCTTGAGACATGCTCAAGCTGACCTCAGTGGCTTTCCGAGACAGATCCAACAACTGGCGCTGGCCATAATCTATTGTAGCCTGGGCAAATGTGTCGGCAGGATTTGGCGATGCGATAATGCCCGGCGCAGATGAAAATTCGGGTATAGGTGTAGACAGACTGTCAACACACCCCATTAGCATCAGAGCCATGAAGGTTATTATCAACAACCATGCAATCCGCTGACTACCGGTTACGTTCATCAATTCACCTTTGAAACTGCCTCCAGTTACTGGATTTTTAATTTGGTAGGAGGAAGGTCAGGCGGCAACCTCCATAGGTTCAGGCTCGGCCTCTTTGACTATTCTGAACGAGCGGCCACGGCTCCAGCTCCTAATCCCTCTATTGGTTGGATTGCGGGCTAATGAGGCTGATAGCTGCAAATAATATACTGATCAAAGCAACAGCACAGAAAATGATGAAAGACATTCTTACCTCTTCTCTAATGATCTTACCGGAAAGGAAGTATCAAAGTCCTTATTACAACCTATAAAATTTCTATCAAAATGATCAGTTGCCAAACCGATGGTAAAACCAGGTTTTCACCTCACAAAGCCACGAGTTATTGGCCCCCAACTCCTCCGTGCATCACATTTTGCTGTTGGAGATGGTAGTGTGCGTTGTACGTACGTTCCCTTCACCGCCTGGCGTCTGCTCACGTGTCGTGCGGGTAAGTGAGCGTGCGCTTGGACGGTCCACAACCAGCCGGATTGCATATGCGATACCCCAAAAGATCAGCGCATAAACGGCCATGGCAAAGAGCGTGGTAACTTCGAGGGGTAATCCACCGAAAGAAGGCGTCGCGACCAATCCGTTGAATGGTGCAACAAACACTCCCGTGATCCCGTACATGAGCATTGCAAATCCACTGTCTGGATTGGCTGCAATCATTCTCAACATAAAGCGGAATGCCAGCAGGATCTCCAGAAAGGCCAGAATGCTCCAGATAATACGGTTGAGCTGGAATAATCCCATCCTGCGTTCCGCGGCGACATCGTGCACGACTTGCTCAGTTGCGGCGTAACCGGGATGTCGTGTGATCAACGTTTCTTCGCGGAGATCCACCGTGGCATCACTGAACTCTTGATCCTCGATCATATTAAACCTCCTTTCGGATTGTATTGTGTGTTTATCAGGTTCTTTAGGTCATGCGCAGAAACTGCGCCTTATGGATACATGCCAAGTAGGGCTTAGCTCTTCTCAGGGCTTTGATCCTTGCCAGACATCGGTTTGTGGGTCCGCCTGTGTTCTACTTTGACCATCCGGCTGGCAAACCAGCCAATAACAGCCCCGGCGGAAAGCCATACAATGAAATTTACCAGGTTCATTTACTTTCTCCTTTCAGAAGGTTATACAATTCCGGGTTTTCAGCGGTTGCATGACGAAACCGGTAGTGTGTGTCTATCCCACGATCAAAGGGAACCCGGTACTTGGGTATTTGTACGTTCGGTCACGGTCGTTTGGCTGGTGCTTATGGGTGTTTGAGTCGTTGTGCGATCAGTCGTCATCGTCTGGCTAACATCCAAAGGTGCTTGCTGAGGGGTGTGACCGGAAACAACCATCTGCCTGACGCTCACACGCCCGCGCGGACGGTAGAAAAGCACATCCACAATCCGTACAAGAGCCCAAGCGATCAGCAGATATACGATCATGGCAAGGATGGAAGAAATCTCCAGTACCATGCCGCCAACTGCCGGGGCGCTCGTCAAACTTGCAAAGGGAGCCACGAACAGGTGGGTCACGTTATAAAGGAGTGTTGCGAATGGATTGGCCGCATTGACAGCAATCAACTTAAATACAACCCGGAGTGCAATCACAGCTTCGAGAATGCCCAGCAGCAGCCAGATCATTTGTGTGGCTTTAAAGGTAGCAACACGCTGCTCTCGTCCCTGTTCATGTTCTGTGGTTCTTACATCTCTATAGTCAGTCATTTTGCCTCTCTTTGTATTCTTCTTCGGCCCGCTGCCAGCGTAACCATACTTCTCCTGGAGCAGGCCGATTAATTTTTCTCGAATTTGGAGCTACCCGAGCGGCTGCCGGGCGGGTTTGAGTAGTAAACTACCCAGCACGAAACCAACAGCCAGAGCGATCGACATCGCCACCCAGGGGTAACTGGTAGCCTTTTCGGCAAAACCACCTGGAACTTTGTCTGCTACTTCCTGTGCTTTCGCGTTGTATTGGCTCAATCCATGTCCAACGTCCTTCTTCACCGCCGCTGCGGCAACAACCACGGTCTCCCTGGCGTCGCCCGTCAGTTTTTCAAACCCTTCGCCCAATTGAGAGACGCCATCTTCTACCCAGGTGGTTACATCTTCCTTGGCCTCGCCAATGGCCTTGCTGACGTTCTCTCCAAATCCGCTAAAGCGAACGGTGCTATCTGCTACAAGGGTGTTTATATCATTTTTTACATTGACAACATCCTGGCCAACTTTGTTTTCTAAGGGTCGATCATTCATCTTTTAATTCCTTTTCTGGCTTTCGCCGTGAACTGGTTCGTTCTCGATATAGGAGCGCAGCATCCAGGCCATCTTTTCATGCATGCGCATTACGCTTACCAGCAGCTCGAATGTGCCTGCGTCTTCAAACTCCTCTGTGCACTTTCTGGCATCCTCACGCAAGAAACGAATGGAGGCTTCATGGTCTGCTAGAAGGCGCAGGATGTCCGGATCATCCCCGGCCTGTTCCTCCAGCCGGGTGGAATTGATAAACTCCTGGAGACTACCGATTGCAAAGCCACCCAGCATCCGTGCCCGCTCGGCGATCTCGTCGGAGATGTTGTTCAGCATTTGGTATTGGGTTTCAAAAAGAGTGTAGAGCTCGAAAAAATCTGCTCCGCGAACATTCCAATGGGCGCTGCGAGTTTTTGTAGTCAGCACGGCTTCGTCTGCCAGGATAATATTGAGGAGTTCCACAACCAAAAGGCGGGCATCACTATCCAGCCCAATGTTCGGCTGGATGAGTACCTGCAGCTTCGTGTGGTGGCCATCGTTACGATTGTGTTCCATGTAGCCTCCTTTCTTTAGATAGTTTTTTGCTACAATACCATCCTATTCGAAAGAAGCTATCTACGTCCCTGTGAGAATCTATTAAATCCCTAACAAATCCGTTTCCCCTCAAATACAAAGTATCGAGCCTCTAAAAGCAGGCTCGATACTCGTTATTCAAACTCAGAAGACTTATCGCTTCTTGTTGTCCGAACGATTAGTCCGTGACAGGACTGCCGGCAACGGTTGAGCGTTCTTCCTTCGAATGGGCGATATTGACCTTAAGCGTTTGTGAATTCACATCTTTCGCGTCGAACATGCTGATGGCTTTCTCCGCCTCAGCCTGGCTGTTCATCGTTACAAAAGCAAACCCTCTCGGTTTCCCAGTTTGGCGGTCCGTGATAACGTTTACGGATCCTACAGTACCAGCCTCACTGAACATCGTCCGCAAATCTTGCTCGGTCGTTTCTTGAGACATATTTCCAATATAAAGTTTTGTTTCCATTTTTTTCCTATACCTTCAATCTAGAAGATTGTTTTTGGCACAATCTGTCTTATTTAGCTTATAGGATAGGATCTCCCCATGTCCTTGATATAACCTATTAAATTTCTATTATTTCGGACAGGTTTGATTAGCGGCCTAACTTCGCATGAAGGTTATATCCCATGCCCGGCACAGTTTCGAGCAGACCACTATAGTCTCCCAGTTTTTTGCGCAGGCGCCCGAGATAGTTGTGCAAATAATGGTTCGATCCCCGGTACTCCGGTCCCCAAACCTGGGCAATCAACTCATCGTGGGTTACTATCGCATCCGGGCGCCGGGCAAGTTCGGCCAGGATCGCGTATTCCGTGCGGGTGAGATGCAGGTCCTCTTCGCCGATAAACACCCGGCGCGCTTCGAGATCAATCCGCAGCTCGCCGATCTGGATTTTTGTATCCGGGCTGTTTGGAGCCGCATAGGACCGGCGCAGGAAAGCGCGTACCCGCGCCAGTAACTCCTCCTGTCCAAACGGTTTGGTGACGTAGTCATCCGCACCAGCATCGAGGGCGGCGACTTTGAGATCTTCCTCCAATCGGGCGCTCAATACGATGATGGGCACATCCGAACGCGCTCGGATCCAGGTACACACATCCACCCCCGAGAGCCCGGGCAGAACCAGGTCGAGCAGAACCAGGTCAACGGGTACCTCTTGAAATAGTGCAATAGCCTGGTGGCTGTCCTCCGCTTCGCTGACCGTATAGCCACGTTTCACCAGGTTGACCCGCACCAGTTTGCGGATGTTCGGATCATCTTCGACGATTAATATATTTCCCATGGGATTATTTCGCCTCTCCCGGAGAGATGACCGGCAGATGTGAGGGAACGAGTGGAATAGTAAAAGAAACGGTTGTTCCAGGAGTGGTTTTTTTCTTAATCCAAATGCGACCACCATGGGCTTCGACCAGCCCTTTGCAAATAGCCAATCCTAATCCGGCGCCTTGCACCGAGCCATTCTCCACGTTTATCCCCCGTCGAAAAGCCTTAAATACCCTTTTGTGTTCGGCCGGCGGAATACCGGGTCCCTGATCGTTGACAACAATCTGCACAAAACTTCCGCGCACGCTGGCCGAGATATTGATTTCAGTCCCTTTGGGAGCATAGGTAGAGGCGTTCCGCACCAGGTTTACCAATACCTGGGCGATCCGCTTCGCGTCTGCATAAATCGGCGGCAAGCTGGCAGGCAGATGCATGGTTAATGTTTGCCCGCTGGTCAAGCTGTGGAATTGCGGCAGCGCATCTTCCATAATTTCGTGGAGAGAATGGGGTTCCAGCGAAATCGGCAGCATTCCTGCTTCCAGCCGAGAGAGATCCAACAGGTGATCGATGAGCTCCTGGAGCCGGTTGGCTTCCTGTTGGATGGTCTGGATGAAATCGCGCTGTTCGTCCGGCTCCCAGGTAACGTCATCCGCGAGAAGCGTAGTGGTAAACCCCTTGATCGATGTCAAAGGCGTGCGCAGTTCATGCGAAATCATGGCTAAGAAACGTGTCTTTATCTCGTTGGCCCGCTCCGCTTCCTGGCGGGATTCCGCTTCGATCTCCAGCAATTGGAGGTTGTACAGGGTGATGGTGGCCTGATCGACCAACACTTTGATATGCCGTAACTCAACCGGTTCGAAATGCTTTTCTTGTGGAAAGAATACCAGCAGGCAGCCTAACCAATTTCCTAATGCGACCAGCGGGAAAGTGGCCACGGTTTGGATTTGCCCTTCTCGCAGCAAACCTCTTACTACGGGTGTCAGGCGTTGGTCTTTAGAGATCTCGGTAACGATCACCGCCTTCGAGGGATGGAAAAGATCTAATACAGCCAGGTCATCGAACAGGCTGGCTTCATTCAACGCTTCATTGGGATTAGGACTGGCCAGGTACGGAACGGATGACCAGGAAGTAATTACTTGAATCTCATGGGAGGGACCACCCAGCGGGGATTCAAAAAACAATACAAAGGCGCGTTTCGCGGTGCGCAGTTCAGAAGCAGACATGAGCGTTTTGAGCACCGCTTCCGGTCTGCGTGCCAGACTCATCCGCCGGCTGAGGGTAAATTGCTCGCGAGAGCGATCCAGAGCCTTCCGCAAAGTCTGATCTACCTGGTTTTGATCGGTGACATCCTGGGCAACACAGACCTGATAGGAAGCATCCGAAGATTCTTCACGGATCAGGAAGGTATGTGCAGAAATCCAGCGCAGGCTACCATCCGGCCGCAGAATCCGGTAGGATTGGATCAAGGACTTGCGGTTATCGTCAGGACTGGCGGACATCACTTTTACCCGGTCTTCTGGATGGACGCTTTTAATCAGGGTTAAAGGATCCGCATAAAGACTTTCGCAGGAACGACCCCAAACAATTTCAAAAGCCGGGCTGATATAGAGGATATGATCGGTACTCAGGTCAAGCAGCCACACCACTTGCTTAATGTTTTGCAAAATTTGCTTGAGGTAAGGATCACTCTCAAGCTTTGCTATCATTTCCAATCGAGGTTTTTCCTTTTCTATCATCTCAATCTTTCTTGAGACCAGACTTGAAAAAGCTAAGCGAGCATCCGCTCACCCTGAGTATGTCATTTGAAAAACAAATAAGACGTAGAGAAGAGAGTCATCTCTACGTCTGTAAGGTTGGATTGAAGGATAGTTGGTGGAGATGCTTCGTTCTATCCGGTCGCTATGTAGGATCTCATAACAGTTATGTTTATTATACATCTTTATAGGGGATTGAAATGCCCCTACATCGTGAATGGCGAGACACTGGAAGAATGTGACGATTGCAGGCGCTGGCGCGTTCGACCCGGGTTGTGGCAGGCTAACGGGCGGCCCAGCAGACCGACGTCATTGGCGGTGCAGCTGTACAGGCTTCCATTCCGAGCAGGATGACACCCTGGTATAGACCCTATGGGGGAGTAGCGGCTTTTATTTCCGGAACCCCCACACTGCCCAGGCGCGCGCTACCAGGGGGATCGAGCCATCGACCGCGTGGGGTAAGCCTGCCCGGATCCGCTCACGCAGTGCCGCGCGCCGCTCTTCGCTCAACGACATGGCATAACCGGGGGCAGACCCCTGGCCACCCAGAAAGGGCAGCCAATAATCGTCGAAATCCTCAAATTCCGTCCAAATATCGATCGGGAGCACCTCAACATTTTTTAGCCCCGTATGCTCGAAAAGCTGCTTGAGCGCCTCTGGTTGGCAAATGGGGAAGCGCCGGCCTTCATCGAGGTCATAGGCCACCGGATCGAGCGCAGCGGCCGCATTCCAAAAATGACGCATAAACTGCATTTTGCCGGTGTAATCCCAGACGTAGACGGCTACCACACCTGGCAATTGCACCGCCCGCGCCATTTCAGATAGAGCCTGTAAAGGTTGTGGGATAAAGTTCAGGGCCAGCCCCGAAACCACCGCATCGTAGTCTCCTGATTCGACCGGTAGATTCTGGGCGTCTCCCACTTCAAACTGCACCCTTGGGTCATGGATCTGCTCGCGCGCGAAAGCCAGGAACCCTTCGGAAGAGTCTATGCCTTTCACCGTGCCGGGATCAGCGTTTTCAAGGATCATCTGACTGAGCGCGCCGGTCCCGCACCCAACATCAAGCCAGCGGCTTTTGGCGGGGACAGCCAGCCAGCTCAAAAATTTGCGCGCGACCAGCCGGCTCCAGCGGCCTACATAAGGCTCATAGGCTATCCCTTTTGCCCACACTTCCTTTTGCTCTTGCCGACCGTCATCCATCGCCGTCTCTCCTTTCAACCCATAAACTATCGATCTGTAAGCTTGCACAGGTACATTATCCGCGAATTGCGCAAATTGAACCAAGAAAAGCATTCGCACAAAGACGCAAAGAAATCCATTTTCAGGTTTATCAACCCTGAGGAAGTGGATTGTGCACATCACGGCATAAGGTATCAGGGCGGTGGGTTGAACCCACCGCCCTGATACCTTTGTTTTAGAAATTGGATCTTTGCAGTGTTATTGACGACTGAACAGTCCGTCTAATTCAGTGGGCAGCCCAAATTATTGTCCGCATCCAGTTCCGACGCAAGGTTAAGCATCGTGCTGCGATCGTTGCTAGCCAATGCCGCATTAACGGCGGCAATAACCTGGGAGGTTGAGCGTGGATAATCGACATCCGGGTTGGCCGAGTTGAGCAGCGCTGCCACAGCAGCTCGAAGGAGGTTCTGCGCGGCGCCCAGAGTTCCAGAGCCACCATTGAAACTCAGCGCCTGGAGCAAGGTCTGGTTATCCAGCCCAAAACTATCAGGAATATCGAAGACACTCTCCAGAGTCTGGTTCGGCGTAAAACCCACCCACGAATCCAGGTGCTGCGTCTGCTTCCAATAGCCAGGCGTGCAGCCCTCGAAGGGGATCGGGGTGGGGGTATTGGTGGGTGTCCTGGTAGGTGTCTTGGTGGGAGTAATTGTCACCGTAGGTGTGGGTGTCTTGGTGGGGGTATTCGTCACCGTTGGAGTGGGTGTTTTGGTTGGGGTATTGGTTGGGGTATTGGTGGGTGGGACGGCAGTAGGTGTGGGCGTACTGGTAGGTGTATCGGTTGGGCTAGGAGTAGGCGTGTTCGTCGGAGTAATAGTGGGGGTATCGGTAGGCGTGTTCGTCGGTGTATTAGTGGCGGTATCGGTAGGGGTATTGGTTGGGGTATTGGTGGGTGGGACGATGGTAGGTGTGGGCGTACTGGTAGGCGTGTTCGTCGGTGTAATAGTAGGGGTATCGGTAGGCGTGTTCGTCGGTGTATTAGTGGCGGTATCTGTAGGCGTGTTCGTTGGTGTGTTGGTGGGAGTATCGGTAGGTGTGTTGGTTGGCGTGTTGGTTGGCGTGTTGGTGGGGGTATCTGTAGGTGTGTTCGTTGGCGTGTTGGTGGGAGTATCGGTAGGTGTGTTCGTTGGCGTGTTGGTGGGAGTTGGAGTGGGTGTATCGGTTGGGGTGTGGGTGGGGGTCTGGGTGGGTGTGTTTGTGGGTGGTTCAATATCGTAACAGAACGAAATGTGGCTGATCTGATTGGTCGATCCTTCGCCTGGGGATGTTAAATTCGTATCTCCAAGGACTTCGGATGGGGGATCATAGCGGTAGAGGAAGGATCCTTCAGCGCCGGCCTTGACATACACAGCATCCACACCGATATTCGACGTGAAATCGAAGGTTTTATCGCCCGTCGTATTCGAAATGGTCACGGTCAGCGTGCCGTCGGTATACACACCATTGGCATTTGGATCCACCTTGAGCTCAGTCCAATTTTGACCTACTCCCTCAAAGTCGCCACAGGTCTGATTGTCCGTCCCGGGCACAAATTCCGGTGGAACGCTGGCTGCCCTGGCGAGATTACTCGAGAGGGCCAGCCCGATAAGTGAGAGTATGGCAACAATTCCAGCGATTAATTTTCCCCGCTGATTATTCACATCAATCTCCTTTCATCGATACCATTAATTTTCTCTCCATTTCCCTTATTCCATGGAGGTTGCGCTTTATGATTTTGTATATTCAGATGAAAAGATCTAAAAGGGGGCTCACCTAATCCCGTTTGTCGCTTCCGATATGCCAATTACCCAGTACAATCTTTATGCACGCTACAAAATAATGATAAATCAGATCAATATTATTGACATAACTTCATTATAGTAATCGAGCTTGTTTAGTCAAGGATGATATATTCAACCACCAGGTACGGCGCGGAAAAAATCTGGCCGGATCGATCGAGAAGGTAAGGCGCCTGGGTAGCTAATCCCATGGCCCGGGTCATCTGTAAGAGCTTGAACTCGACCTCCGCGGCGCGTGGATTTTGCCTGAGAGCCACCTCCCCGGGCCTTCGATCTCGAGCGCGGTCATCTGCGCAGAGATCCCACCGGATAAAGGTTACATCCCCTTGATCAACCCACCAGGTTGGCACATCCGGCAGAAGTTGGTGATGCGCTGGTTGGCGCTAACCAAAGATATGGGCGTGCCGCAGCGCGGACAGGGCTCGCCGGTCTTCATATGGACGGCCAGGAAATCGCGCGGCTCTTGGTCGATCGCTTCCTGCATCTCTACCCGGACCTTTTCAACGGCTGCCAACAGCGTGGCGCGCATCGCCGCATACAAACGTTCCACTTCATCTTTCGATAACTGAGTGCGTTTCCGGTAGGGATGCAGGCACGCCTCCCACAGGATTTCATCCGCATAGGCGTTGCCAATCCCGGCAACGAACTCCCCACGCGTCAGCACCCCCTTGATCTCGCCCCGATAAGGCTTCAAGCGCTCGCGAAACTCGTCCAGGGAGATCTCCAGCGGCTCGGGTCCCATATTCGCGTAATCCGGGATCGCCCGCAGGTCGCGAGCCAGATAGAGCTGACCCATTTGCTTCTGATCCACATAACGCACCTGTTTGTCATTGGCCAATCCGAATACAACCTGAGTTTTCGCGCGCAGTTTTTCACCAGAACCGGCCAACTGGAGGCGGCCGGTCAACTTCAGGTTGATGGCAAGATACACCGGCGGCCCATTATCTGCCCGGATTGAAAAAATGAGGAATTTTCCACGGCGAGTCACTCCCCGGACGGCTGTCCCGAGCAGGGTTGTCTCAAAACCAGCGTGGGTCAGGTCGCGCACGACAATGGGACCGCCCGGAGGTATGACTTTAACCTCCACGATCATCTGACCGACCACCCGGCGCTCCAACACCTCACAAACCACTTCGAGCTCGGGTAACTCAGGCATGATCCCATTATACAATTTAAAAGCGCTGTCCCTTTCGGGACAGCGCTGCTTCCTGTCTATTCGAACGGTCTTTTGATTACCCTGTGGTCAATTCCCTGAACCGGTCTAATAATTCATCGATTTCACGCTTTGCGGAGGCCTGAAATAGAAACTCGAGGCAAACCTTTTCAGGCAGCTGGATGGATAAGACCAAGAGGTTGTTATCTCTTGCGCTCGAGGATAAAGCGACGATCTTGTTCAATGGGATGAAATCCCATATACCGCCATACTTATCTTTTCCGCCCAGCCTTATCTCTTCCCGGACCATGATTAACTCTCGATCGGTTAAGACCGTGATGTGAGTTGGGGAGATGAGCCGGGTATACGTTTTGCCCAGAACCGTCACCACATTCGCGCGAATTTCAGTTTGCAGTATGGCATGGATCACCTTTTCTCCCGCCAGTAAGCTGCGCTTTGCATAGTTCATGAATTTGAAGCTCAACCTGGCCCAATGATCGAACTTCTCCAATTCCGAGCTCTGGGCTGCTTCTTTGGAATCGACTGCAGCAAATCGAATCCTATTCAGGATAGGCCCAAATAGATGGTCCGTGACTGAATTGAACCTGCAGGTGGAGGAAGCAGGAATTCCTTCCCCCGTCACACCGCTTATTTTGATACTGGAGTCCAACAGGACGGTTCTAACCTCAACGTAACTGATCCTCTCAAGAGGATAGCAGAGCGCTTCAAAGGTGTTCCCGCTTTTTTCCAGGATAACGATTTCGCGGCCAAAATCGCAGATGAGTTTCTCGGTTGCCCTATGCATAAATCCTTCATATGTAGGAGTCAGAACCGCATAGGGAAATGCTCGCTTTTCCGCAAGAAAGGGTTCAAAGAAGGCTGCGTACACAGGGGGGACGGCGGCGTAGGATTTAATCGGTTTAGCCCAGGACAATTTGGTTTGCTGGGCGGCGCTCATGGTCGGCCACAATGCGGTTTTTGAAGGAACATTCTGTCTCCAAACCAACTGCAAGGCATTTCGCATTTTGGCCCACATACGCGCTCCTTATCAAGGAATTTTGCTTTCAGTCTTCGAGCAGCTTTTTCATCCCGTCAAGCACCGTATTCCAATTTTGCTCCGAATGGTTGGCCTCTTCCTGGGTATCGTTGTTGTCCTGGATAATGGTCAGCCGGGTTCCATTGCCTTCGCTGGACAGCTCGTAGCGCACCGTCTTGTAGTTCTCAGGGGTATCGGGCAAACCCGCCAGGGAGCTCCAGAAAGTAGACACTAAAAGTTTCCCCGGCTCCACCTGCAAAATCTTACCTTTATCTTCATACGTCTTCCCCTGCCACTCTCCCTGATACGTAATGGGACTGCCTACCTGCCAATCGGTTGTTACCTGCGTACCAAACAGGTACTTTTTTATCAGATCGGGTTTTGTGAGCGCGTCCCACACTTTCGAGCGGGGAGCATCGATCGTGGTGGTTGCTTTGGCGATAAATTTTTTGTCCATACCTCTAATATCTCCTTCGGATTGTTTCACGATAAATTTTCAAACCTGCTTCTGGGCATCTCAGGTGATTGAGATGGTTTACAAACCTGGTAAACCGAGCTTCGCCCTGCCGCCCCTTTCCCGTCCGGGTTTTCGGTACATTTTCTTAATGATTATAAAGTATTTGTGACTCAGATGCACGTTGTGATCTTGGGGGGTGAGCCAGCGTAGGGCGCCTTCTTCTCCTCCCCCAAAATCCTGCTTTTTGGATTTTGGCGCGCCAGCGGGTTGGGAGGGGGTAGGTGCATTTTCTTTCAAGGAGGGGGCGGTGCAAGGATGGTTGGGGCTGCGTAATTATTGTAGGGGCGAAGCATTCGGA
>Ga0105104_10001054_pt1 | contig 21130 bp, 22 predicted proteins | sample PPLLaktember2015_3_FD_87034 | JGI IMG/M metagenome (GOLD analysis project Ga0105104, IMG submission 87034) | Freshwater sediment microbial communities from Prairie Pothole Lake near Jamestown, North Dakota, USA - PPLs Lake P7 Core (6) Depth... | ecosystem: Environmental > Aquatic > Freshwater >... | reverse complement strand
ATATTTCATTTCCTCGGAGAGCCTGCCTGCCACCGTATAGCCCAAGTCAGGAAGGCAGGAATATGGTATTCATAGTATAGATTGTCAATAATTTGATAAGTAGTTACTTAAGAGAGAGAATCCTGGCCCTTGCCTTAAAAATACTTTCCCTTCTCCTGTGTTCTGGTTTTATCCTTTTTCACCGGAGGTTTCTTTGCTGTTGCAACGGGCGTCTCCTCCCCGGTGACAGTTTCAGCTGCCGGTTCTTCTTCAAAACTCAGCATATTGAGAGACAGCAGCGTATTGTACCAGAAAACCAGCTTCTTAATATCAGACGTATATACCCTGTTGTGGTCATAATTGGGCAGTATTCTTTCCATGAAAGCTTTCAGGGTTTCAGGAGGCGATTTGGGATCTGGTGCCGGACCACCTTTTTCCTGATCAAAAATACTTTTCAGAACCTTTTTAAGCGGAACTTCTTCTTCGGTTGTGAAAATAGCGATGTCTTCAAGCGAACTTACCTTGCTGGAGGCATTTACAAACACCCTCTTCTTATCTGAAAAGGATTCCACTATTATTCCATTGCGCCCCTGGGATACGAACCTGAACAACCCGCTTTGTCCCGATATGGACATGATTTCCTTAAGATCCATGACTTTTTGTTTGGTACAATTCCGTGCAAAAATACAATTTCTAAGTTATAATCTAATATTCAAATCAGTTAATAATATTCAGGGATTTAATTCATTCCCCTCTCCTTCCTGATTGTTTCGTACGCTTCATTTATTCTATGAAACTTTTCCTGTGCTTTTTGAAGGATCTCTTCTCCCAGGTAGGCAATCTTGTCAGGATGGTTTTTAAGGGCAAGCTGACGATAGGCTTTTTTGATTACCTCGTTCGTGGAATTGGGACCCACTTCAAGGACATCGTATGCCCAGTCGGCAGATTTTACATACATACCTTTCAACGATCCGATATCTGCTTCATGGATGCCCATGTCATGTCCTATCTGTCCGATCAATTGAAGCTCCGGCGCTGTTACGGTTCCGTCGGAAAGTGCAATTCCGTATATCAGGTGCAGGAGCTGCAGGCGCGAGGGATAATCCATCTGCGATTTTATCTGGTTGGTGACATCCTTTAAGGGGATATCCTGCTTCAGGATATTTCTGAGTATCCTGAGCATTTCCGTTGCCTCCTCTTCATCGAACGCCTTAGCCAGGTAGCTTTTAACAAAGTTAAGTTCAGATTTCATAACTTTCTGATCTGCCTTCATAACAGCAGCGATGAGCACGAGGAGGCTTACCACAAAGTCACCGGTGGTGGTATTGCTCAGGGGTGTAGCCAGGCTTTCAAAATTGGAAGCATCGACAAATGAACCGAATGCAAATCCGAGAATGGCCCCCATGGGTCCCCCAATGGTCCATCCCAATCCTGCGCCAATCCATTTGCCTATTTTTACCATAATTGTGTCATAAATTTATCTGACTTGCGCCAATCCTTTGTGGAATTCCAGGATCCGGGGCAATATCAGGAGTTTGCCATCATTGTTCAAAACAAGGTGCGAACGTACGATTTTTTCTTTTTCCTGCAATTGATTTTTCATAATGGATCTGACTTTTTCCAGGGTCATTCCTTTTCGTGAAAGGACCCGCCTGATGCGAACTTCTTCCGGGGCAATCACAAGCAGTATGAAATCAAACATGCCATATATGTCGCTTTCATGTAAAATTGCACTTTCATGAATCACATAGGGATATTGTGTAAAAAACCGGCACCAGTTCAGGAAATCACCGGCTACCCTGGGATGAACAACCCGGTTAACCTTTTTCAATATTTCCGGGTTGTTAAAAATCAATGAAGACATTTTTACCCGGTCAAGTGAATTGCCCTGATATATATCTTTCCCCAGAATGGAGATCAGATCATGCCTGATGTCCGGATCATTTTCCATCAACATTCTGGCAATATCATCGGCCTTGTATACCGGAATGCCCAATAAGGAAAATACCTGACAAACAAGAGATTTTCCGCTTCCAATGCCGCCGGTGATACCCACCCTGATCATTTTCGGGTGATTAAAAATTCAACTTCGCGCGGATTGATCCTTACATTGCTTATAATGTCCGGCGTATCGGTTAAAAAAACAGTCAGCCTGCTGTTTTGCACGGTATTGATATCCAGGTAGCTTATCCTGGGCGAAAGGGGATTGTGCACAATTTTATTATAATTGCTTATACAAACACGGTAGGTTAATTTTACCTGCCCCGGAATGGCTACCATGGAAAGGTCATCAGGCACATTAATCGATTGAATGGAAATCCTTTCTTCCACTTCCGTGAACCGGTCAACGGGAATTGTCACACGTACTTTTTGATCGGAATAGGTAACCGTGTTCACGGTAACCAACCTGGCCGTTGAGATGACCGTGTCAGTAAGATTTGAAAATTTCAGGGGTTCGGTAGTCACTTCACGGATTTCCCGGAGTATATTTCCCGGGCCGGAAACGGTAATGGTGTCAGGATAAACAAGGATGGTTCCGTTCTGTGTAAACTGCTTCTGAAAGAACTTATCATGTTTATCAAGAACAGGTCTGACGACTACCCTTTTTGTTTCAAGGCGTGTCAGCCTGAAAAACAGAGTATCAGGATGAATATCAATGATCCTTACGCCGTCAAGTTCATCAGTAAGCATGTCCCTAACAGTTTGTGTGATCACAAGAAAAGTGTCAGTGCCCAGACTGCTCCGCGCAAAGGAGTTTACATCCACGCGCAGGGGAATGAGATTGAGGTCGAGTTTGCTTTTCAGTATACTGAAACCATTTGCACGGATCCGTAAATCCAGCTTTTGGGGAAGAACGCTTATCAGAACTTTGTTTTCAGGAAAATTGACATATTTTACCGGGTACAAAACCTGGGTCTCATATTGTTCGCTCAGGGACCGGACTATCCAGAAACTTGCAGCTATAAAAACAAATAAAAGAAATGTAATTAGCTTGCGGTAAAACAGGGACCGTACATTCAGGAGAGATTTGAAATATTTGTAAGAATACCTGAACCTGCTTTTCAATCTGTTTAGAATAGCACGCAATTAATAAAGAGTTTAAAGTATATGACAAATATACCTTAAACTCGGGTTATTCATATTATTACTGTTGCTGATTTTGAACATCAGTGGTATCACGAAGAACTGCACTTTTGTCCACCTTTAAAAGAACATTGTTACCAACGTCAATTGTCATAACGTTATCCGAAATGTTGTTGATCTTTCCGTAAATCCCGCCTGTTGTGATAATACGATCTCCTTTTTTAAGGGATTCCCTGAAGGTTTTTAATTCCTTTTGCCTTTTCATTTGAGGCCGGATCAGGAAAAAATAAAAAACCACCATGATCAGCAGAAGGGGAACAAGAGAGGACCACGGACTCTGCTGTCCGCCCTGGGGTGATGCCATAAGAACCACGCTTAATAAATTGCTCATTTTTACTTTTAATTATATTAATAATCAGGAATTTACTTGAGTTTGTCTACCAAACCGAATATGCAAAGTAATAATAAATTTACCACCTCTGCAAGACTTACTCATCCTCACCAATCAGTCCCCTTCCGGTTTTGACAATTTTCCGTTCTTCCTTCAGGTGCCGGAATATCTTATCGAGCAAACCATTGATAAATAAGCTGCTCTTTTCGGTACTGTAGAATTTGGCAATTTCAAGGTATTCATTTATTGTAACCCGGGTTGGAATAGAGGAAAATTCCACCGCTTCCGTGATGGCGGTTTGAAGGATAAGAAAATCCAAAAAGGCGATCCGCTCCACATCCCAGTTTTCAGTAAAAGACTCAACCAGTTCGCGGTATTCTTCTCTGTGAAGTATCACTTTGCGAAAAAGATCCCTGGCAAATTCCCTGTCATCCTCATTTTTAAAAAGGGGCATAAGGATTGCATTTTCTCCGTCTTTTTCCCTGAAACCCTTTATGGTCTTTACGATCATGCTGACCACAAACTCCACTTCATCATTCCAGTAAATGCTTTGTTCTTCAAGTGTCTGATAAAGGTTTTCAAAGTTGATTATTTCACTGCCGTAGATCTCCATTACAAACTTCTTCTCATTTTCATAGCTCCGGTGTCCGTCTTCCATGTATGATTTGAAAAAGGGAGAGCTGTTAATCTGGTTATACAGCTTCTTAATGAGTTCCGGACTATTTACCCAGGAAAGTTTTGTCTTGCTGAGATATTGGTTTAACTGCCTGTTTGTACGGAGTTGCTGAATAATAACGTTTTCTACAAACTTGGTATTGGGATTCAAATCATCCTGACTGGGTATTTTTTTCTGGCGTGCCAGGTCAATTCTTGAATGGGCATAATCAGCCAGTTCAATAATTAACAACAGGAGATAATGATAAAGGTCATACGTTTTCTGTATGCTGAAAAACAATTCTTTTTCCGATTTATTCAATGAACCTTCATCATTTTGAAAATACGTATACAGGAGCTGCAATATCTTAATTCGTAATATCCTTCTGCTGATCATAATTGAAAGAACGTTCTTTGTAAATGTTAGGCCATACCAATTATTGGAAAGTACAAATTAAATGTATTTTTTCAATATTATCAATAGACACCCTAATTTCAGAAATCCCCGTATTTTCGTCAAAAAAAAGATAATACAGGGGGACAATTGAACGTTAAAAAAAAAAAATATTTATTTTTGAGATGCAATTAACTCTACTCTTAAAAACCCTAATTTATGATTGATGAACGGACAGATAGAAGCGATGCCCCAGAAGAATCCGAACACCGGGAGATATTCTCAAAGGCGGTCAGAGCTGGAAAGAGGACCTATTTTTTTGATGTGAAGGCGACAAAACGTAATGATTATTTTCTAACCATTACAGAAAGTAAAAAGCGTTTTCAAAAGGATGGTCGCTTTTTCTTCGAAAAGCATAAAATCTTTCTGTATAAGGAGGATTTTGATAAGTTTTCAGACGGATTTACCGAAGTCATTGATTACATTAAGGAAATGAGATCTGCCGAGTTCAGTGCGGAACCTGAAAAAGTACAGGAGGATCCTGCCACGACAGACGATTACACCAGTGTTGACTTTGATGATCTTCAAAGTGCCGAAGTGGAGGAAAAACCAAGAAGGAACTAACAAAAAAAACAGGCCATAATCAATGGCAACCCGGAAATCATTTAATTTCCGGGTTTTTTTGTGCTCGTGACCGACGCAACATCTTTCTGATCTCCCTGGCAGAGAATATTTTCACATTGGTTATCAGGTAATGGGGATTAAGGAAATCATCATATTGATTGCATTCTTCTATAAAGCTGTCAAACAGTTTATGTATCGAAATCTTTATCGGGATCAGGGATATCACCATACATAAGTCTTTTTCAAAATGGATTGTCTCAATTTCGCTGCTTTGGGTTTTGAAAGAGAATTGAATTTCCGATTCAAGCAGTTTTTTTTCAAATCCGGAAAAACTCCTTCCTGTTTTGGTGAATATTACTGTGAAGTACCTTATTTTCATTCCCCTGGCACCAAGTCCGGTCGAAATCAGAACATGGTTTTCATCGAGAAGCCTGCTTTGCAACAGCAGCTTGTTTTCCTGCAGGGCAAGTGCCGCCCAGTCTGCAAGACCGAATTCCTGTGACCGTGCAAATTTCTCGAGTGTCCTGAATGCATCAATGTGGTCAATCGAAGCCAATTGCACAAGGAGTTCCTTTTTTATTTCAACCGGGGTATCCCGGACGAACAGGTCATTCCTTGTACGCAATATTTCTTCAGTATCCAGGTCAGGTCTGATTGCCTCGGCACATTGGTTGTATTCCATCTGAACAGAAGCGTCAATCCTCTTCTCCTGGATTGTGACATTTCCAGGGAATTCGCTCAGAAGTTCCTGGATTTTAGAAAAAATATTTATAGATTGTGCCATTCTAATTCCAACCCTGACAAAGTCTGTTAACGAAAGATATGAAATTATGGATAATCATCCTTCATTTTCGGTATAAATATCGATAATGATGCACAAATCTACCCATATGTAGGTATTGACGGTTATCGTTTTATTATTTAGCATTGCGATAATTTTTCTTTAGGGATGACTGGCAAAACACGATTGAGCGATATTGAAACCGGCCGCAGTGTTTATATTGAGAGGGTAAGGGGAGAAAGCACCTTCAGGCATCGTATCGGCGAAATGGGTTTTGTTAAAGGAAAAAAGATTACAGTGGTCAGGAATGCGCCCCTCAATGATCCCGTTGAATTCAGCCTTATGGGATATAATGTGTCATTGAGAAGGCATGAAGCCTCATTAATAGATGTTTCTTCCGGACCGGACCTGTTTCAGCCGGAAATCATCAGCAATCCGGCAGGAATTATGAGCCAGCTTCCCGGCAATGATACAAGCCGCATAATCCGGGTCGCCCTGGTTGGGAATCCAAACGCAGGCAAAACCACAATTTTCAACCACTCATCCGGTTCCAGCGAACACGTTGGTAATTACACCGGGGTAACGGTCAGTGCAAAAACGGCAACTTTCAGGCTGGAGGATTACACTTTTCAGATCACTGATCTGCCGGGTACCTATTCACTTTCTGCCTATTCACCCGAGGAACTGTTTGTGCGGGATTTTATCCTGGAACAAAAGCCGGATGTTGTGATTAATATCGTTGATGCGACCAACCTTGAGCGTAATCTATATCTGACTACCCAGCTCATTGATATGAACGTCAGGGTAGTGGTGGCTTTGAATATGTTTGATGAACTGAAAAAAAACAGGGATAAGGTAAATTATGATGCCCTGGGTAGCATGCTGGGAATACCTTTTGTTCCTACCGTTGGATCCAGGGGAAAAGGCATGGACAATCTTTTCCGCAGGGTGATAGCAGCATATACGGGCAGGGACAGCGTGCAGCGCAATATTCGCATAAACTACGGATCTGAAGTGGAACACAGTGTTGACAGGATCGTAAAGATCATCCATGTCTCAGGCTTTGATTCGAATAACGGGATACCATCCCGCTTTTTAGCGCTCAGGTTGCTAAACAAGGACAGGCTGATCGAATCCCTGATATTGAATACATCCCGCTATCGCGATATTATGTCTGTTGCCCGCGAAGAAAGCGCACGCATCGAAACGCTGATGAATGATTCAATCGAATCGGTCATTACCAGTGCCCGTTATGGATTTATCTTCGGAGCCCTGAAGGAAACGTTCAGGCCTGGTCCACAGAGTAAAATGAAAAATTCAGACAGGATTGACATTGTACTGACCAATAAATACCTGGGTTTTCCGATCTTCCTGCTTTTCCTCTGGGTAATGTTTACAGTAACCTTTACCCTGGGGGCCTATCCCCAGGATTGGATCGACCAGGGTGTGATATTTCTGGGTAATATAATTAATAACATAATGCCGCAGGGGTCATTAAAATTATTGATTTCTGAAGGTATTATCGGCGGTGTCGGCGGGGTCATTATCTTTTTGCCCAATATTCTTATCCTGTTCCTTTTTATTTCACTGATGGAGGACACAGGTTACATGGCCCGTGCTGCTTTTATCACTGATAAACTGATGCATAAAATAGGATTGCATGGAAAATCTTTTATTCCGCTTGTCATGGGATTTGGATGCAATGTCCCGGCCATAATGTCTACCCGCACTATCGAAAGCCGGAATAACCGCCTGCTTACCATGCTGATAAATCCTTTTATGTCATGCAGTGCGCGGCTTCCTGTGTATCTGTTGCTTATCGGGGCTGTTTTCCCAAATCACAGGGGGACTTTGCTTTTTTGTATTTATCTCAGCGGTATCCTTATGGCCATTGCAGTGGCCCTGATATTAAAAAACACCTGGTTCAGGTCATCCGATGCACCCTTTGTGATGGAGCTGCCCCCTTACCGAATGCCGACCGTACGATCCACCTTTAAGCACATGTGGTCCAAAGCTTCGCAATATCTTCAGAAAATGGGTGGAATTATCCTGGTGGCATCAATTCTGATATGGGCCCTTGGACATTATCCCCTTAACGTGAAGTATTCCGTGGATTACGCGGACCAGAAGAACCAGATCAGGTCTGAATTTGAAAAACGTGCATCTGGCATTGAAGACCAGGCCACTTTAGTGTCTTTGCAGGAAAATCTGGACCGGGAACTGCATCGGATCGATTCCAGGATGAATGCCGAACATCAGGAGAGATCTTTTATAGGTCGGATCGGCAAGGCGATCGAACCGCTAATCAAACCCCTTGGATTTGACTGGAGAATGGGAATTTGCCTGCTCACCGGAGTGGCTGCCAAGGAAATAGTTGTGAGCACCATGGGTGTGATATACCAGGCTGATGAGGGCAATGACTATTCCGGATCTTTGCAGCGAAAAATAAGGGGGGCTGTATATACACAGGGAGTGCGCACCGGAGATCCTGTTTTTACACCGCTGGCGACAATCTCTTTTATACTGTTCACACTTTTTTATTTTCCCTGTATCGCCACAGTTATTGCCATTTATAAAGAGTCCGGGTCCTGGAAATGGGCCGGATTTTCGGTATTGTATACCACCGGATTGGCCTGGCTGGTGTCACTGGCTGTTTTCCAGGTCGGGTTGTTGATTTTTTAAAAAACGATATGACGCAGGATCTTATAACCTATACGCTGATTGCCTCCTCCGGCGCCTATGCATTGATATTCATTTACCGGCTGATATTTCCTGCAAAAAAAGGGGGGGTGGCTGGTTGCGCAGGATGCAACGGCTGCCAGGTCAAGAATCCCGCCTCAAAACCTTCATTGGAAACAAATCGTGCCTTGTCCGTTCAAAAATCAGAACTTCACATCCCCGATTTTATTCATCAGGTTCAGAATATGCGACTGCCTGCGAAATAAATAAGGTGTGGGAGCGGAAGGATTGCGTTTCCTCGGGTTAGGCAAACATGCTGCTATCAGGGCAGATTCTCCGGCGGTCAGCTTTTTTGCCGGTTTGTTAAAATAGGTCCTAGCAGCTGCCTCAGCTCCGTAAATACCATTCCCCGTTTCAACAATGTTCAGGTATACTTCCATGATCCTTTTTTTGCTCCAGATCATATCAATTGACACGGTGAAATAAAATTCCAGGCCCTTCCTTATCCATGTGCGGGCAGGCCAAAGAAAGACATTTTTTGCAACCTGTTGGGTAATAGTGCTTGCTCCGTGTTTTCGCTTATGACGCTTATTATATTCCACGGCCTTTTGTATGGCGTCCACATCTATGCCCCAGTGCTCCGTAAAACGATTATCCTCTGATGCCACAACGGCTTTGATCATATTAGGTGATATTTTCTCAATGGGGATCCATTTTTTCCGTAATCGTGCTTTCTTTCCATCCAGTTTCTGTTCAATCACACGTTGTACCATGAGGGGTGTGACCGGGGGATTCAGAAAGGTATACAATACTTCAAACAGGAGAGTTGAACCAAAAAAAAAGATGATGATCCACCGGGTGACAAAAAGAGATTTTCTGACGAAATAGTTCAGATTCCGGGCATTGCCAGTACTCTTAATTTCGCCACCTTCATCAATACCCTGCTTATCAGAACTTTCATTCACCAGTGTGTCATTCATACCAGCATGTATTATCTGCTAAAAATAGTAAAAATTTACCTCACCCCAACCCCTCTCCTAAAGGCGAGGGGGAAGAACTACATCGTTATGATAAAAGATACGATTGACCCTCTTCCCCTCGCCTTTAGGAGAGGGGTTGGGGTGAGGTGAACCGAACACCGATTACCAACCTGCCTGGCGGCAGGCAGATTACTCCTTATCCTCCAACTCCTTGATCTTCTGCATAGCCTTAAGATAATAGGCTTTATACCTGATAAAGTGGTTTCCTTTTTCAAATTCCCAGATTACATTTCCTGCGCGGTATATCTTTCCGATGCATGCTTCAAAAATCAGGTTATAATTTATGCCGGTCACTGTTTCAGCCTGGAGGATGGTATTGAACCTGACGTTCTTGTCACTAAAATACCCGATGACAGGCAAATTGAACTTCTTCTGGTTACGTTTGCGCAAAACCTGGGTTGTCATGGCTTTTTTTTTCTGATTTACGTAAACAACTGAGGATTTGTTACGTATGCGCGCCAGTATCTTGTTACGGGGAAAAAAAGAACGTGATTTTTGCATGCGAATCAGGCAATTGCATGTGTTGAACATTTGTCATTGGATGGTGTTACTCCAATCGAGATACGGTGAATGTGGATATCCTGAAATCAAATACTAAATCCGGTACAGCAACATTCAAATCACGGGTAAATCAATATTCTGCCCTGATCGGGGAAATGCATTCCCTTATGAGTGATAATACGGAAGGTGGCAGTGAAGCGGCAGTCAGCAGGCATACGGCAAGAGGCAAGCTTCTGGCCCGTGAAAGGATTGACCTTCTCGTGGATGAAGATTCGGCATTTCTGGAATTATCCCCTCTGGCTGCCCTGGAGCAGTATAACAACGACTTCCCGGGAGCCGGCATCATAACAGGTATCGGCGTTGTACACAACCGTGAAGTGGTAATCATTGCGAACGATGCCACCATTAAGGGTGGCACCTATGTTGCCGAAACGATAAAAAAGCATTTAAGGGCCCAGCAGATCTCCCGTGAAAATCGCCTGCCTTGTTTTTACCTGGTTGATTCGGGTGGTATCTTTCTTCCCGAACAGGCCCGTGTTTTTCCTGACAGGCACGATTTTGGAAGGATATTCTACAACCAGGCTGTTCTTTCATCCCTTGGCATACCGCAAATATCAGCCGTATTGGGTTCATGCACGGCAGGAGGGGCCTATGTGCCGGCAATGAGCGATGAAACGGTGATCGTAAAGGGACAGGGTACTATTTTCCTGGGAGGCCCTCCCCTGGTGAAGGCAGCTACCGGTGAAGTGGTTACGGCAGAAGAACTGGGGGGTGCATCGGTCCATACTTCCGTTTCGGGAGTGGCTGATCATATGGCAGTGAGTGATGAGCATGCAATTCATATTTGCAGGAACATAGCCGAAAATTTTCCGAAATGGGAAAAACAGGACATAGGACGCACGGAACCAGAGGAACCCCTTTATGATCCTTTTGAGTTGTATGGCTTGCTGCCATTGTCGCCGAAGGAAGTGCCGAATGTGCATGAAATATTGGCTAGACTGGTCGATGGCAGCCGGTTTCATGAATTCAAGGCCCGGTATGCAACTACCCTGGTCACCGGATTTGCCAGGATCATGGGTTATCCGGTAGGGATAATTGCGAATCAGGGGGTATTGTACCCTGAATCAGCGCTGAAGGGAACTCATTTCATCGAATTGTGCAATTTCAGAAAAATCCCGATGCTTTTTCTTCAGAATATTACAGGCTTCATGGTTGGGAAGGAAGTTGAGAACAGGGGAATTGCGAAGGAAGGAGCCAAAATGGTACATGCTGTGGCTACTTCTGTTGTTCCCTGTTTTACGATGATCATAGGTGGTTCCTTTGGTGCCGGAAATTATGCAATGGCTGGCAGAGCTTATGATCCCCGGCTGCTGTTCATGTACCCGGGTGCCAGGATATCAGTGATGGGTGCGGAACAAGCCGCAAATGTTCTTATTTCCATAAGCCGGAACAAAAATCAGGCATCGGATCTGCAAGCTGAAAAGCCTGCCATGAATCATGAGATCTATGATTTATATGAGCAGGAAGGATCTCCCTATTACAGTACATCACGATTGTGGGATGACGGGATCATTGATCCGCTTGAAACCAGAAAGTTAGTAGCCATGGGTATTGCCATGTCCCTGAATCAGAAATTCCCTGATCCGGTCAATGGCATTTACAGGATGTAATTTCATACCGGAATGAGTCAGCAAACAATCGTCACCGAAATAAACGGACCGGTAGCCCGGGTTTGGCTTAACCGTCCCGATTCCCGTAATGCACTGAACGGTGTGATGCTGGAAGAGATGCTCTCTTCCCTTAAAAGAATCAATGCGGATGCCCGCATAAGGGTGATCATACTTCAGGGAAAGGGAACCTCATTCTGCGCCGGGGCGGACCTTGAATGGATGCGACAGGCTCCCGGGCTCACCCGCGAGGAAAATTACAAAGAAAGTGAATGGCCTGCACGTTGTTTTCACGAGCTTTTTTCAAGTGAGAAAATTACAATCGCCGGGGTCCAGGGATATGCATTCGGCGGAGCGATGGGATTTATAGCGGCCTGTGATATGGCGGTTTCAACCGAATCAGCGGTATTTGCCTTTCCGGAGGTAAGGCTGGGTCTGATTCCGGTTACCATTGCACCGTATGTTTTTCATAAAACCGGCAGGTCTGCCGTTTTGGAATACCTGCTTACGGGAAAAAGATTTACAGGACCGGAAGCTGCTATGCTGGGCCTTGTAAACAGGGTCGTCCCCGATGATGATCTTACGCAGCACCTCGGGAACCTGACGGCAGATCTATTGAGTACAGCTCCATCTGCCCAACGGTCAGTTAAAAAACTGTTCCGTTCCCACATTTCGCCCGAACCTGACACATCCACCATTCATCACACTGCATCATTGCTGGCAGAAACAAGGGTATCGGACGAAGCAGTTGAAGGTATCCGGGCATTCCTTGAAAAAAGACGACCCAGCTGGATTAATATATAACCGGATGATCAAAAACTTGGAACTGTCACCCATTCATAAGATCCTGGTCGCAAACCGCGGCGAGATTGCCCTGCGGATAAGGCGTGCTGCGCGGTTGCTTCATATTCCCGTTGTAGCCGTTTGTTCCGGATTGGAGCTGGATTCATCCTGGAACCGTCAGTTTGAAGAATCCTGTTCGCTCGGCATGGGCAATATATCCCAGACTTACCTGAATATCTCCCTGATCATTTCTCTTGCCAAACAATCCGGTGCCGATGCAATTCATCCCGGGTACGGCTTTCTTTCTGAAAACCCTATGTTTGCCCTCGCCTGTGAAGAAAATCATATAAAATTTATCGGACCTTCTTCCAATACCCTTAAACTTATGGGCGATAAGTTATCGGCACATACCTGGGTGGCGGAACTTGGCATCCCTGTTACTGATAAAATCATTGATTCTCCCCATGAGATCAGAAAAAACGGTCATAAGTTCGATTATCCGGTACTTGTGAAAGCGGCAGCCGGTGGGGGAGGCAAGGGAATGCGTATTGCCAGGTCACACCATGAACTGACAGACATACTTGAGGTTACGGCCAATGAAGCCTATCATTTTTTTGCGGACAATCGCGTGTTTGTTGAAAAGTTTATCAGGACACCCCGCCATATTGAGGTCCAGATTCTGGGGGATTCACACGGACAGATTGTCCATCTTTTTGAACGGGAATGCTCTATCCAGCGAAGACATCAGAAAATTATCGAAGAAGCGCCAGCAACCTGCCTTAGCGATGAACTGAGGGGAAGGATCATTGATGCGGCACTGACCATAGCCCGTTCAGTCAGGTATGTTAATGCCGGAACAATTGAATTCCTGCTGGATGAAAGCGGAGATTTTTATTTCCTCGAAATGAATCCGCGTATTCAGGTTGAACATGGTATAACGGAAATGGTCACCGGAATAGATCTAGTTAAGGAACAGATCATGATTGCAGAAGGTCGTCCCCTTTCTTTCTCTCAGCCGGATATTTCATGCCAAGGAAATGCCATTGAGGCACGTATTTACGCCGAAGATCCCGAAAACGATCTGATGCCTTCACCGGGCAGAATTCACTTTTTTGGTATGCCCTCACTGGAAGGCATTCGTGTGGAGTCAGCCGTATCCTCAGGATCCCACATTCCTGCTGAATTTGATCCCCTTGTAGCAAAGGTCATTGCATATGGGAAAACGCGGAAAGAGGCAATCCGGTCCCTGGAAAATGCCCTTAACAATATTATCCTTACGGGGGTGCGGCATAACATTCCATTGATCAGGTCAATCCTGCAAAATGAAGATTACCTCAGGAATGCAATCAGCACAACCTATCTTCAGGACAGATCCGACTTATTCCTGGCTGACATGAGGAACCGGAGGGAAAATGAGAGTATCCCCGAACTTCTTATGGCCGGAACCCTGATTTCCCTCACTGCCCGGAACCGGCAGCGGCAGGATTCAGTCTGGCAGTGTTTTGGATACTGGCGCATGGTGCCCCGGTTGAAATTTCAATACCTCGGAAACCCCTATGGAGTATATTACCAGGCAACCGGAAACGGTTCAATGTATATCTGGCATAACCGTAAAAGATACAATCTTTCTGCTATCAGATTGGATGACAATATGGTTTCGTTTGAATGCAGTGGCAGCTCACTTTTTTATTATTATGTACCTGAAAACAATGGAATTATCAGTCTTACAAAAGGCGATCTCACTTATGAGGTCATCCGGAGCGACAGGTTGAAATCTTTTGATTATGATGACATTGAGGAGGATGAATCGGTCATTCAGGGTATGGTTCGTTCTCCCCTGCCCGGAAAAGTATCAAAAGTGTATGTGACAATCCGGGAAAAGGTAAACAGGGGAGATAACCTACTGACCATTGAATCAATGAAACTGGAAAATTCCATTTTAGCACCACTGTCCGGTATTGTGGAACAAATTCGCGTTACGGAGGGAGAGCAGGTCAGGCAGCATGACCCTCTGATTATCATTAATCCGGAACCAGTAATAACCTAATTATTATATCAATATAAATGCATCCGCTTCTTACACCATTTCACGAAGAATTCAGACAAAAGGTCAGGGAATTTGCACTGAGGGAGATTAAAGATACCGCAGGAAAGCTTGATGACGCAAGTACATTTTCACCGGAAATTACAAGGAAGATGGGTGATTTTGGGCTTTTCGGTTTAAACCTGCCGGAAAAATACGGTGGAAGAAACAGGGATACTTTAACATATATTATTGCAGTTGAGGAACTTGCCCGTATAGACAGTTCACAGGCTGCCACCCTGGCTTCACATAATTCACTGGGAATAGGTCCCATTGAACAGTTTGGGACGGAAAAGCAAAAAATGGAAATGCTGCCCGGACTCTGTACCGGTTCCCGTTTATGGGCTTTCGGACTTACCGAGGAACTTGCCGGTTCGGATGTCAGGGGAACAAAAACCGAAGCCAGGCTTGAAAACGGAAATTGGATAATAAACGGATCAAAAGTATTTATTACCAATTCGGCTTCGGTTTTGTCCTATGGTGCCACCATCCAGGTGGTGACAGGGGAGAGCAAGGGCGAAAAGGAACTGTCTGTCATTCTGGTTCCGCGCAGTGCTCCCGGATATAATTGTGAACGAATTACCAATAAAATGATGTGGCGGGCAGCCGATACAGGCCGGTTGCATTTTGATAATTGTCGCGTGCCTGAAGAGAACCTGCTTGGAAAAAGAGGCCTGGGTGCCAAGGTAATGCTTCAAACCCTCGATAGTGGCAGGTTATCCATTGCAGCCATGGGACTGGGGTTAGCCCAGGGTGCTTTCGAAATGGCTTTGGAATATGCCAAAAAAAGAGTTCAGTTCGGCAGGCCCATTGCCCAATTTCAATCCATCTCTTTTAAGCTGGCCGATATGGATATGAAGATCGAATTGGCCCGGAATACATTGTATAAAGCATGCCGTATGAAGGATGACGGTCAGCCTTTTGGCCGCGATGCCGCCATTGCCAAGCTTTATTGTTCGGAGATTGCCAGGGAAGTTGCTGATGAGGCGTTGCAGATACATGGTGCCTATGGCTTATTCAAGGATAATGATATTGAAAGATTCTACCGCGATCAGCGCATCCTTCAGATCGGCGAGGGTACTTCCGAAATCTTGAGAATGGTCATTTCCAGGTATCTGGGTTTGAAACACCTTACCTGATATGGAACACCGGAAAGCGGATCACATTGAAATGGCATTCCTGTCCCAGATAAAGGAAGCCCAGCACGACGGCAGGTTTCATTACGAGCCTTTGCTGAATCCACATCCAGGTACCGACAGCCTTATACTGGAATTTCTCGGAAAGAAGCTGCAGGTTCCCATTTGGGTATCGAGTATGACAGGGGGAACTTACGCGGCAAGAAAAATAAACACCAACCTGGCGAAAGCATGCCATGATTTTGGCATGGGAATGGGTCTTGGCTCATGCCGCGTCCTGCTTGAAGACAATTCCCACCTGGCTGATTTTGATGTACGCCGGATCATAGGCGATAACCTCCCGTTATATGCAAACCTTGGCATAAGCCAGCTTGAACAGATCCTGTTAAAAAAAGAAATCCATAAGGTGCATGACCTCATTGACAAACTCGGTGCCGATGGAATTATTATCCATGTAAATCCGTTGCAGGAATGGTTTCAGCCCGGAGGAGACAGGATAAAAGCAGCACCGCTTGAGACGATCCGCCGGTTGCTCGACGACATTAAATTCCCGGTGATTGTTAAGGAAGTTGGGCAGGGGATGGGACCCGCAAGCCTCCGGGCACTGATGCGATTGCCTTTGGCTGCTATTGAATTTGCGGCATTCGGAGGTACTAATTTTTCCAGGATGGAATTGATGCGGGGAGAATCAAGTCTCCAGGATACCTATGCTCCCCTTACACAAGTAGGCGAGAATGCCACGGACATGGTCTCCTATGTAAATGATATACTGGCAGAAGAAAAGAATATTCAATGCCGGCAGATCATAATTTCGGGTGGAATAACCAGTTTTCTGGATGGCTATTACCTTATGAAGAAAATCCGTACAAAAGCTGTATTTGGGCAGGCATCGGGATTCCTGCGGCATGCCAAAGAAGGTTACGAAGATCTGCACCGGTATGTTAATGATAATATCAATGGCCTCAGGATGGCCAATTCCTATCTTACCATAAAACAAATGTAAGATGGGCATTCAGGGAATAGTACACGGCTTCTCAAAACTAAGCAGGGAGGACCAGATACAATTGTTAAGGGAATTCACCGGCAATCCCGTTTCCCTGGAAGCACACCTCAATGATCACCGGTTGCAGGATTCGAAATGGCAGGGCGTCTATGACAGCTTTTCTGAAAATGCGGTCTCTAATTTTTTCCTCCCATACTGCATTGCTCCAAATTTCAGAATTGATAACCGGTTCTACTTCGTGCCGATGGTCACTGAAGAAAGCTCGGTTGTGGCTGCTGCTTCCTCTGCCGCAAAGTTCTGGTCCGAAAGAGGCGGCTTTCATACCCGGGTCAGTTCTGTGAATAAGCCGGGGCATATTCATTTTACATGGAACGGAAGCCCTGAAGAGATATCCTCCTTTGTTACCGGACTGATACCCGGTCTTCACAAAGCCACTTCCATGCTTACCCGTAATATGAAAAAAAGGGGAGGTGGAATAACTGATATTCAATTGATTGATAGGACCGCAACACTGGAAGGCTATTACCAGATAGAGGTTATGTTCAATACCGCTGATTCCATGGGAGCAAATTTTATCAATTCATGCCTTGAAAGAATGGCTGCTTTTATCGGGAAACAAGTTGAATTGGCAGGAATTTCAGATCGTTTTTCCATTGTCATGGCCATCCTCTCAAATTATACCCCGCAATGCACTGTGGAATGCAGCATAGCGTGTGATCCGGACCGATTATCTCACCCGGCATATGGGATGAACGGGTTGGAATTTGCCAGGAAATTTGAGTTTGCCGTGAATATTTCCAGGCAGGATACACACCGCGCGGTTACACACAATAAAGGAATATATAATGGGATTGATGCCGTGGTCATCGCCACGGGAAATGATTTCAGGGCCGTTGAAGCGGACGGCCATGCTTTTGCAGCCAGGGATGGAAAATACAGGGGTTTGACGGAAGTGGAAGTGTATCCGGATTCTTTTAGCTGTAAGATCGAGATCCCTATTTCAATAGGAACCATAGGAGGTCTCACCCGGCTTCATCCCCTGGCAGCCGTTTCATTGGAAATCCTGGGGAATCCGGATGTGCCAAAACTCATGTCCATTGCATCAGCAGCAGGTTTGGCATGTAATTTCAGTGCCGTCAGATCATTGATCACGGGGGGCATTCAGTCCGGCCACATGCATATGCATCTTTCGAACATTCTTCATCAACTGCAGGCGGACCCGGAAGAAAAAAAAGCAGCTGTTGCATACTTCAGGGAACATACCGTGTCCTATGCAGAGGTCGAAGTTTTTCTTACCGGGATGCGGACCAGGGTAGCCCAAACCAGGAAGAGATGACAGACAGGTTTTATTCCAATGCCAAGTTGCTGATATCCGGGGAATACCTTGTAAGCAGAGGTGCAAAAGGGCTGGTTTTGCCATTAAAGTTCGGACAGTGGATGGAAGCAGAAAGCCTCCATGAACCCGCTGGATCTTCCGTCAGGTGGAATTCAAGAGTTTTGGACAACGATTGGTTCAGCGCTTCAATCAGTCTGCCGGAATTGAAGGTCATCGAAACAAATGACAAGATCGTTGCTTCAAGACTGGTCGGCTTGCTGCAAGGGGTGGGGGAGCTGAATGAACCTCTTCTGCGAAACGGTATTTCCTATCAGATTTCCACACACACTACATTCGATCATTCGTGGGGGCTTGGTAGCAGCTCAGCACTGATAGCCAACCTGGCACGATGGGCCAGGATCAATCCCTTCGAATTGTTCTTCAAAGTTTCACGGGGATCGGGCTACGATGTAGCGGCTGCTCTTGCTTCGGGACCAATTGTCTATTGCCGCGAAAACAACAGGGTCAGCATTTCCCCGGTAATATTCAGTCCTCGTTTTGAGAAGAATCTCTGGTTTGCTTACCTGGGAACCAAACAGGATTCTGCTGAAAGCATAGCCTGGTTCAACGAAAGAGTAAAAACAGGCAGCGCAGAAAAGGAAAAGATGAACAACTTAACGAATAAAATATTACACGCCGCCACACTAAAGGAATTCATGCACCTGATGATTGAACATGAAGTTTTTATATCCGGGTTACTTGGCATGAAACCGGTAAAGGAGGAAAAGTTTCCTGACTTTAAGGGAGAAATTAAATCACTCGGGGCATGGGGAGGTGATTTTATTCTGATCGCGTCTGCAGAACAGGAAAACTATATCCGGTCTTACTTTGCAAATTCGGGTATGAATATCCTCTTTCCATTTCAGGAAATTGTCTTAAACTGAACCATGCCAAATCCCTGGGATGCAAAATATCGTCATGACGCTTCCATAATGAAGAAACCACAGCGTCAATTGTCAGGAAAAACAGCCTGGGATTGTCCTTCCAATATCGCGCTGGTGAAATACTGGGGTAAAAAGCCTGTTCAACAACCCCTGAATCCGTCGGTCAGTTTTGCCCTTGAGAAATCCAAAACAACACTGAACGTTGATTTTTCAATTGATCCTTCAAGAAAGAACCTGTCACTTGATTTTTATTTTGAGGATAAGCCCGGTAAGCTTGCATTTAAAGATCGGTTTTACAAATACCTTCATCAGTTGTTTCCCTATTTCCCCTTTTTGAATCATGCAGAGCTGGTGATCAGGGCACATAATTCATTTCCGCATTCAGCCGGGATTGCTTCTTCGGCATCCTCATTCGGAGCGCTGGCGTTATCCCTTTGCAGCATTGAACAGATCATTTTTGGTACCCTCGATGATGAAACAGAATTTTTAAAGAAAGCATCCTTCCTGTCGCGGCTGGGATCAGGCAGTGCCTGCCGTTCGGTTTTTGGCGGTTTTTCATTGTGGGGAAAGGCAAGGGCCTTTGAGGGATCTTCAAATGAATTGGCATTGCCTGTGAATGCCTTCATTCACCCTGTTTTTCAGAAATACTGCGACAGCATACTTGTAATTTATTCAGGTGAGAAGGAAATATCAAGCTCCGCCGGGCATCTGGCAATGGAACACCATCCCTATTATGCTGCGAGGATCCTGCAGGCCAATGAAAATACAGAAAAGATGCTCGGATTATTAAAGAACGGGGATGAAAGGGGTTTCGGGATCCTGGTGGAAGAGGAGGCCCTTACACTCCATGCATTGATGATGACCTCAAGACCTTCCTATATTTTGATTAAACCTGCCACACTCGAAGTAATAGACCGGATCCGGCATTTCAGGACAAACTCCGGTCTGAATATTTGTTTCACCCTGGACGCCGGTGCCAACATACACGTGCTCTATTCCCCGATAATCAGGCCACAGGTGGATTCCTTCATCAGGTCCGAACTGATTCCCTTTTGTGAAGACGGAAGAATAATTCATGATGAGGTCGGGAACGGACCGGTAAATCTCGGATAAATATGGGCAATAAATTATCCAAACGGGTATTTCACGGTAAATTGCTTCTGTTCGGCGAATATTCGGTAATTTACGGTTCAAAGGCCCTGGTGACACCCTATTCATCGGTGTCCGCACGGCTGGATTTCAGGGATAAAAATACGGATATCCGGGTTTTCGGGGTGTCAAACGCCGCCTTGCAGGAATTTGCCCTTTACCTGGATGGTATACTCTCCAATCAGCCTGGCATGTCATCATTCAATATCGGTGCTTTCAATCAGGATATAAGGAAGGGATTGTATTTCCGGTCGACCATTCCGTCAAACTATGGCCTGGGAAGTTCGGGTGCCCTGTGTGCTGCAGTGTATGATGAATACGGTCCCGGAAAAAACAGGGACACAGCCTCAATGGAAAATTCGGAAATCCAATCGGTAAGAAGCTCCCTTGCGTTAATGGAATCTTACTTCCATAGCCGAAGTTCCGGGGTCGACCCGCTGTGTATTTACTTTGACGACACCATAATTGCTGAGGGTACGGAGTATGTGAGATTCCTGAAACCCGATGAAAAACTGAATGCTGAAATCGGGGTTTTCCTGATCGATACCGGACAAACATGCAATACCGGGGATCTTGTAAAAGATTTTGACCGGAAGATGTCTGAACAGGGACTCAAAGAGGGATTCATAAAACAGTATATACCCTTTGTTAATCAGACAGTCGAACAATATGTTGCCGGTCTGGCGACTATGGAAGAACTGATGAATCTTTCCGTGTTTCAGTGGATGGACTTCCAGGCTATGATCCCGGGAGATTATCATCCTGTGTGGCAGTATGGCCTGGATTCGGAATATTATGCCTGTAAGCTCTGTGGTTCCGGCGGGGGAGGGTATATTCTCTGTTTTACGGAAGATTATGAAAGGGCCAGGGCGGTATTGGGGGAAAAGTTTAACATTGAACCGATTTTAATTAGGCTGTAGGCT